>Ga0116228_10000501_pt1 | contig 29930 bp, 23 predicted proteins | sample S1TSphfallax_2_FD_89694 | JGI IMG/M metagenome (GOLD analysis project Ga0116228, IMG submission 89694) | Host-associated microbial communities from peat moss isolated from Minnesota, USA - S1T2_Fc - Sphagnum fallax MG | ecosystem: Host-associated > Plants > Peat moss > Unclassified | place... | reverse complement strand
TGAGCGCGCGATCGCCGAGCAACGGCGACGTCAACGCGGTCAGCGCGAGCAAATTGGCGGACGAACCCGAGTTGGTGGTGCGGACGTGCTTGCGCCCGAGATAGTGGCTCAACCGACGCTCGAACGCATCGTTGAAACGACCGGTGGTCAACCAGCCGTCAAGTGAAGACTCCACCAATAGCTCGAGCTCACGCGCACCGATGACTTTGCCGGACGGGGGCACGGGTGTGCGGCCCGGCACGAAGACGGTGGCCCGATGCGCCACCTCCGCATAGTTGCGGGCCTCCTGGGTGCATAGCGCCCGGTGCAGGCGTGCCAGCACCGTCGGTTTCAGTTTTCCGCGTACTTCTGCGTTGTCGATGTACTGCCAGCCCTGACGGTCGAATCGCAGCCAGCCCGCGATCCCGCCCTCGGCGAAATCGGCGAGTTCGAGGGCCATACCGATTCCCTGACCCACGGCTTCGCCCGTCACGATCGGCGCGAATCGCAGAAATCCCTCCGCGTCGGGCGCGCTAAGCACCAGTAACGCCTGACCCGAGCGACCACTGCCGGCGACGATCAGGCTGCCAGGTGAAATCAACATATCGACCACAGGGTGTTCTGCATTGGATTTGAGCAATGGGTGGTCCATGGTCACTTGACGGTTCCGCCCCACATCAACTCGAGCGCGGGGTTGTTACAGGACGTGCGACCCAAAGGCCCGACGGGCAGTCGGTGCGGCGCCCGCAACAGGCGGGTGATGGCTTGGCCGCCGATTCTCGCGACATAGTGCGCGGGAAATCCGCCGCAGTTCGCGCCAATCAAGGTCGTCTCCCCATTGATTGGCCAGGACGGCAGAATGATGGCGCGCGCAAACTCTTCGATGGGTGTGACCGCGCCCACCGACAGGCACACGCCGAGCAACGTTTTCTTGCGCCATGAGGGCGCTGTTCCCTGCTTCCCCGTCGCCGGGTCGGCGAAGAGCGCCGCACAGGCAGCGATGGCGAGAACCGCCAGACTCGGGATCGATGCGCGCATCACGAGATCGTTCGACGGCCCGAAGGAGGCGAAGGGCAGAATGGCGAGAAACACCAGCGCGACGACCACGTCTCCACTGCGCCGGAGGGCGAGGATGGCGGCGCCGACGAACCCCGCCTCGAGTAAAAAGAACTGCACCTGCTGCAAGAGATCAAAGACGTCGTCGCCGGCATGAGCGCCGACCGTCGTGCCCTTCGGGATGCGGCCGGGATCGAGCAAGAGGTAACCGGCGAGGGTGACACCGACGGCAAGCGCGGGCACCCACACCCGCGGTCGCAACAGGCTCATCAAGCGTCCCCGTCCCGCATCGACCACAGTCTTCCAAAACACGAACGGCACGATGCCGATGGCCGTCAAGGGTGACCACAGGGCCAGCGCCACGACGCAGATCGGCAGCATCGGGTCGAAGGCAGGATTGTCCGCATGCCTCGCGAGCAGCCCGACCACCAGCCAACCACCGAGCGCGTGGTTCGGTACCCAGAACAATTGCGTGGTCATCGAAGAGTACTGATACTTACCGGCCCACCACTCCAGGTGCGTGGTGATGTTCCAGTCGGAACGAAAGCGGGGCCCGTCATTCAAGAGAGAACCGACGATATCCATACCGCTGAACAACACGATGAGGGCGGTAACCGCAACGGCCACGGTCACCCGCGATGGGGTGAGTGACAGCACCTGGAGCAGGAACAGCGCTGCACCGACCGCTGTCCACACCCCCAATGCGGTATGCCCTGCAGCCAACCCGGCGACTTTGCCGAGCAACGCGGCCGGCAGATAAAAGGCGAGCGGTGCCCGCAGCAGACTCTCCTGTCCGTCGAACAAACCGTAGCCCACCGGCCAACGGCACAGGACGAGATCGTGCAGTACCGCATCTCGCACATGCCAGTCGGCATTGGCGAAGAACACATGATCCGCACCGCCCAGTACGGTCCAAGCACATCCGGCGGTCACGGCGATCACGATCTGCAATGATGTCACCGGCAGCCGCGTGCTCTCTCGAGACCGGGGTACCAACGGCTTCAGCGCATAGCCCAGACATATCAGCAGGGGTAGCGCCACCCACCATTCGAACCAGGTGCCTAGGAAAATACCAAGGGGCAGCGTGAGATAGGCGATCGCCAGCCGATCAAGGGGATCCACGGATTCAGGCGCTGAAGTATGGAGGTTCGACGGACTCAACATGCCCGAAACCTACCAGATTATGTCGCAGAGTACCGTGCACAAGTCTCGAAGACGAAGAAGCTATGCGGTGGCGCCCCCGATGCGGCGGTACCCCCTGAATGATGTCAGCCTCGCTTCAACGCGCCCTCAACCACTCGCCTGTTGCAAAGCGCCATGGCAGTGCTTGTATTTCTTGCCGGAGCCGCAGGGACAGGCTTCGTTGCGGCCCACCTTGGGCACGTCACGAACGAAGGGTGCGGCCGAAGACGGCGAGATGGAACCCTGCGGACCGGGCTCGAGGGGCGCGCCATCGGCTGTGCCGAAGCCGCCGAAAGCCGGGGGTACCGCCGGTCCCTCGTCCATGCCGCCGGCGACTTGGATCGGTGAGACGGCCTCCGCATGCTGCAACTGCAGTGCCCGCGCCAGCCGTTGCTGGCGCTCCAACTCTTCGCGCTCGATCTCCTCCTGGCTGCGCACCTGGATCTTCGATACCGTCGTGACGGTGTCGAATTTGATCCGGTCGAGCATAGCCGAGAACAGTTCGAAGGCCTCGCGTTTATATTCCTGCTTCGGATTCTTCTGCGCATAGCTGCGCAGAAAAATCCCCTGGCGCATGTAGTCCATGGCGGCCAGATGCTCGCGCCAGTGCTGATCGAGGGTTCGCAGCATCACTTCCTTCTCGAGGTAGCGCATGACCTGCGGACCGACGTTGGCCTCCTTGCGCGCGTAGGCTTCCTCGAGACCTTGGACGATTTTCTGCTTCAAACCCGAACCATCGCCGGACTCTTCGCTGTTGACCCAGGTGTCGATGGGCAGGGACGTGCCGAAATCGTTCTCGATGGCTTTCGCAAGGGCAGGCACGTCCCACTGCTCTTCCGCGGCTCCGCCCGGTACGTGCTGGTCGACCAGTTGGGCGACGACTTCCTCGCGAATCCCCTTGACGGCCTCGGCGACATCCTCGGCGCTCATGAGATCGGTGCGCTGCTGATAGATCACCCGGCGCTGATCGTTCGCCACGTCGTCATACTCGAGCAATTGTTTGCGCGCATCGAAGTTATGTTGTTCCACCCGGCGCTGTGCGCGTTCGATCTGTCTCGTGAGCATGCCGCTCTCGATCGCCTCGCCGGCTTTCATGCCGACCCGTGTCATCAGCGCCTTCATGCGCGTCGGGTCGCCGAAGATGCGCATCAGATTGTCTTCGAGCGAGAGATAGAACCGGCTCGAACCGGGATCGCCCTGCCGTCCGGAGCGGCCACGCAATTGGTTGTCGATGCGTCGCGACTCATGGCGCTCGGTGCCGATGATGTGCAGTCCGCCCGCCGCCAGCACCTCGTCGTGCCGCGTGCGCCATTCCGCGTGGATGGTGTCGAGCTCGGCCGCGCTGGGCGCGGCGATGGCATCGATCTGGGTCTGCGGACTGCCACCCAAGACGATGTCGGTGCCGCGGCCGGCCATGTTGGTGGCGATGGTGATCGCCCCGGGACGGCCCGCCTCGGCGACGATGTGCGCTTCGCGTTCGTGCTGTTTCGCGTTCAAGACCTCGTGTTTGATCTTGGCGCCGGACAGCAGTTTTGCGAGACGCTCGGAGGTCTCGATGGAGGTGGTTCCGACCAACACCGGCTGACCGCGCTTCACGCAATCCTCGATGTCCTCGAGGATGGCCTGGAACTTGTCCTGCTCGGAAAGAAAGACGAGATCCGATTTGTCTTTTCGAACCATGGGCTTATGGGTGGGTATCACCACCACCTCGAGCCCGTAGATCTGCTGAAATTCGAAGGCTTCGGTATCGGCGGTGCCGGTCATGCCCGACAACTTGGCGTACAGCCTGAAAAAATTCTGGAAGGTGATGGAGGCCACCGTCTGGTTCTCTTCCCGAACCTTGACCCCCTCCTTCGCCTCGACGGCTTGGTGCAGGCCGTCGGACCAACGCCGTCCCTGCATGGTACGGCCGGTGAATTCATCGACGATGATCACTTCGCCCTGACGCACGATGTATTCGACATCCCGCTTGTAGAGGGCGTGCGCCCGCAGTGCCGCGTTCAAATGATGCATCAGCCGGATATTCGTGGCATCGTACAGACTCTCGCCTTCGCGCAGCAGTCCGATCTCAGCCATCAACTCCTCGACCTTCTGATGACCCTCCTCGGTGAGCGTGGCCTGCTTGGTCTTCTCATCGACTGCGTAATCGCCCGGACCGTCTTCCTCTTTCTGTTTCACCAGCCGCGGAATCAAGGTGTTGATCTTGATGTAGAGTTCGGTGCTCTCCTCAGCGGGGCCGGAGATGATGAGCGGCGTGCGCGCCTCGTCGATCAGGATCGAATCCACCTCATCGATGATGGCGAAAGAAAGCTTGCGCTGCGTTCGGTCCTCGAGTCGGAAGGCGAGGTTATCGCGCAAATAGTCGAAGCCGAACTCATTATTGGTGCCGTAGGTGATGTCACAGGCATAAGCCGCCCGTTTCTCATCCGGCGATTGCGCATTCTTGATGACACCGACTTCGAGCCCGAGAAAACGGAACACCGGCGCCATCCACTCCGAATCGCGCTGGGCGAGATACTCGTTGACCGTAACGACGTGCACGCCCTCGCCGGAGAGGGCGTTCAGATAAGCCGGGAGGGTCGCCATCAGAGTCTTGCCTTCCCCGGTGCGCATTTCGGCGATGCGGCCCGAGTGCAAGGCGAGTCCGCCGATCAGCTGAACATCGAAATGCCGCAGGCCGAGCTTGCGGCGCGACGCCTCGCGTACCAAGGCAAAAGCCTCAGGCACCAGGTCATCGAGTGCTGTCCCGGCCGCAAACCGCGCCTTCAACTCCTGGGTCTTGGCTGGGAACTCATCGTCGCGGAGCGCGCTGACGCTCGCTTCGAGCGCGTTGATCGCCGCCACCGTTCGGCTCAGCTCCTTGACCAGTCGCTGATTACGGCTACCGAAAACTTGAGTCAGAAGCTTCCACACGCGAAGGAGTCCTCAGGAAAACTGGGTATTGTACGGGTAGACCTACGGGCGGGGAAAACGTTTCGCTGCCCTCGCAGCGCTCGCCCCAACCGGACGGCCGAACTGGCTGTATGCGCCCGCCCGAAAAGGCTGTCCTCGCCGGCGCGCCCAGGCTTTCGGCGCCTGCCCGCAACACATGATGTTTTCGGCTTTAGCGATCCTCGCCGATGAAGCGCAGTGGGTCGACCGGGGAGCCATTCTTCAGTACTTCAAAATGCAAGTGCGGACCGGTGGAATGGCCGGAGGAACCCATTAATCCTACTTCTTGGCCCTTGCTTACCATATCACCCTCCTTCACCAACAACTTTTCATTGTGGCAGTAGCGGGTGGCCAAACCATTGCCATGATTGATTTCAATCATTTGACCGTAGCCGGCGCGCTCTCCCGCGAAAGTGACGAGGCCGGCCGCCACTGTCATCACCTTAGTGCCCTCGGGACCAGCGAAATCAACCCCCTTGTGTACGGCGGTGTAGCCGGTGAACGGATCGGCACGAACACCGAAGTATGAGGAAATGAAACCCTGTTGAACCGGCCGCCCCTGCGGATAGACCTGACGATTCAGTTCCCGCGTCATGATGAGGTTTTCGAGCACGCCCAGCTGCTGTTCGCGGCTGGCAAGCTGGCTCTGCAGCTGGTCCACCATGGCCGTAAGGCTCGGAATCTGCGCCGGTTGACCGTCCACTCCGTCACCGCCGATCGCCGGCGGATTGCCGAAATCGAACTCGCCGTCATCCAGCTTTGCCATGCGAGTCAATCGCTTACCTAACGCGTCCAAGCGGATCACATTGGCATTCATCTGGCCGACGCGCATCGCCAGTGCGTTGACTTTTTCCTGCAAAACCCGGCGCACTTCGTCGATTTGCGCCTTCTGGCGCAAGAGGTCTGCAGACCAGGCGCCCAATTGATCAAGGGGATTGGCGGCCGACCGATGGTTGGCCCCCAAGCTCACGCCGATCGAAAAGGCACCGCCGACGATCGCGAAGACCACCGCGATCGCGCCGACGATCACCAGCGGTTGGCGCAAGTCCAACTGCTTGACCCGGCCTGTTTTTCGACCAACGAAAAGGATGTTCATCGTTATTATTGCTCCAGCCCCGTGTGGCTCCGCAGGCAACCCAACTTTAGGCTGGGGTCAAAGGCCGTAGACTATGCATAATAGCGCGCACCAAAACAAGGAACTTGCGTGCGTCCGTGAAAAACCCAATAAGTATCAACGAGTTGCTGCGCACGAAGGGGAAAGGCCTGGAGGCCCTGCAGAGTCGCTCGCGGGCCCGGCTGGCCACTCTCGACCATGTCCGCGCGGCACTGTCGCCGACGCTGGCGGCAACGGTGGTAACCGCCGGCTTCGAGCAGGGTCAATTAACCCTCGGGGTTGCCGGGGCGTCTTGGGCGACTCGCTTGCGTTATGCCAGCGACACGCTGCGCACCCGGGTGAGCACTTCCATGGCAGTTGAGGTGCTGCGGGTTCGGATCAAGGTCGTGCCGCCCGCGGCGTGAGTTGAACAGCCCCGCGTCATACCCCGGCGATCCGGCCGGTCGGATCGAAACGTCCGATCCGGCTGATTCGAGCGATCCGGCCGATCGCGCGGATCGCCGCGGCTACGGGATCCTCGGCCTGCTGATGCTGGCCACATGGTCGCTCGCGCATGGCTACCTCGGGTTATTCCACGATGCCGGGCTCTATGCGCTGCAAGCGCTGGCGCGGCTGCACCCGCCGCTGGCCGCAGACGTCTTCCTCGCATCTGGATCCCAGGATCGTTTTACGCTGTGGAGTCCCCTCTATGCGTCGCTGATCCGCCTGTGGGGAGTCGAACCCGCGGCCGCGATCCTGACGCTGGGGTCACAATTCGCGCTCGCCTTCGGCGCCTGGATACTCGCCCGCAGCGTGTTACCGCCACTCATGGCGCTGCTCGGAGTCGGGATGCTGATCGCGATTCCCGGCTACTACGGTGCCGAGCAGATTTTCACCTGCATGGAATCCTTTCTCACCCCGCGGATGATCGCCGAAGCCGGGGTCTTGGGTAGCGTCGCCGCGGCGCTTCGCGGCAAGCCCGCGTGGGCGGCGCTTTGCCTGGCGGCGGCGACGGCGATGCATCCGCTCATGGCCATTGCCGGCTTCGGCGCGCTGTTTTGCCTCTACGTCGCTGAAGTTCGGCCCATCGTCGCCCTGGCACTCGCCATCGTCTCGATCAAGGCCTTGGCCCTATGGGCCTACGGCATGCCGATGGGGCCGTGGGGCCGTTTCGATGAGCAATGGTTGACCTCGGTCGAGGTGCGCAGCCCGCATCTCTTCTTGCGCCACTGGAGTCTCACCGACTGGACCCAGGTCGCCGTCTCCCTGACGACGCTGGCATTGGCTTGGCTGGCCTTTACGCCGAGTCGGGCCCGCACCCTGGCCAGGGTCACGATGCTCACGGCGGTGGCGGGCCTCGTATTCACCGGCATCGCGGTCGATGGCTTGCACCTGGCGCTGATGACCCAGTTGCAACTCTGGCGCTGTCAGTGGCTCGCCACCGTGGTGGCGGCGCTCTTCTTACCGCAGACCCTGCTCACGCTCTGGCGGGCAGGCTGCGCCGGGCGCGCCGCTGCCTGGCTGCTCTTCGCCACGTGGCTGTTTGCGCCAAGCCCGTTCACCCTGACGGCCGCCGCGGGCGCCATGCTCGCCTGGGTGGTGGTACCCCGCCTCAAGCCGAGCGAAGCCCGTTGGATCGAATACGGCGCGCTCGGCCTCGCGCTGCTGGCAAGCCTCTGGCGACTCGGCTCCGATCTGCAGTTCACCGAGGCGCATTACCTGGCGCCGACCATCCCTCTGTGGCTGCGCGACTGCATGAGCCTCGTCCACGACGGCAGCGTACCGATCGCTCTCATGTTGCTGGCCGCGGGGTCGGCCCGCCACCGCCTTGCGCCCATCCGCCGCTGCTCAGCGGCGCTGGGATTGGCGGCGCTGGTCGGCTGCGTGATTCTCGCGCCGCCGACGTGGCGCGCCTGGACCGCACGCGCTTTTCCGCCGGCGCTCGTGACGCAATTCGCCGCTTGGCGGCAACTCATTCCGCCACGAGCCACCGTGCTCTGGCCGGAGTCGCCACTCAGCGTCTGGCTGCTGCTCGACCGGCAAAGCTATCTGTCGATGCTGCAGACATCGGGCATGGTATTCGGTGAGGCGGGCGCGCGCGAGTTCGCACGCCGCGCGACGGCCCTCGGTGTCGCGGTCAATCCCGCGCTGTTTCTCGACTTCAGAGCAGGCACCAGCTTCACCGCGACGCGGCAGCAGCTGCTGGCAGCCTGTTCGAGCCGCGCATTCGACTACTTGGTGACGGGCACCGATTTGGGCACCGAGCCGGTCGCGACAGGTCCCGATACACTCAAGCTGTACGGCTGCAACCCCTGATCGCTCAGGCCCGCGCGGCCACCGCCGGGACATAGGAAATAGGCGCATCGGCGAGGCTTTCGAAGGTTACCTCACTCCACGCCGAGGTGCGGGCGATGAGAGTGCGCAACAGTTTGTTGTTGAGCGCATGACCGGACTTGTAACCGCTGAACTCACCGATCAAGCTGTGCCCGAGCAGATACAAGTCGCCGATGGCGTCGAGAATCTTGTGTTTGACGAATTCGTCTTCGTAGCGCAAGCCATCTTCGTTGAGCACGCGGTAATCATCGAGCACGATGGCATTGTCCATGTTGCCGCCGAGGGCGAGATTTCTCGCCCGCAAACTCTCGAGATCGCGCATGAAGCCGAAGGTGCGGGCCCGGCTCACCTCGCGCAGAAACGATGTGGTCGAGAAATCCATGGACGCGACCTGCGAATGCTTCTTGAAGGTCGGATGATTGAATTCGATTTCGAAGTTCACCTTGAACCCGTCGTACGGATCGAAACGTGCCCATTTGTCGCCGTCGCTGACCTGCACGCGATCGAGAATGCGGATGAAACGCTTGGGTGCTTTTTGCTCTTCGATGCCGGCGGACTGGAGCAAAAAAACGAACGGCCCGGCGCTGCCGTCCATGATCGGCACCTCGCCGGCGCTGAGTTCGACCAGCGCGTTGTCGATGCCCAAGCCCGCGAGCGCCGACAGCAGATGTTCGACCGTGGAGATCTTCGTGTCACCGCTCTGCAGAGTGGTGCCCATCATCGTATCGCCGACGTGTTCGGCGTGCGCCTTGATGTCCACGGGAGTATCGAGATCGATGCGCCTGAAGACGATGCCCGTATCCGGCAGCGCGGGTCGCAAGGTCATCAGCACCTTCTTTCCCGTATGCAAGCCCACTCCCGTGGCACGAATCGAGTTCTTCAATGTTCTTTGATTCAACATGCGAAAGCCGGATCCAAAAAAATAGGGCGCCAACGGTCAAAGGTACCACACGCCGGTCGGAACGCCGAACTCCCGGACTCCCCGAGATGGGGTTCACGAAGGCCCAAACGGGCGCCCGCGACGACCGACAGGTTGCCGCGGACGCCAAATGGAATGTGAACCGAGTCTCGCTTCAGTCCGCCTGTCGGCGCAAAAATGCCGGAATATCCAGCAAATCCTCGGAGTCCAACTCCGTGCGCAAACCGTCGCCGACGGCCCGTTGCCGTTGCACGGTCGGCCGGTCCAACATTGCATAATCGGTGGGCGCCACCGGCGCCTTTTGCCGCACCACACGCATGGTCGGCGGCGGCACCAAGGCCGCCGCGGCCGGCGATGGGACCGACGCGCGCGCGACCGGTTTGCCGAGACCGGTGGCCACCACCGTCACACGAATCTGATTCGACATGTCCGGATCGATGACGGTGCCGAGCACGACGGTGGCCTCATCCGAAGCGAATTGCTTGATGACGTTGCCCACTTCCTGAAACTCGCCGATCGACAGATCCATACCCGCCGTCACGTTCACCAAGATGCCCTGTGCGCCGGCCAGGTTGATGTCTTCCAGCAGCGGGCTGGAGATCGCCGCCTCGGCGGCCTCACGGGCGCGATCTTCGCCGGTGGCGGCGCCCGAACCCATCATGGCCATGCCCGTCTCGGACATGACCGTGCGCACGTCGGCGAAGTCGACATTGATGAGACCGGGGCGCGTGATGAGTTCCGCGATGCCTTGGACGGCGCCCTGCAGCACCGTGTTGGCCGCCTTGAAGGCGTCGAGCAGCGTGGTGGTGCTGCCCAACACCGCCAACAACTTCTGGTTGGGAATCGTGATGAGTGAATCCACGTACTTCGACAACTCGAGCATGCCTTGATCGGCGACCCGCGAACGTTTGTTGCCCTCCATCTCGAACGGCTTGGTGACCACCGCCACGGTGAGGATGCCGAGTTCCTTGGCAACCTGCGCCACCACCGGCGCGGCGCCCGTGCCGGTGCCGCCGCCCATGCCGGCGGTGATGAACAACATGTCGCAGCCCTCGATCAATTCGATGATGCGATCACGATCCTCCATCGCGGCCTGACGACCCACCTCGGGATCGGCGCCCGCGCCCAAGCCCTTGGTGATGTTGCAGCCGATCTGCAGCGCCGTGCGGACCTTGCCGTGCTTGAGCGCCTGCGCGTCGGTGTTGATGCAGATGAATTCCACACCTTCGAGGCCTGCCTGCACCATGTGCGCGACCGCGTTGCCGCCACCACCGCCCACGCCGATCACCTTGATGACCGCACTTTGACTATAAGAGTCCATCAGTTCAAACATTCCAGTTCTCCTATCGCTTATGTTGATTGGGTACTATCAAAAATTGCCTTGAAACCATGCCTTCATCCGTTCGAATAACGACTTCATGCCGCCCGCCAGCAGCGGCCCTTCCGTTCTTCTGATATCCGTATTGCTCTTCGCGTACAGCAGCAAGCCGACGCCGGTGGCGTGAATGGGATTGCTCACCACATCGACCAGCCCGCTGACGTACTGCGGCACCCCCAGGCGCACGGGCATGTGGAAGACTTCTTCGGCGAGCTCAACGGCGCCCTCCATCTTGGAGCTTCCGCCGGTCAGGACGATGCCGGTGGCCACCGCCTCCTCGAGTCCGGCGCGCCTCAGTTCGTCGCGGATCAGCGCGAACAGCTCTTCGTAGCGCGGCTCGACGATCTCGGCGAGCGTCTGTCGGGCAAGCCGCCGCGGCGGCCGGTCGCCGACGCTCGGTACCTCGATGGTCTCGTCCGGGTTGGCGAGCTGCGACAAGGCGCAGGCATATTTGATCTTGATGTCCTCGGCGTACTGCGTCGGCGTGCGCATCGACACCGCGATGTCGTTGGTGACCTGGTCGCCGGCGATCGGAATCACCGCGGTATGACGGATCGCGCCGCCGCCGAACACCGCGATGTCCGTGGTGCCGCCGCCGATGTCGACCACGCACACGCCCAGGTCCTTCTCGTCTTCCGTCAACACGGCATAGCTCGAAGCCAGCTGTTCGAGCACGATGTCATCGACGCTGAGGCCGCAGCGCTGCACGCACTTCACGATGTTCTGCGCGGCGCTGTCCGCACCCGTGACGATGTGCACCTTGGCCTCGAGGCGCACACCGGACATGCCGATGGGATCGCGTATGCCCTCCTGCGTATCGATGATGTATTCCTGCGGCAGCACATGAAGGATCTTCTGATCCGCAGGAATCGCCACCGCCTTGGCCGCGTCGATCACCCGCTCGACGTCGCCCTGAACCACCTCCTTGTCCTTGATGGCGACGATTCCGTGTGAGTTGAGGCTGCGGACATGGCTGCCGGCGATGCCGGCATAAACCGAATGGATTTCGCAGCCGGCCATCAGTTCCGCCTCTTCGACCGCGCGCTGAATCGATTGCACGGTCGACTCGATGTTCACCACCACGCCCTTCTTGAGACCGCGCGACGGATGGCTGCCGATGCCGATGATCTCGAGCGCGCCATCGGTCTTGATCTCACCGACGATGGCGACGACCTTGCTCGTGCCGATGTCGAGGCCGACGATTAAATTTCGATCAGAACGCTTTGCCATGTCTCTCGCTTCTTCCCTTACGCGTGACCATCGTCGGCGGGCTGAACCGGCGGCGACACCGGCGTCTGGCTGTTGCGCCAGCCGATGGCGAAGCCGTTCGAGTAACGCATGTCGACGTAGTTGATGTCGGTCAAACGATGCGCGATCACCTGCGCGGCCGTGCGAATGAACCGATCGAAGCGCTCTTCGACGTCGCGCCTTCCGAGGCGCACCACCACGCCGTTGTCCAGGTCCATCTCCCACGCCCCCCGCTCGTCGAGGCGCAACGCGGCCACCCGCATCCCAGCCTCGAGCATGCGGCCTTGCACCGACAGGTAGCGCTGCGCGACCAGCGTCTCGGTGCCTTCGGGTCCGGAGAGGCGCGGCAATTCGGCGGGCACGTGGGTTGCCATCCTCACGAACAGTTCACCGCGGGTGTTGAGGAGGCCCGCCTCGCCCCAGCGGGCCATCGCCGTTTCCTCGACCACAGTCACGTGCAAGCCATTGGGGAATCGTCGCTGCACCCGCGCATGATCGACCCACGGCACCGCTTCCACCGCGCGCTGGATGCGATCAAGGTCGGCCAACATGAACCCTTGGCTGGCGAAGGGCGCAACCGCCTTTTCGATTTGACCGGGCGAGACCCGTTGAAAGGGTCCGTCCATGGAGATGAGCCGGATCGGCCGATCGAGTGCCCAGGTGAGTGCGCCCAATGCGCCGGCGATGAGCGCCAGCACGGCGGCGCGCCGGACGTGGATGCGCCAGTTGCGAAAGAATTGCAGCCACCGCCGCGGTGGCCGTTCGGCATCGGCGCGCTTCTTGAAACGATTGCGTCGCGTCAGCCAGTGCATGTTCATGGGGCCGCCTTGGGGTGCTTGCGCTCCCGGCAGAAACTCGTCTCCAGCACCCGCCACACGAGTTCGTCGAAGTCGATCCCCACATGTCGCGCCGCCATCGGCACCAGGCTGTGATCGGTCATGCCCGGAGTGGTATTGATCTCGATGAAATAGAACTTCCCGTTCGTGACGTCGCGCATGAAATCGACGCGACCCCAACCCTGGCAGTCGGTGGCCCGGAACGCGGCCACGGCGGCCGCCGCGAGCTCCGCTTCGGCGTCGCCCGGCAGACCGCTGGGACAGTGATACTCGGTATCGTCGCGGAAGTACTTGGCCTCGTAATCGTAGAATTCAGTGGCCGGGCGGATGCGGATGGAGGGCAGCGCTTCTCCCTGGAGCACGGCGACGGTGTACTCGTCGCCGGTGATGAATCGTTCCGCGAAGACGATCGGATCGACCGCCCGCGCCGCCTCGACCGCGGGTTTGAGTTCAGCCGCCGTCTTGACCTTGGTGATGCCGACGCTCGACCCCTGCGCGGCGGGTTTGACCATCATCGGCAGCCCGACCGTCGCGAGCGCCGTGCCGAGATCACCGGCGTTGGCCAGCACGGCGTACTCCGGAGCGATGGTGCCGGCGCCCATGACCACCCGCTTGGTCTTGAGCTTGTCCATCGTCAGCGCCGAGGCCAGGACGCCGCTGCCCGTGTAGGGCACGCCCAACCATTCGAGCGCACCTTGGATCAGACCATCCTCGCCGCCCGGCCCGTGCAGCGCGATCCATGCCCGATCGAAGTCCTCGCTGACCAGTGTCTGCACGGGCGTATCCCGCGGATCGAAACCATGCGCGTCGACACCGCGCCGCTTGAGCGCCGCGAGCACCGCCTTGCCGGTGAGCAAAGAGATCTCTCGCTCCGTCGAGTCGCCGCCGAACAACACGGCTACTTTGCCGAATTCTGCGGCGAGCTGCGCGCGTCGTGACGCGCCGGTCGTGACCAGCCGGCTCATGCGGGTTCCCCGACGATGCGCACTTCGGTGGTCAGTTCGATCTGATGAACCCGTGCGACCGTGCGCTGCACGTGCTCGATCAGCGCCTCGAGATCCGCGGCGCGGGCGGCGCCATGATTGATGATGAAGTTGGCGTGCTTGTCGGACACCGAGGCGTCGCCGATGCGAAAGCCCTTGAGTCCGGCGCTCTCGATCAACCTGCCCGCGTGATTGTTCGGCGGATTCGTGAATACTGAACCGCAGCTCCACTGACCGATCGGCTGGGTTTGCTTGCGCCGCTCGAGCAGCTCGCGGATCGCGGCTTCATTGGCGCCGGGTTTGCGCTCGAAAAACAGATTGGCGCTCAAGAACCATTCATCGGCGGGACCTCGCACGCGTCGATAGGAAATGTCGTAGTCGGCGGGCGTGCGCGTGCGGCGAATGCCATGCCGGTCGACGACCTCGACGTCGATCACATGGCGCCAGGTCTCGCCATCCCAGGCACCCGCATTCATCGCCAGCGCACCACCCAACGTGCCGGGGATGCCGGCGAAGAATTCGGCGGGCCCGAGTCCCCACTTCACGCATTGCCGGGCAAGCCGTGCGCAGGCGACGCCCGCCTGCACGCGAATCCGCGTGGCGCTCTCCCGTTCGAGCGCGCCCAAGGCGCCATGCGTGGCGATCACCGCGCCGCGCACGCCGCCATCACGCACCAAGAGATTGCTGCCGAGACCGATCCACAATAGCGGTACGCGCTCCGGCAGCTGACGGATGAAGGCGGTCAGATCCATCACGTCGCGCGGCGTGAAGAACACATCGGCAGGCCCGCCGGCGTGCCAGGAGGTGTGCTTCGTCATCGGCTCGTCGTGCAGCACACGGCGGCTGAACTCGGGGGCGATGGCATCCAGGATGAGTTGCGCCTTGCCGCTCATGGCGTGCCCTTTGCCGCGGCGAGCCGGCTCTTCAATTCATGCGCCACGGCGCCGATGCTGCCGGCGCCCATGGTCAGCACCACGTCGCCATCCTTCAGGATCCCTCGCAACGAGTCGGCGAGTTGCTCGGCGCGTTCGACGAACACCGGCTCGATCAGTCCACGCGAGCGCACCGCGCGACAAATCGCCCGGCCATCGGCGCCGGCGATGGGCGTTTCGCCGGCCGCGTAGACCTCGGTCACCAGCAACACGTCGCAATCGCCGAGTACGCGACCGAAATCGTCGAGCAGATCGCGCGTCCGCGTGTAGCGGTGAGGTTGAAAGGCGAGCACCAGGCGCCGCGACGGCCAGCCCTGGCGGACCGCATCGAGGGTGGCGGCGATCTCGGTGGGATGATGCCCGTAATCGTCCACCAACGAGGCGCTGCCTCCCGGAAAGCGGAGCTCGCCCAACGACTGTAGGCGCCGCTCGATGCCCTGGAAATTCCTGAGGGCCCGCTGGATCGCCGCATCCGGAATCGCGAGCTCAGTGGCGACGGCGATCGCCGCCAGCGAATTCAATACATTGTGGCGACCCGGCAGATTGATGGTCACCGGCAGCGGCTGATGACCGACCCGGAGCGCCTCATAGCGCGATTGCAATCCATCGCGTACCACATTGATCGCGCGAACGTCCGCGCCGTCGGCGAAGCCGTAGGTCACGAAGGGTCGCCCCACCGCCTCGAGGATGCTGCGCACATTCGCGTCGTCGGCGCACAGCACGGCGAGTCCATAGAAGGGCAGGTTGTGCAGGAAATCGACGAAACTCTGCTGCAAACGCGCAAAGTCCCCGTCGTGGGTGGCGAGGTGGTCATTGTCGATGTTGGTGACGATCGAAATCATCGGCTGCAAATGCATGAACGACGCGTCGCTTTCGTCCGCTTCGGCGACCAGATAGCGGCCCGCGCCCAGGCGGGCATTGCTGGCGGCACTCTTCAACCGTCCACCGATCACGAAGGTGGGATCGAGGCCGCCTTCCGCGAGCGTGCTCGCGACCAGGCTGGTGGTGGTGGTCTTGCCATGCGTTCCGGCGACCGCCACCGAGTAGCGGAAGCGCATCAATTCACCCAACATCTCGGCACGTGGCACGACGGGCGTGCGGCGGGCGAGCGCCGCCGCCACCTCCGGGTTCTTGCGGTTGACCGCGCTCGACACCACGACCACGTCCGCAGCCCCGAGATTGCTGGCGTCATGACCGATGAAAATCCTCGCGCCCAGGCGCGCCAGCCGCTCGGTCACCTCGTTGGCTTTGAGGTCCGAACCCTGCACTTCGTAATTCAGGTTGAGCAGCACCTCGGCGATGCCGCTCATGCCGCTGCCGCCGATACCGACCAGGTGGATGGTCTGAATGCGGCGCATTCGATCGTTCAACCGTTCATTCATGCTGCGGCTCCCGGCGACGCGGCGCCGGCGGCCAGGCACAGCGCGGCGACCTGCTCCGCAGCATCGACGACCCGCGCACGTCGTGCGGCCTCGGCCATCGACAACAGGCGCGGGCGATCACCTGTGAGCTTGGCGATGCAGGCACTCAAGTTTTCCGCCGTCAGTTCGCGCTCCGGGAGCACTTGCGCGGCGCCGTTGGCCACCATGCACGCGGCGTTCTTGGTTTGGTGATCGTCCGTCGCCACCGCCAGCGGCACCAACAGCGCGCCCAAGCCCACCGCCTGCAATTCGGCGATGGTCATGGCGCCGGCGCGGCACACCGCCACATCGGCCCACGCATAGGCGGCCGCCATGTCATCGATGAAGGGGGTGACCTCCGCGTCAACCGCGGCGGCAACGTACGCAGCCCGCGCCGCATCGATGCCGCGCTCACCGGCCTGATGCCGGACCTGCGGCCTTTGCTCGGGCGCGAGTCGCGACAAGGCCGCGGGGAGCATGGCGTTGAGGCGCTGTGCGCCCTGGCTGCCGCCGAACACCAGCAATCTCGCCCGCTCATCGCGGCCGGCGAACCGTTCGGCGGGCGGCGCAACGGCGGCAATATCCGCGCGCACCGGATTGCCGACGAAGCGCACCCTGACGCCCGCGGGAAAGCTGCCCGGAAATCCTTCCAGCACCTGAGCGGCGAGTCGTGCCAACCACCGATTGGTCAGGCCCGGCACGGCGTTCTGTTCGTGGATGAGCAGCGGAATGCGCAGCAACCACGCCGCGATCCCGCCGGGTCCGCTCACGTATCCGCCCGCGCCCAGCACCGCCCGTGGACGCACGCGCCGCAGGATCGCGATGGCCTGGCGCACGGCACTGGCGATGGCGATGGGCGCCTTCACCCAGGCGGCAAGACCCTTGCCGCGAATCCCCCGCACGCGCACCCATTCGATCGGAAAACCATTCGCCGGCACCAACCGCGACTCCATGCTGTCGGGCACGCCGAGCCACACCACGGGCACACCCCGGCTGCGCAGCACCTTCGCGACGCTCAAGGCCGGGAAGACATGTCCGCCAGTGCCCCCCGCCATGATGAGCACCGGCGAATCGGTCGGTAGGCTCATCGCGCGCCTCCCGGCATGCGCATCACCGCCGAACGTGAGGAACATTTCACTTCGTGATGGATGCGCAGCAGCACGCCGATCCAGGCGAGGCTCACGATCAAACTGCTGCGTCCGTAACTGAGCAGCGGCAGGGTCAAGCCCTTGGTGGGCAGGACACCCATGTTGACGCCGATGTTGACGATGGTTTGCAGACCCAACCACATGCCGAAGGCCAGCGCCACGTACGCCTGAAATTTAAGTCCAGCCTTCTCGGCCATTCGCGCGATTTGAAAGGCTCGCCACACCAGCGCCACGAACAACCCGATCACGCCGCAGACCCCAACCAAGCCCAACTCCTCAGCCAGCACGGCGAATACGAAGTCGGTGTGGGCTTCGGGCAGGTAGAACAATTTTTGGATGCTGCTGCCGAGGCCCACGCCAAACCAGCCGCCGCGGCCGATCGCGATCAGGGACTGCGTGAGCTGGAAGCCGCCGTTGAACGGATCGTCCCAGGGGTGCAGGAAGACGGTGAGGCGCTTCAGCCGATAGGCCGAGGTGAGCGCGAGCACGGCAAAGGCGGCGGCCACCGCCAGGACCAGACCGAATACGTAACGCAGCCGCGCACCCGCCACGAACAACACGGCAAAGCCGGTGGCGAACAACACGGTCGTGGCGCCGAAGTCGGGCTCCGCCAGCAGCAACACACCGGCCACCGTGAGCAATCCGACCGGTTTCAAGAGGCCCGCGAAACTCGTCGCCAGCTCCTCGCGTTTGCGGACGCAGTAGCTGCAGATCCAGGTGAGCACCAGCACCTTCGCCAGTTCGGACACCTGGAAATTCCCCGGACCAATGCGCAGCCAACGGCGGGCGCCGTTGATCTTTGCCCCCAATCCGGGAATCAGCACCATCAACAGCAGCGTCAGCCCGAGCAACAGCAGCACCAGGCTGTGCCTCTCCCAGAATTCCGCCGGCACCCGCGTGAGCACCCACGCGAAGACCACGCCACACAGGCCGAACAGGAATTGCCTCTCGAGGAAATAGAACGGGTCGCCGAGATCCTTTGCCGCCACCGACATGGACGCGGAGGTGACCATCACCAGACCGACCAAGAGCAACGCGGCGCTCAAGGCGACGGTGACCCAATCCCACGCGAACGGCATGCGTTCGCGCGCCCGCACGCCATAGCCCATGGTGGTCGCATTCATGACGCAGCCTCGCCGAGTGCACGCACCGCGGCGGCGAACGCGTCACCGCGATGCCCGTAATCGCGGAACATGTCGAGACTGGCGCAGGCCGGCGACAGCAGCACCGTATCGCCGGGGCGAGCCACGCGCGCGGCGGCGCTCACCGCCGCATCCATCGAGGGCGCGCGTTCCGTGCCGCAGACACCCGCGAGCACCTGTTCGAGCGCGGGCGCATCCTGGCCGATCAACACCACGTGGCGCACCTTGCCGCGGAAGGCTGCGGCCAGCGGCGCAAAATCCTGGCCCTTCCCGAGGCCGCCGGCGATCAGCACCAAGGGGCCCGTCAGACCTTCGACGGCGGCCATTGTGGCACCCACATTGGTGCCCTTGGAATCATCGAGATAGCGCACTCCGCGCCGCTCGGCCACCCACTCGGAGCGGTGCGGCAGTCCTGGAAACTCCTCGAGCGTGGCGACGCAGGCAGCCGGCGGCAGGCCGGCCGCTTCGCCCAAAGCCAACGCTGCCAGGGCGTTCGCCGCATTGTGCAGACCGCTTATCTTCATCCGCGCCGTATCGAGCAGCGCCACGCCCCGGCGGGCGAGCCAGGTGCGCTCGCCTTGGTGCGGCGGGCCGTCGTGCGGCGCACCGTCACACAGCCGGCCCTCACGCATCAAGTGATAGTCGGCATCGACGCATTGGGTGGAAAACGTCTTGATGCTCGCGCCGGGTCCGATCGCCGATCGCATGGCGAGGACCCATGGATCATCGGCGTTCAGCACCGCGGCGGCCGCGTTCGCGAAAATGCGTGCCTTCGCCGCGGCATAGGCGTCGACCGCCGCATAGCGATCCAGGTGATCCGCGCTCACGTTCAAGACCACCGCCGCCTGCGGCTGCAACGAGCGCGTCGTTTCGAGCTGAAAACTCGACAGCTCGAGCACGTAAAGATCGGGCGGGGGCTGGTCGAGCAAATCCAATGCGGGCACGCCGAGGTTGCCCCCGGCGAGCACACGCCGACCGGCGGCGGCGGCCATGCGGGCCACCAGGCTGGTGACCGTGCTCTTGCCGTTTGTGCCGGTGATCGCCACGACCGGCGCGCGCACGGCGCGGGCGAAGAGCTCGATGTCGCCGATGACCTCGATGCCGCGCTCCCGCGCCGCCATCGCAATCGGTTCCTCGAGCGACACGCCCGGCGACATCAACACCTGCGATGCGCCGTCGAGCAGCGTCAGGTCGAAGCCGCCCAGACGCAGGTCGAGCCGGGCCGCCAGGGAGCCCAGCTCCTCGAGACCGGGCGGCTCCCGGCGCGAATCGGTAGCCGCCGCCGCGATGCCGTGTTTTGCGAAGTATCGCAGGCAGGAAGCCCCCGTTTTGCCGATGCCGACCACGATGCTTGCCATCAGCGGATCTTCAGGGTCGCGAGACCCGCCAGCACGAGCACGAAGCTGATGATCCAGAAGCGGACGATCACCTTAGGCTCGGCCCACCCTTTGAGCTCGAAATGATGATGCAGAGGGGCCATGCGAAAGATTCGCTTGCCGCGCAACTTGAACGATGCGACCTGCAGCATCACCGACACGGTCTCGACGACGAACACCCCGCCCATGATGAACAGCACGATTTCCTGACGGACGATCACGGCGATGGTTCCGAGGGCCGCGCCTATCGCGAGCGCGCCGACATCGCCCATGAACACTTCCGCCGGGTAGGCGTTGAACCAAAGGAAGCCGAGCCCGGCGCCGGCGAGCGCGCCGCTGAATATCAGCAGCTCGCCGACGCCATTGATGTACGGGATCTGGAGGTAGGTTGCGAACTTGATGTTGCCGGTGGCATAGGCAAACACACCGAGCGCGGTGACCACCATGACGGCGGGCATGATGGCGAGACCGTCGAGACCATCGGTGAGGTTCACCGCGTTGCTGGTGCCGACGATCACGAGGTAGGCGTACGCCACGAACCCCACGGTGCTCATCGGCACGGCCACCGTCTTGAAGAACGGCACGTACAGCGTCGTCTCGGCCGCCGTCTGATGCAGGGCGTGCAGCACAAAGGCGGTGACCAGCGCCGCGACCGATTGCGCGAGATACTTGTAGCGCGCGGCGAGGCCCTTGGAATTGCCCACCACCAGTTTCAGGTAGTCGTCGTAGAAGCCGATGACTCCGAAGGCGAACGTGGTGGCGAGGACGATCCACAGGAACCGACTCGAGAGATCTGCCCAGAGCAGGGTGCCGATCAGATTGGCGACCAGCATCAGACCACCTCCCATGGTGGGTGTGCCGGACTTTTGCAGGTGCGTCTGCGGCCCATCGCTGCGCACCCGCTGGCCGATCTGATATTGAGCCAGCATCGCGATCATCCGCGGTCCGATCCATAGCGCCACGGCGAGCGCCGTCATCGCCGCCAGAATCGCCCGCAACGTCAAATACTGGAAGACATGAAAGCCGGAGTAGAAGCGGGCCAGATACTCGGTGAAGTACAACAGCATGGGCTTAACCGCCGCCGCCGGTGAGCGCGCGCACCACGCGCTCCAAGCGGTTGACCCGCGAGCCCTTCACCAGCACCGTCACGCCCTCGGTGATCTCGCTCTGTACGCCGGCGATCAGCGAGTCGACGTCGGCGAACCAATGCGCGCCCGCGCCGAAGCTCGCCACCGCGCGCGCGCTGTGCTCTCCCGTCGCGAACAACCGCCGCACCCCGCACTCGCGGGCGGCAACGCCCATCTCGGCATGACTCAGGGCGGACTGCTCACCGAGCTCTGCCATGTCGGCGAGCACCAGCCAGGTGGGACCGGGCAGGTTGCGCAACACCTCGAGTCCGGCCCGCACCGAACTCGGATTGGCGTTATAGGAATCATCGATGATCCAACTGCCCCGCATCCCCGCCTTCAGCTGCAGCCGGCCGGCCACGGCACGAAAGCCGGCAAGTCCGGCGACCACGTCCTCGAGCGAGGCGCCCGCGGCAGTCGCCGCCGCCGCCGCCGCCAAGGCGTTGACGATGTTGTGCGTACCGCCGGCATGCAGGAGGATGGGTCGATCCCCCAAGGGACAGCGCAAGGTGAAACGGATGGCGAAGGCGCCGTCCTCGATGCGCTGTTCCGACTCTACCGCGCTGAAATCGGGAGACGGCCCGCTCGTGGTGCCGAGGCCAAAACTCACGACTCGGCCGGCACCGGCGACGCTTCGCCAGTAGTCGGCATAGGCGTCATCGGCATTGATGATCGCGGTGGCCTCGGGATCAAGCCCCGCGACCATCTCACCTTCGCCCTTGGCAACGCCGGCCAAATCGCCGAAACCCTCGAGGTGCTCGGCGCCGGCATTGGTGATGAGACCGACCGTCGGCCGCACGAAAGCGACCAGTTCCGCCACGTCACCGATCCGATTGGCGCCCATCTCGACCACCGCGCTGCGATGCCCGGCGTCGAGGCGCATGAGCGTGAGCGGCACGCCGATGTGATTGTTGAGGTTGCCGCGGGTCGCCATGCACGGGCCGCGCTGCCCGAGTATCGCCGCGGTCATTTCCTTGGCCGTGGTCTTGCCATTACTGCCGGCGACGCCGACCACGGGAATATCGAAGCCGGCGCGCCACGCCGCGGCCAACCTTTGCAGCGCGGCGAGCGAATCCTTGACGACGATCTGTGCAATCGGCGCGGCCACCGGCCGTTCGACCAGTGCAGCGACCGCACCGCGCGCGGCGGCTGCATCGACGAATTGGGCGCCATCGAAATTGGGGCCGCGCAGCGCCACGAACAGCGCCCCGGATGGCAGCGTCCGGCTGTCGCTCGAGACCGCGCCGAACTCCGCATCGACGCCGCGCAGTTCGCCGCCGGTGGCCCGCGCGGCCTCGACGAGGGTACGCTTCATGCTGCCATTCCCAGAAGGCGCCGAGCCTCATCACGGTCGCTGAAGCGTCGGCGCGTCGCACCGTAGATTTGGTAATCCTCGTGACCCTTGCCGGCGATCAGCACCATGTCCGCGGGCTTGGCCTCGCCGAGTGCGGTGGCGATCGCCACGGCGCGATCGAGGATCACCCGTGCACTGCGCGTCTTGATGCCGCCCACGATGGCATCGGCAATGCTGCCTGGATCCTCGTCGCGCGGATTGTCGTCGGTGACGATGATGTGATCGGCGAACTGCTCGGCGATCGACCCCATCAGGGAGCGCTTGCCGGGATCGCGGTTGCCGCCACAGCCGAACACACACCAAAGTTCGCCGCGGCAATGTTCGCGCAGGGTGCGCAATGCCTTGGTCAGCGCATCCGGCGTGTGTGCATAATCGATCACGGCGACGGGTTTCGCCACGCCGGCCGCCACGACCTCCATGCGGCCCGGTGGAGGCCGCCCATCGGCGAGCGCGGCTGCCGCCGCCTCGAGCGAGGCACCCAAACTCAACAGACAACCGATGACCAGCAGGCAGTTCTCGGCGTTGAAGCGCCCGAGCATGGTCAAACGCAGCCGCTGCGCGCCGAAGCTCCCACCCAGCGTCATCGACACACCCGTAAGATCGAAGCACAACTCATCGGCGTGAAGACGGGGCCGCATGCTCCAGGCGGCATCATCCGGACCGACCCACACGGCCGTGAGCGGCACCGTTCCGCAGTAAGCGCGGGCCCAGTCACGACCCCAGGCATCACCCACGTTGATGATGATGTCCTTCAGACCGGGAAACGCGAACAAGCGCGCCTTGGCCGCCGCATACGCCTCCATCGTCCGGTGATAGTCCAGGTGATCACGCGTGAGATTGGTGAACGCGGCCGCGTGGAACCGTACGCCAGCGACGCGGGCCTGATCGAGCGCATGCGAAGAGACTTCCATCGCGACGTCACTGACGCCGAGTTCGCGCATCCTGGCCAGTTGCCGGTGGACGCTCACCGCATCGGGCGTGGTGTTGACGGCGTTCTCCAAGGCCCCGATCCGGCCCCAGCCGATGGTGCCCATGTAAGCGGCATCGACGCCCAGCCGGGTCAACGACTGGGCGAGGAGATAAGCACAGGTGGTCTTGCCGTTCGTGCCGGTGATCCCGACGACGCGCAAGCGGGAGGAAGGCTCGCCGAAGAACCGATCGGCAATTCGGCCGACCAATTGCTTGAGGCCCGTCACCGCAGCGGCGAACACCGCGTTGCCGCCGCCGCTTGACTCGCCGCCGCTGACCCTGGCGCCGCCGTTCAACTCGGGGACATCCGCCGCGGCCGCACCCTCGGGATCCCAGAGGACCACACTCGCGCCACGCAGCACCGCCTCGGCGGCGAAGGCGAGGCCGTGCGATTGCAATCCGGGCAGGGCGAAGAACAAACAGCCCGCGCGCACCTCGCGGCTGTCGAGGGTCAGATCATTCACCCGCGCCTCGTTCGCGGGCAGCGCGGCGATGCCGTCGAGCAACCAGGCAAGCGAAACACTGGGCGCGGCGCTGCTCACGGCGTCTCGCTCGCTTGCACCAAGGCTGCCGGCGGTACGTTCTGAAGGTCATCGGGCGGAACGTCCATGAGGCGCAACGTGCCCGACATGACTCTCGAGAACACCGGCGCCGCGACGGTTCCGCCCTGGGCGAGGGTGCCGCCCTGTTGTACGTCGCGGCTCGGCTCATCGATCACCACCACGGTGGCAATCTTCGGATGCGTGGCGGGCACGAGGCCCGCGAACACCGCCATGATCTTGTCGGTGGAGTAACCGCCGGCGATCGATTTGAACGCGGTGCCCGTCTTGCCGGAGACCTTGTAGCCGACGACCGCCGCGCGTGTCGCAGTACCACCCTTCTCGACCACCTGCTCCATGAGCTCAATCAGCTCACGCGCGACCTTGGGGTCCAACACCTGCTCGCCGGGTACCGGTCCCGACACGCGTTCGAAGGTGAGTGGACGCTTGATGCCGTAGGCGCCGATGGTGGCGTAGGCGTGCGCCAGCTGCAGCGGCGTCACCGACAGCCCGTAGCCATGGGACAGTGTCGCGATCCCGATCGGCCGCCAGTGGGCGTAACTCGACAGCATGCCGGCCGACTCGCCGGGAAAACTGCTGCCGGTCACCTGGCCGAACCCAAGACCCGTCAGAGTTTTCCAGATCTGTTCGGGCTTCAGGGACAACGCCACCTTGGCCGTGCCGACATTGCTCGACTTGGCGAGAATGGTCGCGAGATCGATCACCCCGAGATTGGTTTCGTCCTCGAACACCTTCGTGCCGACTTTCAAGAAACCGGGAGACGTGTCGACGACGCTGTCGGCGCGATACTGTCCCGAGGCGAGCGCCGCCGCCATGATGAAGGGTTTTATGCTCGATCCCGGCTCGAAAATATCGGTGGCGGCGCGATTGCGGTAAAGGTCCGGTTTCAATTGCTCACGATCATTGGGGTTGTAGGACGGCTGATTCACCATCGCCAGGACCTCCCCGGTATCGACGTCGACGACGATGACGGATCCCGCCTGAGCGCGATACTCCTGCATGGCGGCTTTGAGTTCGCGATACGCCAGGTACTGAATGCGCAGATCGATGCTGGTCGCGAGGTCGCGACCCGGCCGCGGCGCGCGGATGCTTTCGACATTCTCGACGTACCGGCCGTACAAGTCCTGGATGACGCGCTTCGCGCCGTCCTCGCCGTTCAACAGCTGATCGAAACCGAGTTCCAGGCCCTCCTGCCCCGCATCATCGATGGTGGTGAAACCCACGGCATGCCCCGCCACCTCACCGACCGGATAATAGCGGCGGTATTCACGCAACAGATTCACGCCGGGAATGCCGAGCGCCTTGACGCGCGCCGCCTGATCGGGAGGCATGTGCCGCTCGAGATAAAGAAACTCGCGGTCGAGATTGCTGGTGATGCGCCTGGCGAGAAACTGCGGATCCTGTTGCAGCGCCTTGGCGAGCTTCGGCAGCTGATCGATGTTGTCGTTGAGTTCCCGCGGGTTCACCCAGACGCTGTCCACCGGCGTGCTGATCGCGAGCGGCTCGCCCGAGCGATCGGTGATGGCGCCGCGATGCGCGGCGATCTTCACCACCCGCATGGAGCGGTCGTCGCCTTGTTTCGCGAGAAACCCATGGTCCAGCAACTGCAGGTCGATTGCCCTGACGATCAGGCCGACGGCGCCGCTGACCACCAGTCCCAGCATGACCCAAGAGCGCCAGCGATAACTTCTCGCCTGCGCTTCGCTCTCGCCGGCGCGCAACTTGCTGCCGAACACCCTCACGGACGGACGATCCGCACGTCTCGAGTTTGCGGCAGACTCATCGACAGCTTCGCATTGGCCACCCGCTCGACGAAGGCATGCGAGGACCAATAGCTTTGCTCGAGCTGCAGCCGACCCCATTCCATCTCGAGCGAATCGCGCTCGGCATTCAGTCGTTCGAGATGTACGAACAGGTCGCGCGCCTCATGCCGGGCGTAAATCACCTGCATCGCGGAAGCCAACACCAGGATCCAGAGCACCGGCAGGGCAATGGGCAGTAACCACCGTGTTTTCATGCGGCGAGACCTTCTGCGATACGCTCCGCGACCCGCAACCGCGCGCTGCGGGACCGCGGGTTCAGCGCCGCTTCCGAGTCATCCGCCTGTATCGCCCTGCCAACCAGGGCGAGCTTCGGGGCCGCGTGCGCCGGCACGAAAGGCAGTCCCGCATAAACAGGATCAGTGGACGCGTGCCGGCGCATGAACTGTTTGACCATGCGATCCTCGAGCGAATGAAAGCTGATTACCGCCAGACGCCCGTGCGGCGCCAAGCGCTGGAACGCGGCGTTCAAGGCGAGCTCGAGTTCGTGCAGTTCGCCGTTTACATGAATGCGCAGCGCCTGGAATACCCGGGTGGCCGGATGCTTGTGCCGCCGTCCATCCGAATCGCGGACGCGCGCGACTCGCGCGATCATCTCGGCGAGTTCCAGCGTGCGCTCGAAGGGCTTCACCGCGCGGTCGGCAACGATGGCGCGGGCAATGCGCGGCGCCAGCCGCTCCTCGCCGTACTCTCGAAAGATGCGGATGAGCTCCGCTTCGGCAGCGCCATTGACCACATCCGCGGCGGTCACGCCCTCGCCCGCGCTCATGCGCATATCGAGCGGACCATCGTGCAAAAAGCTGAATCCCCGTTCGGCTTGATCGAGCTGCGGCGAGGAGACCCCGAGGTCGAACAAGATGCCGTCGAATTTCAAACCGGGCTCGACGGCATCGGCACAGGCGGCAAGCTGCGAGAAGCAGGCGAGAAACACCGACACGCGTGGATCGGCCGCAAATCGGCTGCGCGCGGCCGTCACCGCGGCGGGATCACGATCAAGGCACACCATTCGACCGTCCTCGACGAGCTTTTCCACGATCGCCCCTGTATGTCCGCCCCGCCCGAAAGTGGCATCCAAATAGACGCCGCTCGCCCTGATCTGTAACGCCGCCAGCACCTGGGGCAGAAGCACCGGACTGTGGTCCCGAGGCAAAACTTCCATCGTCGAGCTACAGGGACAATTTTTCGAGATCGACCGAAAGACTGCCGGTAGAATCATCACCGGCGAGCCAAGCATCACGACGCTCGTTCCAACGAGCCTCATCCCACAACTCGAAGCGAACTCCCTGGCCGAACAACACGGCATCCCGGGTCAAATGCGCGAACTCACGCAAATTGGGCGGCAAGAGAATTCGTCCATGGCCATCGAGATCCAACTCCGTTGCGTACCCCACCATCAAGCGCTGCAGCTGCCGGCTCTGCGGATCGAAGGCCGGCAAACGCATCAACTTGCGTTCCACCTCCTCCCACTCCGGATACGGATAAATGAGCAGGCATTGGTCGCGGTCGACGGTCACCACCAACTTCCCCTCGCATCGCTCTTGCAGCCGCTCCCGATACCGGGTGGGCATCACCATCCGGCCCTTCGAGTCGAGAGTTAGGTTGTTGGAGCCCCTGAACATCGCTGGATGGGCCCAACGACCCATTCTCTCCCACTTTTTCCCACCGGGCTCCACTATAGGGACGCGGGGCCTGTACTGTCAACGTGTTAAGTAAAAAAAGACTTGAGACAACAGGGACTTAGCTAATACTCCGAACGGCGTCAGGAGACTGCGCACTTGAGTCTGTTTTGAATCAACCTGTTAGAGTCTTTTCCTGAACACCACGGCATGAACGTGGTGCGGTGACGGGTGTTTGTCTACCATGAAGAGATGTTGAGCCCCCACGTGACCCACCTTCTTGCAGCAGCCGATGACGCCACCAAGGCGGGCCGGCTGGAAACCGCCGCGGACCTGTACGAGCAAATCATCGACATCGATTCGACGCTCGCGCTGGCGCATTACAAACGTGGCAACGTGCTCAAGAATTTACGGCGGCTCGAGGAGGCCGTGGCGAGCTATACCTCAGCCATCGAGCTCGACCCGACCTATGCGAACGCCTACTGCAATCGCGGCGTCGTGTTGGCGGCGCTTCAGCGCTTCGACGCCGCACTTTCGAGCTACGATCAGGCCATTGCGCACAATCCCGGTGATGCACTGGCTCACTATAACCGTAGCGCCTCGCTGCTCGAGCTGGGACGACCGACCGAAGCGCTCGCGGGCCTGGAGCAGGCCATTGCCATCAACCCGAACTATGCGGAAGCGTATGTCAATCGCGGGACGCTGCTGAAGGAACTGGGGCGCGTCGCTGAGGCGCTCGCGAGTTTCAACCGGGCCTTGGAAATTCATCCCGATTTTTTCGCGGCGCATATCTCTCGCGGCAACCTTCTGAATCAACAAAAGGCCTGGGCAGCATCGCTGGAAAGCTACTTGCGGGCATGGGAACTCAAACCCGACACACCCTTTCTGCGCGGCGTCATCCATTACTCGCGGATGCATATCTGCGACTGGACCCACTTGGCAGAAGACGTCGCGGCACTGACGACGGCGATCGACGCAGGCGAGGCCGTGGCGGCGCCGTTCGAGCTGCTGTCCATTTCGGACTCGCCTCGGTTACATCACCGGCTCGCCAAGATCTACGTTCGAGAGCGGTTAGGTCCAATCGAACCACGACTGCCTCTGCCAGCAAATCCACCGGGACCGCGGATTCACATCGGCTATTTCTCCGAGGACTTCTACGATCATCCCGTCGCGATTCAACTGGCTGAAGTCCTCGACAATCATGATAGAACGAAGTTCGAGCTGACTGCTTTCTCCTATGGCCCGAATACCCGTGACCCCATACGGCAGCGGATGGAGCAATCCTTCGACAGGTTTATCGACGTGCGCGAGGAATCCGATGATCATGTATTGAATCTTGCGCGCCGCCTGCGCATCGACATAGCGGTCGATCTCGCCGGACACACCGGTATCGGCCGCCCGAGAATCTTGGGCTCGCGCGCTGCGCCCATTCAAATCAGCTACTTAGGCTACCCCGGCCCCATGGGTGCGGAGTACATCGACTACGTCATCGCCGACGCCACCACCATCCCGCCCGCGCAATTTGCGCATTACACCGAAAAAGTCGTGCATCTACCGGATAGTTACCTGCCAAACGACCGCACCCGTGCGATCGGCGCGACCCAATACACCCGAGCGCGACTGCAATTGCCACCCAGCGGATTCGTGTTCTGCTGTTTTAACAGCAGCTACAAGATCACGCCGGACATTTTCGGCAGCTGGATGCGGATCCTGCGCCGAACCCCGGAGAGCGTTTTATGGTTGTCGCAAAACAACGTAACGGCGACGCGCAACTTACAGCGGGAAGCCGAAGCGCGCGGAGTCGACTCGGGGCGGCTGGTGTTCGCCGACCGAACTGTGCCGGCGCCTGAACATTTGTCACGCCTCCGGGCGGCCGACTTGGTCCTGGATACCCGTCCCTATAACGCCCACGCGACTGCCATGGACGCATTATGGATGGGCGTCCCCCTGATCACCTGTCCCGGCGGATCATTCGCCAGCCGAGTAGCAGCCAGCTTGCTCAACACCATCGACCTGCCCGAACTCATCGCGGCGACGCCGGCCGACTACGAGGATCTCGCCGTGCGCCTCGCCACACACCCGGCAGAACTCGCGGCGCTGCGCATGAAATTGGCGGACCACCGCCTCACCACGGCGTTGTTCGACACCGCGTCGTACACCCGCCACCTAGAATCCGCCTACCGCCTGATGCACCAACGCGCGCTGGCCGGCCTACCCCCCGACCACATCCAAGTCCCCCGCATCTCCCCAACGTGAATGGAAGCGCCTCTTTCCCCCGCTCGCCTCTTTCCCCCGCGCGCTTCGCGCGCCTATCGGTCGGGGTCGGCTTCGACCCTGTAAATTCCGGCGCGAAAGCGCCTAAAAAGGAGTCGGCCGTTAAGCCGGGTTCTGTCGTGGGCAGTCATTCCTCTGGGATGCGCGTCGCCGCGCACCTCTAGCGACCTACCCGGAAGCCTGTATGTGGGCCACATACTGCAGCCTTGAGAGCGCTGCTTGCTTCCCTATTTGGTCTTGCTTCAGGTGGGGTTTGCCGTGCCGCTGATGTTG
>Ga0116228_10000500_pt1 | contig 29942 bp, 28 predicted proteins | sample S1TSphfallax_2_FD_89694 | JGI IMG/M metagenome (GOLD analysis project Ga0116228, IMG submission 89694) | Host-associated microbial communities from peat moss isolated from Minnesota, USA - S1T2_Fc - Sphagnum fallax MG | ecosystem: Host-associated > Plants > Peat moss > Unclassified | place... | reverse complement strand
GGAAGGACCCGCTTTTCCCGCTCAGTTGTCGGTTTGAGACAGCTGGTTGCGGCGGCGGATGGCCGCACCCAGGATGTCGCCCAGCGAGGCGCCGCTGTCGGAGGTGCCGAATTCGGCGATCGCCTGCTTGTCCTCCTCGACTTCCTTACCCTTGATGGTGAGTTGCAGCTTCCGCGCGGCGCGATCCACACCGGTGTTCTTCGCGTCCACCTTCTCGCCGACCGCGAAGCGGTCGGGGCGCTGGTCGGATTTGTCGCGGGCGAGTTCGGCGCGGCGGATGAAGCCGGTGAGCACGTCGTCGATCTTCACCTCGACGCCGTTGGCCTGCACCGCCGTCACGATGCCCGTCACCACGTCGCCCTTGCGCACCTTGGCCAGGCTTTCAGCCGCCGGATCGTCCTGGAGCTGCTTGATCCCGAGCGAAATCCGCTCCTTCTCCACATCGATATCGAGCACCTTGGCCTTGACCATGGCGCCCTTCTCATAACCCGCGATCGCCGCCTCGCCGGCTTCGTCCCAGGAAATGTCGGACATGTGCACCATGCCGTCGATTTCCGCCGCCAGGCCGATGAACAGGCCGAACTCGGTAATATTGCGGATTTCGCCTTCCACCGTGCTGCCGACCGGATGCTGCTCGGCGAACTCTTCCCACGGATTGCGCTGAACCTGTTTCAGGCCAAGCGAAATGCGGCGTTTGCTGCTGTCCACGTCCAGCACCAGCACTTCGACTTCCTGGCTGGTGGCGACGATCTTGCCGGGATGCACGTTCTTCTTCGTCCACGACATTTCGCTGACATGCACCAGGCCCTCGACCCCAGGCTCCAGCTCCACGAAGGCGCCGTAGTCGGTGATGTTGGTCACGCGCCCACTGAACTTCGCGTTCGCCGGATACTTGATGGCGACGCCTTCCCACGGATCGACCTCAAGCTGCTTCATGCCGAGGCTGATGCGCTGCGTGTCGGAATTGAAGCGGATCACCTGCACCCGCACCGGCTGGCCGATGGTCAGCGCCTCGGCCGGGTGGTTGATCCGGCGCCAGGCGATGTCGGTGACATGCAGCAGGCCGTCCACGCCGCCCAGATCCACGAAGGCGCCGTAGTCGGTAATGTTCTTCACCACGCCATCCAGGATCATGCCTTCCTTGAGGCCCTGGATCAGCTCGCTGCGCTGTTCGGCGCGGGTTTCTTCCAGCACGGCGCGACGGCTGACCACGATGTTGCCGCGGGCGCGGTCCATTTTCAGAATCTGGAACGGCTGCGGCATGCCCATCAGCGGCGTGACGTCGCGCACCGGACGAATATCCACCTGGCTGCCCGGCAGGAAGGCCACGGCGCCGCCGAGATCGACGGTAAAGCCGCCCTTCACGCGCCCATAAATAGTGCCGGTGACACGCTGGTTGGCCTCGAAGGCACGCTCCAGGCTGGTCCAGGCTTCCTCGCGGCGGGCCTTTTCGCGGCTGAGAACGATGGAGCCGTCGCGATCCTCATACCGCTCGACATACAGCTCGACAACGTCACCGGGCTTGACTTCCGGCTTGGCGCCGGGGGCGGCGAATTCCTTCAGTGCAACCCGGCCCTCGCTCTTGAGGCCGACATCGACAATGGCGAATTCATCGGTGAGGCGGACCACCCGTCCGGTGATCACGGACCCGTCAAAGCCGGTATCGGTGCCGAGGGTTTCATCGAGCAGGCTGGCGAAATCCTCGCCGCCAAAATGATCAACCGGTTCCAGAACGCGTGCCGCGGAGCTTGATGCCATAGGGTCGTGTTTGTCCTGTTATGTGGCGCTCCGTGGTCAAGGAGCGATACGGAATGCGCGCGGACCGCGTCAGTTGAGGGGCCCGAACGGCTTGCTCGCCCATTCGTGGGGAGGGCGGGCCGGATGAACGAAAACAGGTCCATGCCGCACGCGGCCGGACCTGATGCGCCGCACACATACGCCGCACAGTTGCGAAGTCAAGTAAAACCAGCAATTTCCAGTGATATGCCCCGCGCAAAGGCGCGCCTCATAAACACCCGCGCAAAAGCGCATCTAAAAAGCAAAGGCGCGCAAGCGCGTTTGCCAACCGGACAGCGTCGCGACCCGGCCCGTCTCTCCCGCCAGCGCGAAATGGATGGTCAGAGCATCCGCCGGGCGCCGCGCCCCAAGCCGATCCGGCCACTCCACCAGAACCGCGTCTTGCCTCGCTTCGTCCCACCCAAGCTCCTCCAGCGCGGCCGGGCCGCGGAGGCGCCACAGGTCGAAATGGTGCAGCGTCAAGCCCGGGCAGGCGTAGGTTTGCACAAGGGTAAAGCTGGGGCTCGGCACTTCGAGCGCGGGATCGGCGCAGGCGGCGCGCAGCAGGGCGCGGGCGAAAGCTGTTTTCCCTGCGCCGAGCACCCCCTCCAGCAGAATTACGTCACCGCCACGAATAAGCGGCGCCAACGCCGCGGCCAGGCGCTCCGTCGCTGAAAGGTTCGGAAGGGCAAGTTCCAATCGAATTTCCGTAACGTGCAGAAATGGCTCCAAGTGCGAACACGGCAACTTTCATCACGTTTCCGTGATCTGCGCTTGCGGTGCGACGTCTCATCGGCCTACGTGGATAAGGTATGATTATGGCAGACTTCGCGAAAGCACCCGACATCACGAGCGCCCCGGACTTCAGGAAAGCCAGGGCGCGCGCCGCTGCCGTCCTGCGCGAAAATCACGTGATCCGGCCCCCCGTGGCGCCCCGGGAAATTGCCGAGAGTTACGGTTTAACCGTTCAGTTGGTTGAGTTGCCGGGCGACCTGAATGAGGTGGCCGGCTATATCGACATGGGCGGCCAGACCATATCGGTGAATGCGGCGGATCCTTATAACCGGAAGACGTTCACCATTGCCCACGAATTGGGGCATTACCTGTTGCATCGGGAGCTGTTTAAGCAGCATCCGGAACGGTATCAGGTGCTCATGCGGCGGCCCATCGGGGTGGAGACCGATCCCCTCGAAAAGGAAGCGAACCTATTCGCGGCGGAATTGTTGGTGCCGATGGAGTTCTTGAAACTTTACGGACGATACGCCACCCCGGAAGAGCTCGCCGACCTGTTTGCGGTCTCGCGCGAAGTCATTGGATACAGGCTGAAATTTGCCAACCTCGCGGCCGTCGCCTGACGACCTGAAGCGGCTCGCCGGGCCGGTTGATAATAGCGGCCTGAGGGGCGAGGAAGAATCTGCATCACTTGTCTCATCGGCCCAATGGCAGCACTTGCAAGGGGTCGTTGACCATTACCGTTTCCGCAAGCAATGGTCGATTTTCCTGATATTGTGCATCGGAGTTTCGTTGGCGTTTCAAATAATCGTGACTGTTCTGGTCGGCTTGAACATCTTGAACTACACCAGCTACAAATGGTTTCTTCCGATTGTAACGGGTGAGAATTTTATCCAGATCGTGGCACTCGCCGCAATCGTCCTGCGATGGCTGTTTAGCGGCGCGACACCGAACAAAATGCTGGAGGGCAGGGACTAGCGGTGCAACCCTGACGCTCACGACCGGGCGTCAGGGAATTTGCCCCACCAAATCAAAGGCTCGTGATTAAAATCCGAGGACTCCTCCCTCGGATTTTAACCACGAGCGGCGCAACCCGCGGCGCATGTCCTTTGTCATGGCGCGGCGGAGGCTGCTATGGCCTCCGCCATGATCGAAACCGATGTGGCCATTGTGGGCGCCGGACCGGCAGGGCTGTTCGCCGTGTTCGAGCTTGGCATGCTCAAACTGTCGAGCGTGCTGGTGGACGCGCTGGGCGAGGTCGGCGGCCAATGCGCGGCACTTTACCCGGAAAAACCCATCTACGACATTCCGGCCCATTCGGCCCTGCTCGCCGGCGCGCTGGTGGCCCAACTGGAAGCACAGATAAAACCCTTCAACGCGCCCCGGTTGCTCGGCCAACGCGTCGATGCCCTCGAAGGGCAAGCCGGCGCGTTCATGCTCCGCACCGATACGGGTGCCGAGATCAGCTGCCGGGCGGTGTTGATTGCCGCCGGCGCCGGCGCTTTCGGGCCGAACCGGCCGCCGTTGCAGGGGCTGGCCGCCTACGAAGCCAGCGGCGCGGTGCAATATTACGTGCGCCGCCGCGAGGATTTTCGCGGGCGCCGCGTGGTGATTGCCGGCGGCGGCGATTCGGCAGTGGATTGGGCCCTGGCGCTGCAGGATATCGCGGCCGAAATCCACGTCGTGCACCGGCGGCCGAAATTTCGTGCCGCGCCCGAAACCACGTCGCAACTCGACGAGGCCGCCCGCGCCGGCCGCGTCAACATGGTCATTCCGTACCAACTTCATTCGCTGCATGGAACGGACGGCGCGCTGACCGGCGTCGAAGTGGCCGACCTCGAAGGCAACACCCGCATGCTGGAAGCCGACCGGCTGCTGCCGTTCTTCGGCCTGTCGATGGAACTGGGCCCGATCGCCGATTGGGGCGTGGACCTGGAGCGCCATCATGTGCGCGTGGCGCCCGCCACCTGCGAAACGAACATCCCCGGTGTGTTTGCCATCGGCGACGTGGCCACCTACCCAGGGAAACTAAAGCTGATCCTGCAGGGTTTCTCGGAAGCGGCGATGGCGGCCCATGCGATCCACCCCATTGCCCGGCCCGGCGAGGCGCTGCATTTCGAATATTCGACCAGCAAGGGGGTTCCCTGACCGGCAGCCGGTGCTCGCATAGTCTGGTTTAAAACACGGAGGAAAACATGAGGCGCGCAATTTGGGCAGCGGTGGCCGTTCTTGGTTTGTCAACTGCCAGGCCCGCCATGGCGGCCTCGGAAAAAGTGGCCGTCGCGGACTTCGATTTTTCGGATACGTCAGGCGAAGTGAAAGACCAATCGGCCTTTCACGCGGCACAGATTACGCAATTGCAGCAAACCATCGCCGCGGCGCTGAACAAGACCGGCCGGTTCGCGGTGGTCGGCCTCACCTGCGAGCGGCCGCCCTGCTCGGCGGACAACCTGGCAGCCTCGACGTTGACCGACGCCGCCCGAAAATCCGGCGCGGCGTTGCTGGTATTCGGGGGTGTGCATAAAATCAGCACGCTCATCACGTTCGGGCGCGTGTCGGTGGCGGAACTGGCGTCCGGCAAAAGCGTGCTGGACAGCAACGTCACGTTTCGCGGTGATGATGCGGATGCCTGGCGCCATGCGGATGATTATATTGCGGATATGGTGGTGGCGGCTGTCGGCAAAGAAAGACGAGGGAAGTAGGGAAGCAGTTCTTTTTTGAAAAAAAGAACCAAAAAACTCTTGTCCTGTGGCTTACGTGGCCGTAACAACGACACGCCCCTAAAATAGCAAAAGTTTTTTGGTTCTTTTTTTCAAAAATAGAACTGCTTCCTTTTGCCCCTCCTCACCGGCTCTCACGACGCATGTAAATTCGCCAATCCCGCGCCCCCTCCACGAGCCGATATTCCTGGCTGGTGGCGAACGGATCGTGCGCCCACGCGCCATCCGTGCGCGCGACAACAGCGACGCGGCAATCATACGCCCCTGCCAACGCGGCCACATCGCCGGCGATCGCAGCACCGGAAAACACGCGCGCGAATCGACTTCGGATGTCAAGCAGTTGCGCCCTCGGTATCGCCCCAAACGCAATGACGGTCGGCCATCCCGCATAGCACGACGGACGATCGGACAGCAGCGCCCACGAGATATTCACCGGCCAAGGCGTCACGTTCGCCTCGAACAACGGATTATTGGCAATACGGTCGTCAGGCCCCGCGTGCCGGCGGACCGCGTCCCACAACGATTGCGACGCGACAAAACCCGCGGGATCTCCCGGCCCTTGGCCACACACGTAGAAGCGCATCATGCTGGTCATCTGCGGCAAACCGAGGGCGCCGAGTGCGAGCGCCGCCGCCACCACGCCCCAGCTTCGGTTTCCGACCAGGCGCGCCAGCAGACGCGCGGCAAAAACAATCAGCACCAAAATGGCCGGCAACGCGGCGCGCCAGCCAAGGTCATTATTGTCGATCGTGCTACGGAACAACCACGCCACGCCGAGGCACCCGACCGCAACGACCGCAAGCAAAACGGCGATGCGGTACTGGTCGCCCTGCTTCGGCCGAAACATGCTGCGCCACGCGCCGGCCATGCCGAGCGGCACGATCGCCGGCAAACTGAACGGCAGCAGAATCATCCAGAACGCAGGTGCATCCAAGGCTCTGCGCCACCCGCCCGGCACCAATTTGCCGAGCGTGGGATACGGCCCCAGCGCAATCGGCCCGCCGCCCCCGCGCACAGCGGCCGCCTGCAGTTCCGCCACCACAAACGGCGCCGTCAGCACGCCTGCGAAAACCACCGCGATAGCCGACCGCACCAGGAACCCGCGCCGATTCTCAGTGGGAATGTTCCATAGCAGCATCACCCCCACCGCCGACCAAGCGGCGGCAAACGCAAAGCCGCCTACCCACACCGAACTTTCAAAGGCGGCCGCAACGGTGAGCCCCAGCACCACGGCAACCAGCAGACCGCCACCCTCGGCCAGGCGAAGCATCAACAATGCCGCCGCGAGGACGCTGCACGCGGACGCAAGATGTTGCGGTACCCACGCGGCTTGATTGAGCCAACCGCCGAGATCGGACTCCCGCAAAATAATCCGGTGACCACCCTCCGAACCCAGCCACGCCGTCAGCAACGTGCGCATCGAGCCCGGCAAACTCAGCAGAACCACCGCCGCACCCGCAACACGCGGTGCGCCAATCGCCAAAGCCAACGCCATCATCAACATGACTGACGCGAAGGCGGTAAAGCCGGTCATTGCCGCATCGGCCGCCCACGCGCCGGTATGAAGTGCACCGGCGAGCGCTGCCACGCTGAAATGCCAAAGATAATAATATCCCAGATCCCCAGGCCCGCCCGGACCGTAAAACGGATTGCCCACCGGAATCCCGCCCCGCAAAATCCCGTCCACAATCGCAATCTTCGCGTGATCGAAAATTGGCGGTGCGAGCAAAATGCCGCCAACGACATTCTTTGGCAAAATCGCCATGGTCGGCAGTACTGCCATGGCCAACGCCACGATCACCATCCAAGCCGGCATGCGCGCCGCGGGACGCTCGCCCCGCCACAGTCCGCCTAACGCCGCGCCAAGACACACCAATGAAAAACCGCGAACCTCGCCCGCCCCAAATCCAACCAGCGACAGCACGGGAAACGCAACGGCACTGTAAGCGGCCCAGCCAAGCACCGGCGCCACGCCCAGTGGCGCCACGCCCCTTGGTAATACCAGACTTGATAGCGGCAGGCCTAATATTGTAAAATAGAGGGCCATTACGGAAGATAGCGATAGTACCCAATACCAGGCGGGCATCAGGAAGAAGCAGTTCTTTTTTGAAAAAAAGAACCAAAAAACTTTTGACTTTTGATATATAACTTCAAATTCCGCTGAACCAGTTGTAGCCGCGGTCGGTCCAGAAGCCTGGCGGCTCCCGGTTGGTCACTGTAATGGAGGTTACCCATTTTGGGTTCTTGAAGCCGAGTTTCGTGGGAATGCGCAGCTTGAACGGAAATCCGAACTCGCTTGGCAGCACCTGGTCCGAAAGCTGAAACGCCATGATCGTCTGCGGATGCAACGCCGTCGGCATGTCGAGACCCTCGTAATAGCCGTCCGCACAGGTAAACCCGACATACCGGGCTGTCGTGTCGGCGCCTACCCGTTCCAAGAACGTGCGAAACGGCGTGCCGGTCCATTTGCCGATCATGCTCCACCCCTCGACACAAACGTGGCGGGTCACCTGACTCTGTTGCGGCAATGCATGCAGCTGCGCAACACGCCACGGCCGCTTGTCGCCGATCAGTCCGGACAATTCCAGCCGGTAATCGCTGGCATCCAGCCTTGGCGCCTTCTGCTTGGGAAAATAGGCGTTATAGCGGAAATTCTTCACTGCCAAACGCTCATCGAACACCGGCGCAAGCCGCGTCGGCGAGAACAGCGCCGCCTGCACACGATCATTCCACCGCGACATCGCCGCCAGCACGCCCTGCACTGCATCGCTGTCGCTGACGTCGCACCCGCCAAGCAACGACACGGCGCCCAGGCTCAGCGTGCCACGCAACAGATTACGTCGCTCGATCTGCCCGACCTGCGGCGTCCGCCGCAAAATGGGAAGCTCTCCCATAGCAACTACTCCCCCGCGGGTATGTTATGCGGCTCCCCCGCGGGTATTTGATGCGACGCGGCCGATGCGCGACCGACCACCATGGCCAGCAGCGTTTTCGGCACGATCGCCACCAGCGTGACATGCACCACCAGAAATCCCACAATCGCCACCATGAACAGGAAATGCACCAGCCGCGCACCCTGAAATCCGCCAAACATCCAGGTCAACGCCTGTAACTGCACCGGCTTCCATATCGCCAGGCCAGACAAGATCATCATCGCGATCGCCAACAGAACGCCGAGATAAAACACCTTCTGCACGGCGTTATATTCGCCCAGCCGATGATCGAGCCGAAACGTCGCAGCCGCAATGAAATCGCGCAGAAACGCACGTGGCCCAACCGGTAGCAGGTCGCGCCGCAAATGGCCCGTCAGCACCGTGTGCAGCAAATACAGCAGCACACTCCCAACCAGCAGCCACATCGCCGCGAAATGCCAGGCAATCGCGTTCGCCACGCCGCCGTCGTTATGATGCACGATGGAGATCGCGCCGTCGCCGCCAAGCGTAAGAACTTCGGGAAAGTTGAACGGGAAAATCGGCGACGTGTTGTAGATGCGCCAGCCGCTGCCGATCATGAGCAGAATCGAAAGTGCCAGCAGCCAATGCGCCACACGCCGGATCGCGGGATGTGTCTGCACATCGGCACTATATGCGTCATGGCTCATGTGGACACCTCCAGTCCGGCCAGCCTGAGTTGCGCCACGGCAGGCTCCGTTGCGAGAAAATCGAGAAACGCCTGCGCATTGCGGCTTGGCGGATCGGGGTTGAGCGCCGACGCGAACGTCACCGGCGGCGCCGTATCCAGGTTTGCGGCGATCTCGAGCGTCCGATTTGCCCGCACGTCGGTTAAATAAACCAGCGCCAAAGGTAGCGCGCCGCTCGCAACCATGAAGGCGGCATCAGCGGTGTTCGCAACGCCTTGGATATGGGCAGAGCCCGTCAAACCGAGCGCGTCCAGCACGGCGTGGCCATCCAGGGTGGAGGCGACCGTCGCATCGGTAATCGCGATTGGTCCGCGTCGCAGCAGAGCGTTCAGGTTGCCGGAGCTGGCCTGCGCGCTGCCGGCGGCGCCGGCTATCACCAGTTTGTCCCGCCATGCGTCGCGCCGCGTTTGCGGCCGCACATAGTTTCGTTTCACCGCCTCATCCATCAGCGACGCAGGAATGATTAGCACGTCGTGCGCCGCGTTATGCCGGATTTGCTCCAGCAACAAGGGCGCCGGCGCTGTCAACACCGCAACACCCGCGCCGTGCCGCGCGGTAAATAGTCGTGCCGCCGCCCTGACCGCCGGTGCCAGCGTGGGTTCGGCATAAACCCCGACATCGGTAGCCCAACCCCCCGCGCGAGCGGCCGTCACCGCCAGCACCGCAACGCCCCCACTCAGCAACGCCCGCCGCCTTAAAAGAGCAAAAGTGTCTTGCTTCTTTTTTTCAAAGAAGAAGTCCTTCCTTCCTCCCTTCAAGACGCCAATCCCACCATTATAAGTGTCCGGACAATCCGCCGCCCCGCCCGCCAGCTCCCCAGCAAACTCCCCGCCACCTTCGAGCGCCCCGCCGTGCGACAATGATACGGCATCGCAACCTCACCCACGCGCAGCTTCGCGCGCGCCGCCCGGATTTGCATTTCCAGGTTCCAGCCATACCCCATGTCCTGCATTCCCAGCCGTTGCAAATCGCGCACGCGGATGGCGCGGAAGGCGCACATATCGCGATAGCGCACGCCGGCGATCACGCCCACCGCGACGCCGATCAGCCGCCCCGCCAGCACCTGGTGCACGCCCATGCTGCCCCGATCGCGCGTGCCGCCGGTGCGGTCCGCCAGCACGAAATCCGCCTCGCCCCGCAGCACCGGCCCGGTGAGGCGTGCGGCGTGTTCGACGGCATCGGCGCCGTCGCCGTCCATGAACAGCACCAATTCCGCGCCCATTGCCGCCGCGTGCTCCACCCCTGTCTGGCACGCGCGGCCATAGCCGCGCCGCGGCTCCACCAAAACGACCGCACCGGCCTCACGCGCCTCGGCCACCGTGTCGTCGCGGCTGCCGCCGTCGACCACGATCGCCACATCCACCACATCGCGCGGCAGACGTGCCAAGGTAGGCCCGATGGCACCTTGTTCGTTCAGCACCGGAATGACCGCGCAGATGCGCGGCCGCGTCACAGGCTCCATCGCAGCCCGCAATTCCGGCAAGGTTTCGGTGGTGCATCGCTCATCAGCGCCGCGCGAAACGTACGATAAGCAGAACCGTTCCACATCTCGTCCAGAGTTTCGGTCTTCGCATCGCCCAGCGTGTAAGTTTCATATCCCCGCGCCGAGAACGGTGCGATGCAGCACGGCAGCGCGCGCCCATGCGCGGTAAAATACATCAGGCTCCACGGCCGCCGGCAGCCGGACCACGGCTGCTCGCCCTGCTGCTTGAGGCTCAATCCCGGCTCGGTTGCACCCGACGCATCCAAAGTCACGCCCAGCTCCGCGCCAATCGCCTGCGCCGTTTCGATCGCCGCCAATTCCTCCGCCGCGGTCTGTTCGAACAGGCTGCTGCGCGCGCGCGCCATGCCGAACCCCGCTTCGTCGAACACCAGACGTTGCAAATGCACCTCGCGAACCCGCATGCTGGCCGCCAGCCGCACGAAATCGGGCAGTTGCTGGATCGTTTCCTTCAATCCCGTAAGCCAGAGCGATATAAGCGGATTTTGTTTGCCTTCCGCGTCCTGCACCTCGCGCATCCGCCGCACATCGCGAACAATGCGATCAAAGAACGGCCGCCCGCGCACCTCGGCATACAGCTTCGCATCCGCCGCATCGAGCGACACGCGCAGCTCGTCCAAACCCGTATCGATCAGCTCGCGAAACCGCTTCTCCCGCAGCAACGTGCCGTTGGTATTGAACAGCACATAAACCCCGCGCGCCTTCAAATAACGGATCATGCGCGGCAATTCGGGCACCAGCATCGGCTCGCCCACGCCGTGCAGCACCGCGCGTTTCACGCCAGGCGCCTGGTCGACAATCCTGGTGAACAGATCCCACGACATGTCGGCCGGCGGTTCCAGCGCCTCGAACGTGCGCGGACACGTCGCACACAGCAAATTGCACCGGTTCGTTACCTCCAAATACAAACAAACCGGCGGCGCGGCAACATCCCGGCTGCGTTCAACCTGCTCGAAATATCGGGCCGGGTTGGTCATGACGGGCGCGGTCATGGCCCAGCGCCCTGTCCGGTCGCTACAATCTTCCCGCGCGTCCCTGACCGGGGCAAAGGCGCGGCACCGCACCGTTCGTCCAGCCCGAAGCGCGCGAGGCAAGCCGCGCTATGAGACGCCGGAAAGGCGTCCGGTGAGCCTGCCCCACGCAATTCCCGCAGCAGCCGGAACAATGTCTCCGGGTCATCGACGTCATACCAGGATTCGAGCTCGTCCAGCGCCAGGCCCGCGTCCGCCGCACGCTCCCGCGTCTGTGCCGCCACGCGATCTGTGCTCCAGTCGATGCGCGCAAACAACGAAGCATGCGCGCGCTGCATGCCCAACAAAAAATAGCCGCCATCCTCCGCCGGCCCCATCACCACGCGATCGCCCGGCCTTGCAAGCCTTGCCGCCGCTGCACGCAACAGCCGCGTCGGCAAGGTCGGGCTGTCCGCGTTCAAAACGCATGCGGCGGTATGTCCCCTCGCCAGCATCGACTGGATCGCATGCAGCAGACACCGGCCAAATCCCTGCACCCCGTCCGGTGCTGCAACCGATCCGTCAGCCAGCAACAATCCGGTCCCGGTGGGCAGCATTCCATCGAATGCCGCCTCCGCGCCGGCCGGCGCATAAGCGACATACGGCACAATGGTGCCGCCGGCGGCGGCGGTCGCAACATTAATCGTGACATCGCGCAGGAATGCCGCGCTGAGATGGGCCGCCTGCTCCGCGGACAGCAGCGGCAACAGCCTGGTTTTCGACCGGCCGGCGCACGGTGCCTTCGCCATCACCGCGATGCCGACGGTCATGTTGGCGCGCCTGGGTCGACACGTAATACACGCTGGAATTGTCGCATGAACATCCCTTCGTGCGGCCGCCCGGTTAGGTTACATCGGCCCTACACGGAAGGAAGCAGTTCTTGCTTGAGAAGAAGAACCAAAACTTTTGCTCTGGCAGTTACATACTGCGCAACGCCAGCAACACACTGGCGCGGTCATGGGGCCGATCATACCTACCTTGAGAGGCAACGCCAGGATGCACCCCATGCCCGCTCGGATACACGCTGCATGACGGCTCGGCTCGGAATTTGGCACGAACCCCGTGTGATCGCGCCGCCACCGGCAAGCCGCACCCTTCGCCGCCAGCGGCTGCTGGTGGTCGAGGACGATGCCGAGATCTCCGCCCTCATCGCCGACATGCTCAACGAACGCGGCTACGACGTGATGCGCGCCGCCGACGGCGAATACCTCGAACAAACTCTGCGCCAGGACACGATCGACCTGGTGATCCTGGACCTCATGCTGCCCGGCGAGGACGGCCTCTCCCTCTGCCGCCGCCTGCGAACCCGCTACGGCGTCCCCATCCTGATGCTCACCGCCATCGGCGCCGAAGCAGACCGCATCATCGGCCTCGAAAGCGGCGCCGACGACTACATGGTGAAGCCGTTCGCACCGCGCGAATTGCTGGCCCGTGTCCGCGCCCTGCTGCGCCGCACCGGCGGGCACACCGGACACAATGAGGAGCCACCCGCCCACACCGAAATTACCGCATACCATTTCAGCGGCTGGGAACTGCATTTGATTCGGCTTTCCCTCACCGCGCCGGACGGCGCCCTGGTGCCCCTCACCAGCGCGGAATTCCGCCTGCTGGCCACCTTATGCGCCCACGCGGGCGAAGTGGTCTCCCGCGAGACGTTGCTGGCGCGCGGCCAGAACACCCATCCGGCCGCCTACGACCGCAGCGTCGATACGCTGGTCGGTCGCCTCCGTCGCAAGCTCGCGGCCCAAGCGCACGCCGGCGCGGCCGACACGCAGGCGAGCATGGCAAGCATTTATGCGGGCGATGACGCGTGCGAAATCATTCGCACCGTGCGCAATGCCGGGTACCTGCTCGTCCCGCCGGTGTCGGTGCGCACCCGTGGCGCCCCGTGATCATCACGTGATCGCCGCATGATTGGAAGCATTCAGCGGCAGGTGGCTGCCCTGGTGGCCGCCAGCGTGCTGCTGGCGTTCCTGCTGAACATTTTCCTGGTGTTCGTCGTGCGATCGATCGAGGATACACCGGAACATTTCCCCGATCGCGGCGCACTGAAGGTGATCGCCGCCCTCTACGCGGCCAATCCCGCCCTGCGCCCGGCATTGCTGCGCGAGGCCGCGGACGCCGGCATGCCGTTGCGCGAAATTCCCGACCCGACCGTGCGCGCCTGCACGCGGGGAACCGCGCAACCGCCGTGCCCGTCCGGCGAACTGCCACCCTATGTGCCGCGCGTTCGGGCCAATGAAACCACGTGGCTGGCGCTGGAAGCGCGCCCGCACGCGCCACCGGGGCACGGACCGCGCACCCGCCTGGCTGCCCTGATCGCGCTGGTCGGTCTGCCGACACTTGCGATTTCCCTTTGGGCCAGCCGCGGCGTTACGTCCCCCTTGAAGCGCCTGACCGAGCAGGCCGAGCACGTTGATCCTGAAACGGTGGTTGCCCCGTTCCCGGTCGAGGGCGCCACCGAAATGCGGCTTCTCGCCGAGGCATTCAACCGGCTTATCCTGCGCCTGACCCGCTACGCGGCCGACCAGCGCCGCACCCTGGCCGCCATCAGCCACGATCTGCGCACGCCACTCACCCGGTTGCGGTTGCGCGCCGACACCATCGCCGACCCCGCCATGCGCGAAAAGCTGGTGCGCGATGTGCAAGCCATGCAGATGCTGATCGACCGCGCGCTCGCCTTGCTGGAGGCACGCGACAGCGGACCCGCGCGCACGCGGGTCGATCTGGCGGCCTTGCTGCAAACAGTGGCGGACGACACCGCCGACGCCGGCGCCGCCGTCCGCGTGGGCGCGCTCGCGCCTCTCAGTGTATTATGCGACCCGCGGATGCTGACCAGCGCGGTGGAAAATCTGCTGCAGAACGCCGCCAAATACGGTGGCGGGGGAACCCTGTCGGCGCACGCATCGAATGGCGAGGCGGTGATCGAGGTCGCCGATACCGGGCCGGGCCTGAGTGCGACCGACCGCACGCATGTCTTCACCCCCTGGTATCGCGGCGACTCGGCGCGCGGCGGCACGGGCAACGGCCTTGGGCTGGCGATCGTGCAGGCGGTGATGACGTCCATGGGGGGACGCGTGGAGTTGGCCGATGCAGTGCCGCGGGGGTTGGTTGCACGACTTGTGCTGCCACTTTAGGAGAAACTTAGTAAAAACAGAAGGTTAGGAAGTCGTTCTTGCTTGAAAAAAAGAACCAGGAAGCTTTTGCTTTTGGTGGAATTCGTCATGAGCGCGACGAAACGATTCGCGGCAGTAAGGATGGCGCCGGCTTCAAACTGTTCTTGAAGCTATTTTAAGAGTCGCTTGAAGCAGCCAAGGGCCGTGGCGATTGTATGTCGCGCCTCTGCCCCTTATCCGCACTTTGACAACAAAAACGCATGTCAGGCAGGCGTTTGCGGCATTTTGGCCTTGACGAAATTCAACTGCGAAATTACGTCAGGCGACAAGAAGGGCGCGTAGCCGCTTGTGTTCGTTACCATTCATCGCAAGCCAAGCGCCCCATGAAAAAAATTCGCTTACCGCGCGTGCTGGTTGAGACATCGCTTTCTGAAAATAACGTGCGCACGCATTGCGCCGCAGTGTTATTTGCGGCCATTGCGGCGGACGGGAGAACAAGGCGCGGTTGACATTCCCCATCTGGGTCGATCCAGGCGGCGGAACGGCCTTCTGCGGCTGACTGCGAAATAATCCGCGCGAAAAGCGTGGTGTGGGGAGAGGAATCAAATGCGTCCAAGCAATGTCGTATTTGCATGCGTGCGTTCTGGCACCATCGCCTTGGTTGCGTTTGCAGCCATTCTAACATCTTCCGCCGTCAAACCGGCCCACGCGGTGCCGGCCTTCGCCGGGCAGACCGGCTATCCTTGCCAGCAATGCCATATCGGCGCGCTCGGTCCGCAGCTCACCCCGTTTGGCCGGCGGTTCAAGCTAAACGGCTATACCTTGCGCGGCGGCGAGGGGCTGGCCTCGAAAATCCCGCTCGCGCTATGGGCTCAGTTCGGTTTCGAGCACTACAATAAAAGTCAGCCGGCCGCGGGTCTCGCGAGCAACGGCGGCGGCATTCCGCACGAATACGGTACGAATAATGACGGCGGCCTCGACGCTGTCAGCATGTTCCTGGCGGGCGGCCTGAACGAGCACGTCGGCGCCTTCATCCAGGTCACCTGGGACAATACCGCCAAGCAGTTGTTCGAGGACAACACCGACATTCGGGTGACCGACGCGGTGAACTATTTCGGCAAGGACGCCGAAATCGGCTTGTCCTTCAATAATGCGCCGGGTCTTTCCGACCCGTGGAATTCCAATTACGTCTGGGGTTACCCGTTTATCGGCACGTTCCTGAACGGTGCGATTTCGCCGAATGCCTCGCCGATCCTGGGTGGCGGTATTACGCAAGGCAATTCCTACGGCGTGACCGGCTACACGTTGTGGAACGACCATGTCTATGTCGATCTCGGCGTTTACGAGAGCCAGGCGCCCGGCATGCTGAAACTGCTCGGCGAAGGTTACGGTCCCGGCAGTGCCACCGGCGCCGAACCCTACGTGAGCGCCACCTACCAATGGGAGTGGGGCAACAACAACATTCATTTGGGCGGAACATGGTTCCACGCCCGCTACAACCCGGTATCGCCCGCCAGCAGCAACGGCTCGGACGGCAGCTTCGGCCATAACACCTACGACGACCTGGTGGTCGATAACGGCTACCAGTGGATGGGTGACGATGACGTCAATATCTTTACCATTGATGGATGGTACGACTACGAAAAGCAGGACCTGAAAGGCTCCAGCAATTTCCTGGCACCTGCCTATCTGTTGTCCAGCAGCCAGCCGCACAACAACCTGCAGGAATTCCACGAGACAGCCACCTACTATTATAAGCAAACCTATGGCGCGACCGTGGCGTTCGACACCATCTGGGGCAAGGAGAATCAGCTCCTTTACAATACCGGTGCGACCGATGGCAGCGGCAGTGCCAGCGGATCGCCGAACAGCACCTACTTCATAGTGGAAGGAGACTGGGTTCCGTTCGGCAAGGAGGATAGCTTGTTCAGGCCGTTCCTGAACATGAAACTCGGACTGCAATATTATATCTACACACGGTTCAACGGCGCTGCCACCAACTACGATGGATACGGCCGCAACGCCTCCGACAACAACACGCTCTTCCTGTTCCTGTGGACCGTTTTCTGACGTTTGCGGCTCGCTTGTCCACAGGCCGCGTATACAAAGTTACTGAGGAGACGACATGCATAAGATTCTGGCCATTGCCAGCCTTTCCTTCGCGGTAACGGCAGCGCCGCGCATTGCGCGGGCGGCTCAGCCGCTGGTCGGCGACCCTGAAGCCGGACACAAGACCTTTCAGCAAATCTGTTCGCTCTGCCACTCCAATCAGAAGGACACGATCAAGATCGGCCCGCCGTTATATGGCGCCTTCGGCCGCCAGCCAGGCTCATATCCCGGCTTTCATTATTCGGCTGCGCTGGTGAATTATGGGAAAACCGGCAACACCAGTACCGACAACACCTCCGGCCAGCCCATCACCTGGCAAGTCGCCAACCTGCAAGTGTGGGAGGCCGGGGCGCGCAACATGATCCACGGTACCAAGATGTCGTTTCCCGGCCTCAAGACCGACAAGTTGCGCAACGACATGATTGCCTATCTGCAAACGCTGCACGATTAAATGGAGCCCACACCTGGGCTCCAGTGGCATATGCACTGGAGCCTACCTATTTCGTACTCGCTATTTCTTTGGCGGCGCAGATTGCGGCGCCGTGACGGCCGGCACATCCTGCACTTCGACGACCGGCCCGCGCTTAGTCCAGAAGCCATTGCCGATGTCCTCCGTCTTGCCGTCGAGCGTCTGCGACAGCACCCAGGTATTGTCGCGCAGGCCAATCTTGTAGTTCAGTGTCACTAACTCGGTCGCTGCATTGGTTGAGTGGATGTTCGCGACATTGCCGGCATCGATCGTGCCGACGTAAGCGCGTTTGGTATCACCACACCCGACGGAGTTGCCGGCGACATTGAGGCCGTTGGTGATGTGCAAGGTCATGCCCATGCACGACCCGTCGAAGTGAACCAGATATGTCCTGGTTTGTGCGGAAGCGCCCGTCGCCGTCAGCGCGATTGCAGCCGCGACCATTGATCCATTGATATGCATTTGAACTTTGCCTCCGTTTTTTATTGGCGGCGTTGGGGTCTGCGGCGCAGCGGAGCCGCAGGCGGGCGAACCGATGTCCCAAACCGCTAGTGGCGAACCTGCGGCAATTACACAGCATCGTCAACGAATGTCGTCACGCCGCCAAGCCCTAAGAACAAAAGTTCTTTGTTTCTTTTTTTCAAAAAAGAAATACTTTCGCCCTGTCTTCTTCCTTTTGGAGCATTCCCAATGACCCGCGACGATCTCAAACGCGAAGTCGCCGCCCAGGCCGCGGCGATGGTGGAGGACGGAGCCGTGGTCGGGCTCGGCACCGGCTCCACCGCCGCGTTCTTCATCGAATCGCTGATCGCACGCGCCAAGACGGGTTTGAACATCGCCTGCATCCCCACCAGCGAGCGCAGCGCCGAGCAGGCCGCCGCCGGCGGTCTCACGCTCGTCACCTTCGCCACCCATCAGAAAATCGATATTGCGGTCGACGGCGCGGACGAAATCAAGCGCGACACGCTGGACCTGACCAAGGGCCTGGGCGGCGCCCTGTTGCGCGAGAAAATGGTGGCGTCCGCCGCCCGCCGCTTCGTCATTATTGCCGACGAGGCAAAACTCGTGGACTGGCTCGGCACGCTTTGCCCGATCCCGGTCGAAGTCACATGTTTCGGATGGGAACTGACCCAGGCGCGCCTGCGCGATGAGGGGGCGGAAATCACCCGCCGCGAAACCGCGGCCGGCGCCCCCTATCTGACCGACGGCGGCAACTTCATCCTCGATGCCCATTTCCCGCCCATCGCCGATGCGGCCGCGCTGAACCGGAAACTGCGCCAGTTTCCCGGCGTGGTGGAAACCGGTCTTTTCCCGGCCATGGCTGAGATGGCGCTCGTTGCCGGCAGCCAGGGCGTCGCGACCTACCGCCCACTTCAAAAGGCGCCCTGACGGTCAGTCGTGCGACTGAAAAGGCCGCTCCGCGCCGGTGCTCGTCATTCACGCCAACTGACTTGCCAGGCCACCGTTTGAAGCGGGCTCCGCCGCAAATGCCCTGGAAGAACAAGAGTTTTTTTGGTTCTTTTTTTCAAAAAAGAACTGCTTCCCTGCTTTGCTGCGGCGCACAGGACACACTTCTCGCCCGCCAGCGAGATCTGCGAATCCGTTCTTCATTTTACCATAATTGGCGCTCATGATCCCCGGATCATGCGACGATTCGTGGGCATCTCCTGCTGCGTTAAGAATTTCGGGCCCAACACGCTGCCCAACCACGCGGCGCCCGATGCCTGCGTGCAGGCTGCCGCCGACCTCGCCGGCGCCGTGCCGCTGCTGCTGCCGGCGCTCGGCGACGCCGCGGATATTCCCGCCTTGCTCATGCGGCTCGACGGAATTCTTCTCACCGGCAGCCGCAGCATGATCAATCCCACCCATTATGGCGGCCCCCCCCACGCGCCCGACATTCCGGAGGACGGGGCGCGCGACGCAACAACCCTGCCGCTGATCCGCGCCGCCATCGCGCGCGGCATGCCGGTTCTGGCCATTTGCCGCGGTTTGCAGGAACTCAACGTGGCGCTCGGCGGCTCGCTCCACCAGTCCCTCACCGACCTGCCGGGACGGCTAAACCACGCCCCCGCGTACCACGAAGCGCTTGACCGCCGGTTCGCCAAGGCCCACCCGGTGACCCTCACACAAGGCGGTCTGCTGCACCAACTGGCCGGTTGCGACACAACAATCGTCAATTCCGTTCACTACCAGGGCATCGACCGGCTCGCCCATGGCCTGGTGGCGGAGGCGGTAGCGCCGGACGACACGATCGAGGCGGTGCGCCTCGTGCGCGGAAGCGGCTTCGCCCTCGGCGTGCAGTGGCACCCGGAAACCGACTGGTGCGAAGACACCCTGTCCCGCCGCATATTCGAAACATTCGGCCAGGCCCTGGAAGGCCGCGCCTGGTTCGCAACCGAAACCCCACCGATGCCTATGGCGGCGGATTAGAAACCAGCACCGGGGGCGCGCGGCGCGCCTCGGAGCTCGTTTCAAAAGGATGGGGCGAATCCGCGACCTGCGGCGCCGAAACGTGCCGCAATCCCGCCTGCAAATAATCCCACCCGGTCACCAAGGTCAGGAGCGCGGCCAGCCAAAGCATCGCGCCCCCGATCAATCCTACCCTCAGCCACGCCAGCCCGATCACACCGGCCCCGCTGTCCCCCGCGAGCAACGTGCCCAGCGCCGCCATTTGCAAGCCGGTTTTCCACTTCGCCAGCCGAGTCACCGGCAGGCCAACCCGCAGCCCTGCGAGATATTCGCGCAGCCCGCTGACCAGAATCTCCCGGCACAAAATGACGATGGCCGGGTAGAGCCCCAGCGACGGCAGCCGTCCCATGCCCGCCAACACCATCAACGTGGCGCCCACCAGCAGCTTGTCGGCGATCGGATCCAGCATCCGCCCAAGGTCGGACTGCATCTTCTGCTGGCGCGCGATCCGCCCATCGAGCCAGTCCGTCATGCCCGCCAGCGCGAACAGCACGCACGCCCCGAGGTCGGCGCCGGGCGTATGCACGGCCACCAGGGCCACCAGGCCGGGGATGGCCGCGATACGCGACAGGGTCAGCAGGTTGGGCAGGTTCATCGGCATGCGCGTCAGTCTAACTCAAACCCGACGCCAATGGGGAGCACCCTGATGTGTCGCAAACAAACAACGATACCCCTACAGAGTCGTGAATTTTCGTCTCGGATCAAAAAAGTCGGTTGCACCTGCTCGAATGTTCTGCGACACAACCTCGGCGCGTTGCCGGACAATAGCATCGCAAGTTGCAAACCAAATTCAGGGTGATGGCATGGACGACGAGACAGTATTGCGTGAAGCTACACAGCGCCGCGACGCGGCTCTTGCCGAGGCACGTCGTCTCGATGACTTCATTCGCCTCTTTAACGACCTGCGTGGCGGTGCCGGCCGTGGCGCCCCGCTTTCCGTCGTCGGCGAAACCAAAGCCGATGGCGATTTTGTTCTCGAAAAGCAGCGCCGCTGATCGCCGTTCAAGGCGTCCTGATACCGGCGCGGTGCCCGCAGCGCGGGCGCCGTGTCAAACGTCTCCCCCTCACATATCCAGGCCGATATCCAAGGTGCGGACGCTGTGCGTCAGCCAGCCTGCGGATATCAGGTCAACGCCGGTCTCCGCGATAACGGCAGCGTTCGCAGGCGTAATGCCGCCTGAAGCCTCGATCACCGCGCGGCCCGCGACCAGGCCCACAGCCTGGCGCAAATTGTCCGGCGACATATTGTCCAGCAGCACCGCATCGGCGCTCCCGTTCGCTATCACGTCTTCGAGCTGGGCCAGGGTATCCACCTCGATTTCGATCTTCACGAGATGACCCGCATGGGCGCGCGCGCGTTGCAGTGCCGGGCCGATGCCGCCGGCCAGCGCAATATGATTGTCCTTGATCAGCATGGCGTCATCGAGGCCAAACCGGTGATTAAGCCCGCCGCCGCAGCGCACCGCGTATTTTTCTAACGTCCGCAATCCCGGCGTCGTCTTGCGCGTGCAGACAATACGCGCGCGCGTGTGCGAAATCGCCTCCGCCATGCCACGGGTCGCCGTGGCGATGCCGGAAAGATGCCCCAGAAAATTCAGCGCGACCCGTTCCGCGGTTAGAATGCCGCGCGCAGGCCCGGCAATTTCGGCAATGATGCTTCCGGCTTGCACCACTGCGCCGTCCTGCAACTGGGGCGTGAACCGGATTTCGGGATCGACCAGCCGGAACGCGGCCGCGGCGAGATCCAGGCCGGCGATGGTGCCGGCTGCCCGTGTTGCGAGAACGCCATGGCCTTTCGCATCGAGTGGAACACACGCATCGGTTGTGATGTCGCCGGCGCGGCCGAGGTCCTCCAGCAGCGCAGCGCGGACTTGGGGTTCAAAAAGAAGGAAGTTTAAGGCCAGGAGCTCTGCCCCTGGACCCCGTCACGCGAATGCGTGCTTCCCAAGACGGGGACAAGTCCCCAACGGGGTCCAGGGGCAGACCCTCTGGCCTTCCTGATTTCCTCCCACGTCAGCACCTCGCGCCGCGCCAAGCCCACACCCTTCTCCGGAAAATCCGTCCTTGCATGTCCACCCCGGCTCTCCGTGCGGCGACCCATCGCAACAACCATCATCAAGCCCAGCAACGCCGGATCAGCGCTCGCCCCCTGCCCGTCCGCCATCGCCACCAAATCAGCTGCCGCAGCCGAAAGCCCCGCTGCATCGCGCAACACACCGGCGTGGCGCGACAGCACCTCCCGCACCGGCGCCGCATCGGCCGCCGGCGGCACCGCCAGCGGCGCCAATGGCGCCGGGCGCCCCGCCGGTGTCCCCGAAATATCGCGCGCCACCGCCTGCCCGGTCACCGCCGCCTCCAGCAGCGAGTTGCTGGCCAGCCGGTTGGCCCCATGCAGCCCCGTGCTCGCCGCCTCGCCGCACGCCCAAAGTCCCGGTACCGAGGTCCGTCCCGCCGCATCCACCGCAATGCCGCCCATATGATAATGGGCCGCCGGCCGCACCGGAATCCTGTCCGCGCCAGGATCGATGCCGGCCGACCGGCACAGCGCATCGATCGCCGGAAACCGCGCGGCAAATCGCCCGCCCAAGGCCGACCGCGCGTCGAGGAATACCCGATGGCCGCCGCTCATGTGCCGCCACACCGCGCGGCTGACGACATCGCGCGGCTCCAGTTCGCCACGCCCCCGCCCCGCCATGAACCGGTCGCCCCGTTCATCGACCAGAATCGCCCCCTCGCCGCGCACTGCTTCGCTGATGAGCGGCATCGGGTCCTGCCCGGTATCGAGCGCTGTTGGATGGAACTGCACGAACTCGAGATCCGCCAGTGCCGCCCCCGCCCGCGCGGCGAGCACCAAACCCTGCCCAATCGCCCCGGCCGGGTTCGTCGTATGAAGATAGAGTCCGCCAAGTCCCCCGGTCGCAATCACCACCCTGCTCGCCCGCAGCACAAACGGACCACCCGAATTCTGGGCCAGAACGCCGGCAATCCGGCCATCGCGCAGGATAAGCCGCGTCGCCGCACACCCCTCCAGCACTCGAACATGGCCGGCCCGGCGCGCCGCCTCGATGGTGACCCGCAGAATTTCCTGGCCCGACCCGTCGCCATTGGCGTGCACGATCCTTTTGCGGCCATGCCCCGCTTCCAGCCCGAGCGCGATTGCACCTTTCGCCGTCCGGTCGAAGCGCGCTCCCAACCGCCCGAGCTCGTCCACCAGAGAAGGCGCTGCCTCGATGATGCGCCGCGCCACCTCCGGATCGCATAGCCCATCCCCCGCCGCAAGCGTGTCCGCCAGGTGCCGCTCGGTGCTGTCGTCGGACCCAATAGCCGCCGCCAACCCACCTTGTGCCCACCCGCTCGCCGTCTGTTCCCCGAGCGGCGCCTTGCTGAGCAGGATCACCTTCTGCGGTGCCAGATGCAGGGCCGCCATCAGGCCCGCCAGCCCGCCACCGATAATGACGGGAAGGTCGTTGGTCATACGCCCACCTTCTTCATACGCCCACGTTCTTCATACGCCCACGTTCTTCATAAGCTCAGCATCCGTTGCACCGCCCGGCGTGCACCCGCAGCGACGGCCGGATCGATCATCACCTCATGCTGCAAATTCTCCAGCGACGCGCGAATATTGCTCAAACTGATCCGTTTCATGTGCGGACACAAATTGCACGGCCGCACGAAATCCACCTTCGGGTGCAGCACGGCAACATTATCGGCCATGGAGCACTCGGTAATCAGCACCACGCGACCCGGCTGCCTATCCTGCACGTAATCGCTCATCGCCGCGGTGCTGCCGGCGAAATCGGCCTCGTCCACCACATCGGGCGGGCACTCCGGATGCGCCAGCACGATCACGCCGGGATTTTCCGCCCGCAAGGTGCGGATCTGGCGCGCCGTGAAGCGTTCATGAACCTCGCAGGCGCCGTCCCAGGAAATGATTTTCACCCCGGTCTCGCGCGCGACATTGGCGGCGAGATATTTGTCCGGGATCATGATCACCTCGGGCACGCCGAGGCTCTCCACGATTTTTTTCGCATTCCCGCTGGTGCAGCAAATATCGCTTTCCGCCTTGACCGCGGCGGAGGTGTTCACATACGTAATGACCGGCCGCCCCGGATATCGCTGCCGCAGCAGGCGCACATCTTCCGCGGTAATCGAACTCGCCAGCGAGCAGCCCGCCTGGACATCCGGGATCAGCACCGTCTTTGCGGGGTTCAGCATTTTCGCCGTTTCCGCCATGAAATGCACGCCAGCCATCACAATGATGCCGGCCTCCACGGTCTGCGCCTCGCGCGCCAACGCCAAGCTGTCGCCGGTAATGTCGGCAACACAATGAAAAATTTCCGGCGTCATGTAATTATGCGCCAGGATAACCGCGTTGCGCGCGCGTTTGAGCCGCAGGATGGCATCCACATCGTCGGCAAAGGCCGGCCATTCCAGCGGCGGGATCACGCGGCGCACACGGTTGTAGAGCGACGTCCGGCTATCGAAAGCTAAGGCGGCTGACATGGAGGCTTCCTTATGCTCATTTAGAGCATTAGTGGGGCAAAAAGCCACGCCCGTTCGGTGGGGGGTGACCCGTCCCTTATGCTGGGGTTGAGCATAAGGGTTTTCAAGATGACAACCCGGTTATCTGCCGGAGTCAACAGTGACCCGCTCGACAACCCTGGGCTCAACTCCCCGGGCGCAGCGTCTTCAGATACGCAATCAAATCCCGCCGCGCCGCCGGCTCCGGTACGCGCATCGGCATTTGTGCGCCCGGCACCTCGGCCTGCGGATCGGCCAGCCAGCGGTCCAGCCGCGCTTGGTCCCACGCAAAGCCCGCGGCACGCAGCGACGCAGAATATGAATAGCCAGCCACGCTGCCCGCCTGGCGCCCCACCACGCCGGCCAGCGGCGGCCCCAGGCGGGCGCGATCGGCCGCGTGGCACGCGCTGCAGCGTTCGGCGAACAGCTTGGCCCCGGCCGCTTCGTCCGGCGGCGCCGCCGCGAAACGCGACATGTTGGTGGCGCCGGCCGGCGTTTTCGATTCGAAGAACGTATAGGACAGCGTAATTTCGTTCACGTCCGTGGTCGATGGATCGCTGCCCAAGCCGGGATCCACGAAAAATTCGACCGGCATCTGCACCCGCGCGCCGGCCGCCAGACGCTCCTCGGTAAAGCAGAAGCACTGAACCTTCTTGAAGTAGAGACCAGCCTTGTCCGGCGTCACGTTGAATGTCGCATGGCCAACGATATCGTGATCGGAAAGATTTTGCGCCTCGAAAAACACCAGCGCATCCTGGCCCAGATGCAGCTTCACCGACCGCTGCACCGGCACGAAGCGCCAAGGCATGCCTGGCGCGACATTGGTGTCAAAAAACACTGTCACATCCCGCGCGCTTTGCGTGGTGCTTGCCGTATCGACCCGCTGCGTCGTGCCATTGGCGCCCGTCGCCTGGCAGAACAGGCGATACAGGGTCACCGAATACGACGTCAGCGTCGCCATGGCGGCAACCACCGCGCAGACCGCGACGACAGTGAGGGCAGTTCGGTGGCGTTTCACGATGGCGCGCTAAATGGCGCGCGAGGCGGCGAAACGCCAGGGGCAATCCATGCATCGTCAATTCCGCCTATGGCCCGGCGCGGAAACCCGGCCTAAATACAAGAAGCAATGCAGGACACGAAGAAAGCCGCCCGCGCCTGGGCACGCCAGCAGACGCGGCAGGGCTGGCGCGACGCCATACCGGTTGCGGGCCTCGGCCTGCTCGGCATCCTGGCCGCGGTAGCACAGGCTTTTTGCATCGCCGCGTGGCTGGCCGCTTCCTTGTCACGCACCGCTTTTCCCTGGGTGGCGCTCGCCGCATTCGCGGCCCTCGCCGTCGCCCGCGCTGCGCTGCAATTCTTCGCCGACCGGCGCGCCTTCACCGCCGGCGCCGCCGGCCGCGCCCGCTTGCGCGCCGACATCATGGCCCGCCTGCTGGCCGCCGGCCCCGCTTTGCTACGCACCCGGCACTCAGCGGAGCTGGCCAGCGCCGCAGTCGACCAGGTCGAAGCGATGGACGGACTTTACGCCCGCTGGATTCCCGCCTCCATGCTCGCCATCGCCGGCCCGCTGCTGGTGGCCGGGGTGGCGGGCATCGCCGATGCATGGGCGGCGGCTATCCTGCTATTGGCCGGATTGCTGGTGCCGGTCGGGCAGGCGGTCGCCGGCATCGGTGCCGCCGCGGCAAGCCGCAGGCAATTCCTCGCACTCGCCAGGCTGCAAGCCCGATTTCTCGATCGGGTGCGCGGCATCGCCACCATCGTCCTGGCCGGCCGGGCGGAGGACGAAGCGGCGTCCCTCGCGCGCGCCACCGACGAATTGCGCGTTCGCACCATGCGCGTGTTGCGCGTCGTTTTCGTCTCATCGGCCATACTGGACTGCGCCATGGCGGCAGCGCTGATCGCGCTGGCCCTGCGCTATCGCCATGCGCTTCTCGGCCACAACGGCAGTCCCTTCCTCGCGTTGTTCGTGCTGCTGCTGGTGCCGGAATTTTTCGCCCCCCTGCGTGCCTTCGCCGCCGCTTATCAGGACCGCATGCATGCCACCGGCGCCGCCGAAGCGCTGGTCGATGTTCCGCCGTTGCCGGCGGCGCCGGTGCGGAAACCGGCCATCCGCACCGTGGAGGCGCATGGCGTTTCGGTGGCTTTCCAGGGCGTCAAGCTGACCTGGGATGCGTCGCGCGGCCCGGCGCTGGACGGGCTGAGTTTTGTCGTGCCGGCGGGCGAGGTTCTGGTGCTGGCGGGCCCGTCCGGCGCCGGCAAGTCGACGGTGATCGAATTGCTGCTGGGGTTTGTGCGGCCGGACGAAGGGCGCATTCTGCTCAACGGCGCCGACATTGCCGACATCGTGCCGCAGGCGCTGAGCCGGCTCACGGCCTGGATCGGCCAGAAGCCCACCTTGTTTGCCGGCACGCTGCTGGACAACATCCGGTTTGCCCGGCCGGAGGCGACGGCGGCCGAAGTGCAGGAAGCGGCGCGGCAGGCGCGGGTGACGGAGTTTGCGGCATCGCTGCCGGCGGGGCTTTTGACGCCGATCGGTGAGGGTGGGCACGGCATTTCCGGGGGGCAGGCGCAGCGCGTGGCGATTGCCCGGGCGTTCCTGAAGAATGCGCCGTTGCTGCTGCTCGATGAGCCGACAAGTCACTTGGATCCGGCGATGGAGGCGGAGGTGTTGGCGAGTTTGCGACGCCTGGCGGTGGGCCGGACGGTGATTATGGCGACGCACTCGGCGGCGGCGCATGCATTTAGCGGCCGGCGGCTGGACTTGCGGGATGGGAAGGCTGTCTTGGCCAGGGGGGTCGCGTGACCAAAATCAGGAAGGCCAGGGGCTCTGCCCCTGGACCCCGCTGGGGCCTGAGGCCCCAGACCCCCATTTGTCTGGTTCCGCGCTTAAATAATGCGGTCTGGGGACTTGTCCCCAGCGGGTCCAGGGCAGAGCCCTGGCCTTTTTCCAGATGAATTCCCTGCTTCGCATTCTTTATCTATGGCGCACCCGCGCCCTCGGCCTCCTGGCCGGCATCGCCGTCGCCCTAGCCTCTGTCGCCGCCGGCCTGGCCCTCATGGCGCTCTCAGGCACAACGGTCGCCGCGGTGCTCGTCGGCGCCGCGATCTCCGCCCCGCTATGGCTGCGCATCGCCGGCCCGGCGCGCGTCGTGCTGCGCTACTTCGAGCGCCTCGTCAGCCACGGCGCTACCTTTCGCGCCATTGCCGACTTGCGCGTCTGGTTCTTCCGCGGCTTCTCCGCCCGCGCCGCCGGCGGCCTCGGCTTTCGCCCGGCCGGCGATCTGCTCAGCCGCCTGATTGCCGACATCGAAGCGCTCGACGGCCTCTATCTGCGCATCATTCTGCCCCTCGCCGCCGCGTTGTTCGTGGTGCCCGCCGCCGGCCTGCTCGCCGCGCGCGTCTCGATCTGGTCGGGCGTCGCGGTATTTCTGCTGTTCACCGCGGTCGCTGTGTTGCTGCCCCTGCTGGTTGCCCGCGATGCCGGACGCACCGGCGTCGGCCTGGCCGAAGCCACCAGCGGGCTGCGCATTGCCGCGCTCGATACGCTGACCGGCCTGCGCGAGGTGCGCGCTTTCGGCGCCGAAACCCGCATGCAAGCCGACGTCGCCATGCGCGAAACCGCCCTCATCGGCCGCCAGCGCGAGGCGGCCACGCACGTCGCCTGGGCCAACGCCGCGGCTCTCCTGTGCGGCCAGTTGGCGCTGCTCGCCGTGCTGGCCGCAACCCAAGCGCCGCCGGTGCTGATGGTGGCCTGCGCGTTCCTGGTCATTGCCGGCTTCGAACCGATTGCGCTGCTCCCCCGTGCCGGCGTGTCGGCCGGCAACGCCGCCGCCGGGGCCGCCCGGGTGCTGGAAGTTGCCGAAGGCCCCCCGCCGCTGCCCGAGCCGCTCAGGCCCGTCCCGGTCCCCGCGAATTTCACGTTGCGCTTCGAGACTATAAAATTCCGCTGGGCCGCCGACGCACCCCTGGTTCTGGACGGGCTTTCCCTCGACATTCCGCAAGGCGCGCATGTCGCGTTGCTCGGCCCCTCCGGCGCCGGCAAATCGACACTTGCCGCGCTGGCCTTGAAGGTGGTCGCCCCCGAGGCCGGCCGCGTCACGCTCGGCGGCGTGAACCTGTCCGACATGGCGGCCAACGATGTGCGCCGCCGTATCGCCTGGCTCAGCCAGACCACGCACATTTTCGACGACAGTATCCGCAACAATCTTCTCCTCGGCCGCCCCGACGCCACCGCCACCGATCTATGGCGCGCGCTGGATCGCGCCGCTGTCGGCGACTGGGTCCGCGCGCTGCCGGACCAGTTGGAAACCTGGCTCGGTGAAGGCGGCGCCCGCGTGTCCGGCGGCCAGGGCCGCCGCATCGCGCTCGCCCGCGCCCTGCTCTCGGCCGCCCCGGTGCTGATCCTGGACGAGCCTTGCGCCGGCCTCGATGCAGAAACGGAACGTGCGTTCTTCACCACGCTGAACAGTGCGGCCGCCGGCCGCAGCGTACTCTTGATTGCGCACCGCCTGACCGGCGCCGAGAAGCTGGACCGCATCTGGCGCCTATCGGGCGGTCATGCGATCGCCGCAGCCGCGTGAAGCCAATGGCAAAATTTTATTGCTTCTTTTTTTCAAAGAAGAAGGACTTTTCCTGTTTTAGTTCCGGTATATGACTCCGGAACAAATCCTCCACGACACATTCGGCTTCCCCGCCTTCCGCGGCCTGCAAGCCGAAGCCGTGCATCACGTCACCGACGGCGGCGATGCCCTGGTGCTGATGCCGACCGGCGGCGGCAAGAGCGTGTGTTACCAGGTGCCCGCCCTCTGCCGCGCCGGCACCGGCCTCGTCGTCTCGCCCCTCATCGCGCTGATGGACGACCAGGTCGCCGCCCTGCGCCAACTCGGCATCAGCGCCGGCGCACTTCATTCCGAACTCGAAGCCGACGAAAACCTCCGCGTCTCCAACCTGCTCGCCTCCGGCAAGCTCGACCTGCTCTACGTCTCCCCCGAACGCCTGCTGTCCCAAGGCACCCTCGAACGCCTCGGCCGCACCAAACTCGCGCTGATCGCCATCGACGAAGCGCATTGCGTCTCCGCCTGGGGCCACGAATTCCGCCCCGAATATCGCGCCTTGCAACGATTGGCGCAAATATTCCCCGGCGTCCCCCGCGTGGCACTCACCGCGACCGCCGACGCCCGCACCCGCGACGACATCCTCGCCGCGCTCGACATGCGGGGTGCCCGCGTCTTCACCGCCAGCTTTCACCGCCCGAATCTGCATATCGCCGCCAGCGCCAAGACATCGGAAACGCAGCAGATGCTGGATTTCCTGAAGCGCCACAAAGGCGAAGCCGGCATTACCTATTGCGGCAGCCGTAACAAAACCGAGCGTGTCGCCGCCAGCCTCAAATCAAAGGGCATTACCGCCCTGCCATTTCACGCCGGCCTCTCACCGATCGAAAAACGCGCCGGCCTGATCCGTTTCCGCGGCGGCGAGCCGGTCGTCGTTGTCGCAACGATCGCCTTCGGCATGGGCATCGACCGGCCGGACGTGCGCTTCGTGCTGCATCTCGACATGCCGGACAGTCCGGAGGCGTATTATCAGCAAATCGGCCGCGCCGGCCGCGACGGCGACCCCGCGCACACCCTGTTGCTCTATGGCGGCGAGGACATGGCGCGCGCCCGGCACTGGCTATCGCAATCCACCGCACCCGAAGCGCAACAGAAAATCATGCGTCAGCGTCTGGAGGCGATGATCGGCTTGGCCGAGGTCACCGCATGCCGCACCCGCACCTTGCTCGCCTGTTTTGGCGAGAAAATGGAACAACCTTGCGGCCATTGCGACAATTGCCGTAGCCCCCGCGCCTTGTTCGACGGCACCGAATCGGCACAGAAAGC
>Ga0116228_10000499_pt1 | contig 29964 bp, 27 predicted proteins | sample S1TSphfallax_2_FD_89694 | JGI IMG/M metagenome (GOLD analysis project Ga0116228, IMG submission 89694) | Host-associated microbial communities from peat moss isolated from Minnesota, USA - S1T2_Fc - Sphagnum fallax MG | ecosystem: Host-associated > Plants > Peat moss > Unclassified | place... | reverse complement strand
TCAATGGAAGATCCCATGCTCGGTGGCCCATGGAATGTGAAGGAAAACACCTTTTCACCTCTTCCAATTCCCCCTAACAACTTTACTTTAAACCTTCAATTTTTTTCCTTTGGCCTTACGGTTTTACTTTACCATGGTCCTAAACCGTTACTCATGCCTTTCTTTCCTCTTCTTCGATCTATAAATTATGATTGTGCACCTTAATGTAACAAGTCTTTCACACCTTCATTGTTGATTTGATTTTGATTGAAGATTTGACTTTTTTTCCTTTGCTTGAATTTATGGCGTCGCGCACGATCACATCTTACGGGCCGCAAGCCACACAAGCGAATGAAGAACCGCCTCCGGAGTCGTCTCTAGATCTTACCCTAACCCAGCATCCTCGTGATGAAGAACCCGAACCTCGAGAGGTGCGTGCTCGTCTTGAAGTCGAACCCCCTCGAGCCTGGTACTATTGTATTTCTCCGAACTCCCGCACCCTGGTGATCTTGCTGCAAGTCGACCCCGTTTCTGGTGACGAACCCGAGACTGTTCGCGAAGGTTGTTACGAAACTGAAAATACTTCTATCTTCGCATGGTCTTCAGTTCCCGACATTGGTCACTATCGTTGGTTGCGCGGCCCGATTCATCGATTGCCTCCCAATAGCAAGGCGGACTACCTAGTTCGCACCATCCGCCGCATCCTAGATTTCCTGCAATTGTGAACTATCACTATGGCATAACTTCAGGATTTTACATGTACTCGCAGCTCTTTGCTGAGCTTATCCCTATTATAAATAAATGTTTCAATTACCATCAGACTCTTATCGCCATTAGCCCACTATCATACTATCTATTTAATCGTTGAATTGCCTCGAATTAACCTTATGTTCAATGGCTTGAAGATTGTTCTATCTCTGTTAAACCTTCCATTAACACCCCTGCAATTGTTTCAAGAATTTCTAACATCCTTGCTACTCCTAAATACCATAACAAGACTAATGTTGTGTTGAACACTACAAATTTGGTGCCTACTTCTACCCCCAACCTTCTAGAGAATTCTCACCCCTAATTACGTAACAAAGTTCCTAAAACTATGGTTATTAGCCTTTGTTGAAGAAAAGGACTAATCCAATTCCTTATTCACCAATAACCCCTTTAGAAAAGAAAACAACCCCCCTTTGCACCAAGCACATTCATGATTCCTTATGAAGTCACTAAAAGCCCTTAATAACCCCACCCCACTCAAATAACCCTGATATAACTCTTAAAAACTGAGACTACCGCACATGGTTGTGTCAGTATGGCTCACAGATAGCAATGTAGACATCTTTGATTTAAAGAAGCTTTTGAAGCAAAAGTTTGAGATGAAGGATTTGGGAGAATTGTGTTACTTCCTTGGCATTGAGGTAATCCAATTCCCCAAAGGGATATGGTTACTACAAAGGCAATATGCCTTAAACAAATTATCCAAATATGGGATGATGGGTTGCAAACCCATTTCAATTCCATTGGAGCAAAATGTGAAGCTAAGTGCAGATGAAGGAGACCTTGTGGAGGATACCACTATGTATAGACGCATAGTGGAGAGTTTGATTTACATGACCATCACAAGGCTAGATTTGAGTTATGCAGTTGGAGTGGTGAGTCAATTCATGCAAACACCATGGAAGCCACATTTGGATGTAGTGAGGTGCATAATGAGGTACATAAAACATACTTTGTAGTGTGGAATTTTTTGAAGCCAAAAGCTAGTTACAAGTACATGGATACATGGATGCTAATTGGGCTTGCAATGTTTCAGATAGAAGATCAACCAGTGGTTTCATGTTTTCTTTTAGAAGTGGTGCTGTTAGTTGGAGCAGTAAGAAACAACCAACAGTTGCATTATCAAGCATGGAGACAGAATATAGAGGTGTAGTAATTGCTACATGTGAAGTAGTTTGGTTACAGAAACTACTCTCAGATTTGGGACAATTAGTGGATGTTCATGTTGTCATTTATTGTGATAACATCAGTAGCATACTACTTGCTAACAACCCGATCTATCATGCTAGGACAAAGCACATTGAGGTGCACTACCACTTTATTAGAGAAAAAGTTTTAGCAAAAGAAATTGACCTTATTCATGTCAGTATTGAAGATCAAGTTGCTGACATTTTCACAAAGGCTTTAGGTATAGACAAGTTAAAGAAGTTTCGAAAAATGCTTAGTGGACTAAAAGTGGATTTGAGCTTGAAGGGGAGTGTTGAGAATTCAAGCTCAACTAGTTAGGTTTCATTAGTTATTGGAGTAGGAAAGTAACTAGGTTACTTTCATAAGGTTGAGTTACTTTCTTTACTTCTATTAGTTTGGTTATTTATGGTTTGGTCTTGTAATTAAATACCTTGGTGTTGATGGTTTGTTTCTCTTTTCTTCATTACACAAGTTTGTGTATTTCATGTGACAAGAACCTTGAGGAATTCTTGATGTTATGTTTTGTGTTGTGAGCATCGTGTTATAGTTTCCTTTCAATAAAGTTTTATGTTTGCACTTGAGTAGATCTTCTATTTGTTAACACTCAATAGGTTGGAACAACTTCATCACATCAACCAAAGACCCTTTAATCAATCAATTTCCATACCAAATCTAGAACCTATTGAACCCTAAATAAGACCAACAATTGTTCAACAAGAAACCACATATTAATAAAGCACCTGACCAGGAAGATCAGTACTTGGTCTAGGATAATGATCATAAGTACCACGTCATAGATCGATTTTAGGAAGAAACCATGGTGCTAGAATTGTGACTTGCTCATATTGTCATAAAATGGGACACTTGTTCAATTATTGCCCATTTGTTGATGATAGGTTAAGACAGTTACTTAGGAAGGAGTTAATGAATACTCGTCAACCTATTCTTCCAACCACTATAATAACAGTTTCCAATGTGTCCTATTAAAAATTCAAGCCATTAGTCTTAGTATAGGTCATATGGCAATACTTGTTAATTATCAAACAACCTGGTCACAACCTGTTATACCAGGTCAGACCAATATCTTACCTACTTCAACATACCCAATGTGGTATAATGTCATACCCCCTTTTGTGTTTTTAGATCCTAATTTGTATCCAACATATCAATTGGAACAAAATGATTTGATTATTCGATCTTTAGGAATTATACAAGTTATGTACTTGGTAATGTGTACCCAATACCTAAACAACTTGTACCACCAACATATATACCATACTCTATTGGACATCAATTTCCTACAATGGTTCAACCAATGACTAGCAGGGACAAAAAACATGTTTAACAACCTATTATTGCACCAATTCCAACTATGATACAAGTTATTACCAGTTTACTGACTTATGTACCTAGAGGTTATATTCACCAACCAATGGATGAAGGACAACCTGGAAACTCACATGGAGGGAGTTCATTAGAAGGAGATCCACCTAGAGGACCACCCTTTAATCCACCCATTGTATCTTTTATATGGTTAACACTTGACCGCACATGCTTATACCACCATGGTATCAACCACTTGTTGTGCAACCTATACCAAAACCAACAACCAAGTGACCATACAAGAAGCTATAATACCCAACCTATGTCAAAGACACTTATCTAAATCCTCACATCAGAGTACTCAATAAGGCCATTAAAGCTAATGGTGAAACGGTGGAGGCTAACATCATCAACCTATTTGGTTTTATTCTCAAAGATAACATCTCTAAATGGGGAGAAAACTACATTCAAGACCATCCAAACTGCACTTTTGAAAAGTTGGAACAAACATTTTATAAATAATTCAAAACAATGAAGAACGATGAAGAGGTCTATATGTAATTGCAAAACACACAACAAATCGCCGAACATGTTGAGGTTTATTATGAACACTTGTTGAAATTAACTAATTGTTTATAGGTTAGAACAACATATGTTTTTCTCACCATTGTTTTCAAGGTAAGTTTATTACCTTACCTAAGATTAATAACTATAGGTATGAAGAAAAATACCTTAACTGAACACAAGGATTTTTATAGTATGTGAGGAAAGTGGACATGTTAGTATGAGTTACAATGTTCTACTAACCACACTGAAAGTTAATGTAAGGGTTTAACTTGTAATACTTGTTGTGACAACTAAATCAACATTAACCTTTACCAATTATGGTAAAACCGGTCATTCAGTGGAAACCTGTCATAACAGGAAAAAAAAGGTACTAGTTGTGCTAACCATTATAGTTAAGTTTACAAAACCTATAATAGGAACGAAAACCTAACATGTTAAATCATCAAAAACACCTATTCGTTATCCTTATATAATTTATTTTAGTGTAAAACATAAATAAAAAAAATGCCCCAAAAAAATTAAAGTACAATACATGTTCAAAATTAAACCTGTTAATTATAATGCCACAACAACATCTAAACTACCTAAAATTGACAATGTGCTAGTTAATGTAATAGCTACTGGTACCACCCATAGTTAGTAGTTAGAACAATGTGTTTAAGGAGAGGGAGCCAGTTAAATCCAAAGGAAGTAAAGATTGGCAAAAAGAAGAATGTTTATGAAATTTGTACATTGAAACTGTTAAACAACTAAAGCATAATGGGGCTAAAAACCAACCTACTACCATCAATGAAGGTTTATTACATATTTGGGTTAAATTGCCTGACAATCCTACCACAACTAAACCGATTGAAAGAAATCAAACTTGTGAAACAAATTAGCAACTTGTCACTTTGTAACATGTTACTATAGAGAATACTTTAAAAGAAATTATAAAGGGACATTAATAATCAAGTTTTGGAGACCAAGTATGCATTTAACCTAAAACAATTATTGTGGGTAATTCCTGATATGAAACGCTACGTTTTTAACCCAATACCATCAAAACTTATTTTGCCAAAATCGATAGTTGCATTAGTTGCCATTGATCATCAAATGGCAATAATAGAAGTTCAAGTAGGGAAGAACTTCATTGAGGTGTGCTTTTAGATGGTGGTTTTAGAGTTAATATTATTAAGAAAAAACTAAAGGTATAGTTAGGTTTGTCAAAACCAAAACCTACACCTTATAACCTACGTATGGCTGATCAAACCATTGCAAAACCTTTAGGTTTGATTAAAGATCTTAAAATTCTTATTCATGAAATTCCCTATGTAATGACCTTTACTATAATCCAGTATATTAGACTCAAGGTACTCCATGATGTTAAGTCATCCTTGGCTAAGGGATGTTAAAATGTTTCACAATTGGGGCAACAACACTATCAGTATATAAGGAGCCAATATAGTTAGAACCATACATGTTACTAAGAAACTTGGAACACCAACCAAGCATCCAAAAATGTTAATTTGTTATGATTTCCATCGTGGAATATTTGCAAATAGGAAGATTTGATGTTTGCCACATAACCAAGACTTTTTTCAATGGGAACTATAGTTGTTCCTACAACAATTTGGTCAAATCAACTTGTTAAGTTGATTACATCATTAGGTTTGAATTTAGTCGAACAATTTATTAAACCTTTTGAACCTATGTTTGAACCACATGTTTTGTCTAATATACCTATCAAACTGGTATTTATACAACATGTTAAGATAACTATACCCCTTGATATTTTCCAACAACATTTACCAAGGACATTTTTCCAACTTGAAATAGGAAAAATGGAGATTGACAAAATGCATGCTCGAATCAAAGTTCAAAACCTTTGCATTACATGATGGATTATCACTAAAAAATAATAATTAACCAATATTAATTTGGGCTATAAAGAAAACTTGCAATAGGTTAAAATCAGTGTGGATTTGGAATTTATTGTAATTTATCAATTGATTAAATTGCTAAAGGAGTTCAAAGACATCTTTGCCTAGACTTACAAATAAATGAAGGGGATACCACCTTATGTTGCTCAACATTAGATTGAGTTGGACACATCGATACCACCCACTCATTAAATAAGGTATTGGTTAAATCCTAACTATGTAGCCATTGTCAAACAAGATATTAACAAATTACTTGCTACAAGTTTTATTAAACCTATTGAAGAGGCTACTTAGCTATCACCTATAATTGTAGTGCCTAAAAAAAATGGGAAACTATTAATTTGTGTGGACTTTATAAAGCTTAATGCAGCCACCAAGAAGGACCCATACATGTTACCTTTTACTAATGAGGTTATTAACATTGTAGCTAGACATGAAGTTTATACACTTTTAGATGGTTCTTCAAGATACCATTAGGTTCCATAACACCAGAAGACAAGTACATAACCACCTTTGTTATTAATTGGGGGGCTTTTATATGGGTTGTAATGCTTTTGGGGTCAAAAAAAGACCACCCATTTATCAAAGGGCAATCACTAAAACTTTCCATGAATACATTGATGTGTTCATGGAGATTTTTTTAGATTTTTTTATTGTTTTTAGCAACTTGTCCATTCATTTAGAAAAACTTAGAAAGTGTTTTCTAAAATGTAGATAATATGGCATTAGTTTGAATCTAGAATAATGTGCATTTATGGTATTTTTAAAACTATTTTTAAGATTCATAATCTCCAAAGAGGGGAAGACACATAATCCTAAGAAAATAAAGGTTTTAGTCAAAATTGTAGTGCCTAAAACACCCCAAGATATTCAAATTTACAATGGAATGGCCCACTTTTACAAATGTTTCATTAGAAATTTTGCTTCTATTATGGCACCAATCACCAAGTTACTTTCAAAAGTTAAAGTGTTTGAATGGACTACTAAATGTCAAATCGCTTGGGAGGATATCAAGAACCAGTACATTCAAGCTCCTATATTTATCAGTCTTGACTGGGAATTATAATTTCATGTTTACACTTATGCGTCTTAGTTAGTAGTATGGGCAATATTGGCAAAACCCAACAAGTAAAATAAATCAACATATTATGTATTCATCAAGACTTTAATTTTGATGAAAGAAATTATATTACTATAAAAAGAGAGGCTTTATCTATGGTTTATGCCTTACAAAAATTTAGGCATTACATGTTAGGCAACAAGTTTACTTTCTATGTGAACCACATGGCTTTAGTGTATTTGGTCAATAAGCCACAAGTTTATGGCATGTTAGTTATATGGCTCTTATTATTTATGGAATATGACTTCAAAATTATTTATAAACTTGGTAGATCCCACCTAATGGGAAATGCATTAAGTAGATTACCCAATCAAACTATATTTCTTGGAGTACTTGATCAAACATGTGATGCTCACCTATATACCCTACAACCTAAATGGTTACAAAATGCGTGCGAGTACTTATTAGAGGGAATGATGCCAAAAAAATCACAACATCCCAAAGACAATATTTAACCCAATGAGCTAAACCATTTATGCTTCACAAGGGAGTAATGTACAAATTTGGACAAGATAACATGTTTTTGTCGCAACCCTACTTTGAAAGAGTGTGAGGATGCGACTCACACTCCCGAAATGGGGACTTGGGAGTCCTTCGGGACTCCCGAAACTTCAGAGTTCGATTGCAGGGGTCAAAACACCTCACATTGGGGCATTTTTTATATCATTGGCTCTCAACGAAAACTACAACTTTGCTTTAGACCTTGTCCTAATCGGAGGTATGAGCAAAGCGTTATAGTCTCGCAAAGTTGCGGGAGTCCAAATCATGGCAGTTTCAAAACTCCTCTTTGGGAATCTCGGGACAAAAAGCCACTCGGATGTGGGTGCCGCGGGGAGGCACAAAGAATACTATATGGGGGAAGGTGATGGCTTCCCCCGAATCTGGGCCATGGTGAGTCTTGTGAGTCCAAAGTTGCCCGTGGCTTATCCTAGCACTAAAGGTGCTCCAAAAATTATACTAACCAACTTGCTAGTTGGTTTGATGAAGGTTCGAGTAAGTAACTAAAACTTGTCACTCTTCTTAGTCCCATCTCGAAGCTTCAACACGCCCCTCTACCCCTTTCAGTGTTAAAAGCTGGGAGTGTGCCCCGAGTTCCTCACCATTCCGTTGTTTGAGTAACTTAGACCCATCTTGGGTCTAATTAGAAACTTGGGAGCGCGTCATTTTCATTGAGTTCTACAACTAGAACATGTGTCCACAATTTTACAAGAATTACATGGAGGCATTGTAGGAAGGCATTTCTCTTTTGATATCATTTTGTGGAAGATCCTAAATGTTGGTTCTTAGTGGTTGATGATGAATTAAAATGTTCATGAATATTATTGAACTTGTGACCAATGTCAAAGAAAAGGTAACATGTTGACCCAAAAATTGGCCAAACAAGTTATTACATTATTTGAAAAACCATTTCAAAAATGGGGATTGGACTTTATTTGACATGTTAAACCTACAAGCAGAATGTCAAACAACTGGTACATTTTAGTAGCCACTAATTACACAACAAAGTGGGTGGAAGCTTGAGCATGTCGCACCAACATTGTTGCAATGACCACCAAATTTTTACACAAACACATTCTTATAAGATTTGGATGTCCATTAACCATTGTGACCAATCAAGGTACCCATTTTATTAGTGATGCAATCATGTATCTCATAGACCATTTTATTATGAGACATACCCGTTCTATTATTTATTATCCACAAGGAAATGGAAAGGCTGAGTTTACAAATAAGGTTTTTGGAACCTTACTAACCAAACTAATTAATGAAAATAGAAATGATTGGGATGAGCACCTATCCATAGCCCTATTTTCATATTGAATCACTTACAAAGTTGGAACTGGTCATACCCCATTTCAGCTAGTGTATGGATTACATCCATTACTACCTACAAAATACCTATTACCATTTAAGCCTGGTGAAAATAGAGATCCACAACATGTTAAAGTCCTAGTTAATAAACTATTTGAATTAGAAAATTAATGGACAACAAGTTGATTACACAAGATCTAATTGTTTCTAACTAATGGAATAAATCATTATAGTCATAGAACCAATTCATTGAAACCAAGTTTCAATTTGGAGACCATGTATTATGGTTTCCAGGGGTTGTTTCCAAACATGTTCCAAAATTTCAAAGATGATGGTTTGGACCATATAGGACATAATATTGTTTGCCTAATAATACAATTTTACTTTTAACCATTGATAAGTTTGATCTTAACCTAATGCTTGTCAACATCAACAAGTTGAAACCATATAAGTTCATTAAAGATAGAACTTTGCAACCTATATTGGTCAAGGCAAGTGACCTAGTCACTAATGAACCTATTCAAACTAGAAAACTTGATTCATGACTTGTTAAACCCGAAAGTTTTCAACATGTAGGATTTGAACCAATTTGTAATTATTTGACACTTGGCCATATTAAAACATATGTGCATGTTCATCATTACCATAATGTGCATGTTCAAGACAATGATATAACTTGTAGTAATGATCAAAATGACATGTTTAGATAGGGAATTATTGATGTTTACCTTTTAGGAGTTTCTAACCCTAAAGGTTGTGTCCATTCACAACCACGAAGACATTTTATTTGAAACAATATAAGGAACCACCACATTTTTCATTTTGTCTTTTCATTTTCACTTATTTCATCTTGATAGGTGCCATGAGTGAAAGCACTTTAGAGAGGTTAAGACGAGAAACAAGAGAGAAAAATGTTGAGAAAAAAGTTGAAGCTTTCAAAAGGGAACAAATTGAGAAAGAGAGCATAACATGTTTCATTAACTAGAGCAATTTACATAAAACCATTTACTTCATGCGCATTTACAACAAAAGAAACTAAAATTTTTGAGCAATAACAAATAAATAGGAAGTTGGAAGAGGAATTAGAAGCAACACTGAACTTTATGAAGAAAAACCTTTACTTCTATAACAAAACTAGCACCACAAGTTATTATTATTTCAAATTCAGATGAAGAAGTGGAGATTACACCTCAACTTTTCATTAAGGATCTCTCTACATTATAATCAATCTCTACATTAAGACCTATGGAATAAGGGGAATTGTAGCAACCTATTGTTAAGGAACAACCACAACTAGTTCTTACATCAAGACCTATGGAAAAGAAGAAGCTGCAACAACCTTTGAGCAATGGAAAAGAGTTTCTTCAAGAACTTTTTGAAAAGAGACTTGTTTCCAACATTATTCCTCAGCACCCAAAATCATAAACAAAACCATGATGAAGCAAAAAGGCAAAGCGCTTGCAAAAGAATAGGTTGAGAAACATGTTAAGAAGAAATTAGTGTCTAAAGGGAAGGATAGACAAAAGATGTTGTAGTGGATGAAGATGGACTCCATCGAACTCAAATGGGCTAAACAAGTAGGTTCGGAGAGCTTGTTCAACTTCTAATGGAAAATGCTAAGAAAGGACATGTTACGAGACTTCCTACAAACATGGGAAGCAATGGAAGATGGAAGAATTCCAGGGCGAGTATGTGGTCAAGAAGTTATCATTGATTAGGTATCTATTCATAAGCAACTTGGAATTTCCAAGGAAGGAGCAATAGATGTTGCAAATGCAACTTTTGAGGAAGCCAAAACCACCTTAAAAAGAATTGCAAGTCCATATGCCTTTGTTGAAAATGGGTAGTAAAGTGTAATGCACATGAAAGAAGAATTTCATGCAAGATTTGCAGCCATTTTGCAAATTCTTTACAAAGAAAGAGGTTAGCTTATTTAAGCAATCGGATTATTATTATTTTTGACCTAGCCAACAAGGGGCAACTTGGTAATTTGTGTTCCATAATGTTGACCCAGTTACTAATTGAATTAATTCGCTAGACTAAATGTCAAAAAAGGTAGTAGTTAACCCAATTTATAGTAAAACCAAAGTAGAAAATTATTATTCATGGCCTATTTTAAACATTGTGTTTAGGAAGTGGTTCCCTTTATTCGAGGTGCCTTCACCAAAAATAACTCTAGAAGAACTTGTATCACTAACCAATCAAGAGCATTAGGTTGTACAATAGCAACAAGTTTCACGTGAACTTATTACAAGGGGGTGTTTCTTGAAGGAGAAAAGATCGACACACTCAACCACTGCATTGCCTTTACCAACTTGTTAATCTCATCAACTGATACATGTACATAATTGCCTACACTAAAAGACATGTTAAATCCTAAACTTGTTACATCACCACCAAGAAAAAAAGTCTAGAATTATTTTTGGATCATTCGTTAATGATTCAAAGGAGGATGAGGATCAAACCTATTAAGATGAAATTGTAGGCGAAGGAGGAGAATAATTTATGCAACAATTACGTAGGGAAGAATTGAGGAAGAACCTAAACCCAACCTAGATAAGGTAATTGACAACATTCAAGTTAAACTTGTCATGTATGTTGAACTTATGGTTTCCATTACATAACTTGCGGCTATAACTACAAAATCATTCCAACTTGTTCAACCTATAGTTGAACATATACAAATAGAAAACCCATAGTTTTTTAGATTCCAACCTATCATAGTTTTTGGTCATTCCACATAAACTCTAAGACAAATTAACATGTTTAAAAAGTAAGTTGTTCAAAATGCTACAACCTAATTAAAGACATTGCAATAACTTTCAAACCTTAGAGTAGAGGTTGAGCAAGTCAAAGAAAACTTGTTTGAAATCCACAACTGCTTGTAAACCTATAGCCTAAAGCTAGAAATAGTGCAAAAGACTTTAAAGAACCATGACAAATAACTGGTCACAATCAAAAGAAAAATGAAAAGGGTCCAAAATGAAAACTAGAACCTATCCAATAAGTTGAATGAGGTAGAATAGGTTGTTAGGAAGACTAAGAACTTGTAGCAAAAGTATGTTGAACTTAACCAGCTCAATTAAAATATCCATCATGATTTAAGTCATTTCCAAACTAATTTGGAGCAAATGACATGAGATTATGCCAAAATGGAAGAATCCAATTTGGAATAACATGGTATTGTAACCAATTTGGAGCAAACATCTCAAGATCTCAGGGAGCAACAAATAGCCCACATAGAATGTGATAGGGAAAAACAAAGTCTCACTACTAAAATTCAAGACTAGAAGGGTCAATATGAAATAGCCAAGGTACAATTGAACAAACTTGACCCCATTCTACATGTTAGAATGAACAACATGTTGAAGGAGTTTGAAGAGTTATTGCTTGACAATATGTTACTCAAAGTGTAGAATCAAGCCTTGGGAGATAAAAACCCAAAGTGGAAGGACCAATGGTAAACTTTTTAGGAATCCACGGAAGAGCAAATTCAGGAAAATATGGAACTAGCTCGCTCTGATGAACAAAGTTATCAACTTGAGTTGCAAGCCTATCAAATTGTTTTCCATGGTTTCAAGTATGAACCCTCAAATTTTGTATTTATGGAAATTGGAACTAGTAGCAAAGTTCCAATAACACCATTTTTGGTACAACATTATTAAACCAATTAGTCTGCTAAGAAGTGGAACCTGTTTAGAAATCATACCCTTACCTATTTAGACTTTTACCATACATGTTTCAATGACCGTTGTTGTTAGTCAACATGTGGAAGGTAATGAGAGATTTAATAAGGAACAAGTTGAACCTATTAACCCTTCATTCACCATATTAGATAGTAGATTAAAATCTTTGGAATCCATATCTACTAATGTACCTCCATGTTGCAACCCTAACATTGGGTTCGTGACTAAGTGTGAAGTGCAAAAGACTATGAGGTTGAGAGTGTGTTTGGGCGTGAAACACATTCTCACAAATGGGGGGAGAGTGGAAGGGATGACTCCCAAGTACACTCCCACTTTGGGAGTTACACTCATGTGAGAGTTGCAAATGTTTAAAGCCTTGGTTGGAAAGGCAAAAAAACACCAAATTGGGCCCCTAAAACAATGTTAAAAAGGTTTTGAAGTGTAGATGCTTGAAGTGCTTTTGTATTGTTCATTTAGACCTAAATTACATAAGTTATGAACAAAAGAAGGGGCAAGAGTCAAATTGGGAATTTGACTCTCAACTATAATTCCCTTGAAAGTTGGGGTCAAATAAGGTCTAATTAGAGTTGTTATACACTTTTGGAAATATATTTTCAAGGGTTATGATATATTGTCCTCACACTCTCAAAACAAACTTGATTCAAAAAAATATGAACATCCAAAGTTTTGGGATAATAAGAGTCCCAATTTTGGGACTCCCACTTGGGAGTCTTCGGGAAAAGTGACATTTGGACATAGTCCCCACGGAGAGGCATAGAGCAATTATAGGGAGGAGAGTGGTTCCTCCTCCCAAAGGTTGTGGGTTGTGTAAAGCCTGTGCTTGAGGTTGTCCTTATTAAGTCTATTGCACCACTTCCATTCGACTGCACAATAACATTTCCAGTCTTTTTACTTCACCTCCCAAACGCTTCGTGATAATAATTGTTTTGATTGTTCCATTCCCTTGTATGGTAACAATGTTATTCCCCCAACATGTGCCACTTTTGCATCCCTCAACCATAGTCTTCCCAATAACATGGGATAACTAAAATCTACCACATTGTTTTAAAGTATAATAAATGTAGTTATGTAAAGAATGTTATGAACATATATCTTTAGATCTCTAATCAAACCCACTGGTTTTGTGGTTGTTTGATCTACCATCTTCAAATTATATGGTGTAGGTTTAGGCTTTGGAAGTCCCAACCTCAATCTCAACTATTCTATGATGATATTAATTCCATAACCTCCATCCAACAACACATCTTCTATTGTATTCTTCCACTAGAAGAAAATTGGGTTTTTGTAACCAACCAATTTGCGACTAATTGCGACTATTTGACATTTACAACTATTGTTGGTTATATCTACAACTACTTTTTGCATTTGGTCTTGATTGGAACTACTCTATGACTAACTTGCGACTAATGAATTTTTTCATCCTTTCATTTGGATAGCTTTCAACACAATTTCCATCCAAGAAGACCTCTCTACTTACCATTAGTTGCAAATGTCACCAAATGAGTCGTAGCCCTATGGGTATTCCAAATGTATTATACATATTTTAGGCATAAAGGGTCCACAATTATGTATTGAACATATTATATTCATTATTATATGGGTACATACTAAGATGTATCCATGTATTACTGGTTATGTATAATGGTTGTATTTAAATTGTATGTAAGTTGTATTTGGAACATACTTGAATATGTATTACATACATCACCTTAGTTTTTGTCTAGTTTATTTATGTTAAATTTGTTTTAAATAATATACATATTATACCCAAGTCATATTACATACCTTATGTGGTTTTCCAAATTAGTGCTACTGCTGTAATACACAATGGCCATGGTGATGAAAATCATCCGTTCTTGGCTTTTCTGTTGCAAATCACACATCCATCGTCTGAAACAAAAAGAAGAAGGTGAGAGTTATTGTTGTTCTTTTAACGGTGATAGGGATATCATTTCTTTCCCGACCTATTTGTTTGTTGGCCAAGCCATGTGATATGGACATGATAGTGAGGGAGGGCTGTTGTGCGAGGAAGAAGGGGAGAGGGTTTCGCATCGAGGGTTTGGATCCACTTTTGTTGTGGGTCCTGGGGCCAAGCATGGGATAGCTTGTCATTGTTGTTCTCAAAATTCCTCTATTTTCTCTTCTTCATTAGCTCTCGAGATGGATCCTGATGATTCATTCATCTTCTCTTGAATATTGTGGAGTATGGGTTACAAGTCAACTACAGATATCTCTTCTTCTTTTTTAGCCTTTAGGAAGAAGACACTCAAAAGTTGCCAAGAAAGGAGGGTTTCATGGCCATGCCTCACTCCTTGCCACCTGCATTTTCATCAAGGCTGCATCATTTGGGGGAAAAGATAATGAAGCTCGTTTGCAGAAGCTTTGCAAAGCAATGTCTGACATTCACAAGTGAGTAGTGAGGTGCGCATTGTTGCAGGCAAGTCACTGGGTAGTTGACCCAGAGAAAGCAAGGCAAGGGTTGTTGAGCTTCGGGAGTCGAAAGCTAGAGATGAAGAAGAAGAAAGCCTTTATTTCCAAAGGAGGAGGTTTGTCTGTATCCATTGCTTCGAAGTAGAAGCGAGAATGGCAAGGTTCCAAAGTCATTGAGGAGGAGAATAATGATAATGACTACATGAAACCATTGCTGTTAAAGAGATGTACTCCTCCTCCTCCTAAGCAGCTTCCTCCCAAGTAAGTAAGCCCATTGTCTGTGTGTTTTTTCTCTGCATTTGATCTTTCTTTGTGCGTTACAAACTCTCTTTTGACAAATAGGTTATGGCTTAAAACCCACAAACATTCTTGAGAAGAAATGGGTCTTGCGAAAACCCACAAACTTGTTTTCAGTCGAGCTTTGTCTGCATAAATTCCTGAAATGACATAAAAGAATGGGATGTGTTCTCTTGCAGGCATTCTATGATGGGTTGGAGGCAACAGTGAGTTTGCTTTTTCTACACCACCAACGCTCTACTTTCGAATCCGGTTACAACATTGTGGAAGCCAACACACAAAGGTAGCAGTAGTTTGAGACCCTGAACTCCATCGCATGCAATTTCTTTTCTTGAGCTCTTGGATCGGTTTCACAAAGCTGCTGTAAAGCAAAACTGATGCAATGTTGTATCTTGGGTGTGTTCTTGATGGTTTTGTCTCAGCACTTGGCTCAGATCAAGCAAATTCTGCCAAAAGCAGTGAAACTCAAGTACGTCAGGTGTTGGGATTCAGACTTGTAAAGGAACAAGTGGGATCTTTGCATCTCTTTGTTGCCAATGCCTGCTGCTGGAATGGCTGCTATTGATGGTGATGAAAGTGAGCTTCTTTAGGGAGACCTTCTTGAAAGCTCAAAATTGATCTACCCTAAACAAGGAAACTCACATATAGAGACTGTAAAACAACAGTGAGCATTCCATACTAGACTACTAGAATTTGCAAGCACACATATGGAGGTACAAGGGAGAACATCAACTCTAATTACTGCTTCTTGATGCTTCTGATGTTGTGTTGATTTTTTGTTAGGTGATGGGATTTGTTCAAAGTAAAGAGGCAAGATCTGAACTTGCTTGCTTTACAGGAAGATGATGTTCCAGAAGGTCCATTGCCAGAACGATCATTCAAGGCTAGTGGTACATTGAATGGAAGAGGCAATTCCAAGGGGTTGCCAATCTCACAAAGCTCAGGGCAGTTGGGTTCAATGAAAGTTATATTGGATCCTCTGAATTTGATGACATAGAGGTCGAATTGCCTCCTGCCATGACATGTATTCCTCTGGAGATTAATGGAACTCCTCACAAATATTCTATTCCAAAGTCCCAAGGTCTTGACCTCTACCACCCATTTTCCACAATTGTTTCACCTTCAATTTTTTTCAAAAAAGCCTCTGGAGGTGGTGATGGTGAACTCAGTAGGATTGCAGTCTAGCAGCTCTTCTGAGAGTTGTGAATTGGGCTTCACAACAAGGCTTCCTCACTTCTTTGAGTCATTCAAACCTCATTTCTCAGCCAGATTTGTCATTGACAGAAACATGGTCCACCATAATAGCATGAACAATCCAATGAGCATTGACAGCCATTCCTTTCCACTTCTGAGGACACGAATTAAAGTAACAGTAGAGGAATTCCATCATGTGAGATTATGTGCACAAACTTCTAGTGCGATTGACAACAATGACTCCCCCTACACACCACAGTTTCTCCCTTCTACCAGAGTCCCAACCAACAGTAGTAACCTATCTGAGATTTTGTCCTCACATTCTCCTTCCAACTCTCCTTACACCACTCCTCTTAAAAAAATTGTCACCATAAGGTCCCTCTGTTTCAAGATGCCCACAAAGACACCCCTAAAAATGTCTTTTTTGTCAACACAAGGGATTTCAATGCATTGTTCCAGAAATATTGATTATGCCCAGAAACCAAATTCCAAGGTTACTCTGACTTCCGGGATAGAGGCACCAGTTTCAAGTGGAGACATGAATGTGATACATTGTCTTCCAGCTGAACTTGTGCACTCAGTATGTAAGTTCCATTCCCAAATCTCTCTGCAAGAAGATTCCCTATGGAGAATTGCATAACTTCAGAGATATACCATGCATCAATGTAATAGGTGTTTGCAATAGGTGTTCTGCACAATGACTTCTTTTCTCTTGAAACTAAAGTGGTTTTGTTATTTGCATTCTAAATAAATTTGTGTGTTGATGTAATGGATGTTTGCGAAAGGCTGTGATATGCAAAATGACTTGTTTTCTTTTGAAACTAATGTGGTTATGCCATGGATTTCATTTGCCTACATAATCAATAAGTGCATTGATGTTAATGGGTGTTTCCAAAAGGCTGCGTTCTACACAATGACTTCACCAATTTCTCAGCATCACCTCCATCTGAAAGAGCAATGTTGTGTTGAGCTTGAATGTGGCAGTGAGTGTGGCGATGTAAGAGCAAGACATGTGATATGCGCCAGCTTCCTGATTTCCAAAATCTAGAGGTTAGCTTCAGGATCATTGAAACCAAATGATACACAGAAGATAGGTGGGAGAACTCACTGCTTGTATATATTCTTTAAGGATTGATTTATGTTATTCTTTCAATTTCTCAACTTTCTACACAAAGATCAACCTTTGAGGTTGGAAAACTAGGATAGAAATTCGAGTGCAAAAAACATTTGATAAAATGAGCTAGTCCCATTGTTTTTGCTTTCTGTGTGTTTAGATTAGTTCTTAACCTTAAAAACACCTTATGATCCCAAAATGGCTTTTTAGGGGAATTTTAATGGAAATTTAAATATTTTTCAGTTTTTTTTTCTAGGTTGCATGGGGTTATGTAATTTGACCTCAATGTGTGCTCTGGCTAATTAGCATGGACTTTCTCTAGAAGGGCTAGCATATCTACATCTAGAAGGGCAACGATTGTACTTGCATTTTCTAGTAGACCTAAAGGGGTTCACATTGGGTTGACAACTTTCATTTGTGTTAAGATTACAGGGGAGTAGGAATTGGAAAGGTCATTGGGCTTCATTCTACTCAAGGTACCCTCATGTTGCAGCTGAACAATACTTGGTCTCACTTTATGATTGTTGTTTAGAGGTAGGTAGGGTCTTTGAGCTTAAGTTCCAATTAGCAGTCTAGCCCACACACATCTACCTGCCAACACTACTACATTAAAAAGGGTGCAGTAAGCAATTTGATGGTGCCATGTGTAGGTAAGCAAGGGAGAGCAGAGCCACAACATCACCATGAGCCAGGTGAGGTAGATTGTGTAGGGCAGGAGAGCATTGGGACTTTAGCTAGAGTCGCAGTCAGGCATTTGGATCAAGTGTGATTACCAATGATCACATACGTGCAAGTTCACCTCCAACAAAATCTCAATCAGTGGTCAATGACTGTGATGGTGAACGTAAGCACACAAAAAAAAAGGTTTCCAGGTCAGAACATGGTGAAAGTTGTCCCATGTACTTTGAAAGTGGGGAATTGCACGAAGGAGATGAACAACAACAAAGTTCAGTTGATGGATGGTGTTGTGATGAGAGTAAATCAAGGTCTAATAGTAGTTGCGCAAGTAGCAACTACACAGGAAGTGGGTCTGATTACAATGAAAATACACATGATGCAGAGGATGACTGGGAAGCAGCCTTTGATGCATTGCACATACATGGTGCCATTTTAGATCAAATTCAGCATAGTGAATTGAAAGATTCACATGAGAGGAAGCCAAATGGGGTTCATCATTTGGATCTGCAAAGTGTTATGCTCAAACCAGAGTACATGTATAAGAATAATGGATTTGGGGGGTAGAAGAGGAAACAATGGCAGGGCTTGAAGATCAGATGACATCTCATGGCCACCTGTGTTACCAAGGCTGCCAAGACAACACACTCACCCTAGCCAGCAAAACAAATAGATTAATCATTGTGTTTATATGTGGATCATCTAGTTATTCAAGTTAAGTATTATTGATTACATTAAGGTAGGAACCCATGTTCAATACAGAACATTTTTCCATCTTTGCAAGACTTAAGGTGAGTGTGTTCACTGAGTTTTTATTAGTTCAATGGTAAGCATTTTCCATGTCCATTTTGTGTGTGATTAGTGAGTCATGGTAACCCTAACCCTAGAACATTGTTAATTAAACCTTAAAATGCTAACCTCAATTCATAATGTTAAACTGGGGTCCATTATTTTATTTCAATAAAAATATATTTTATAAATTATTTATCATTCCCATGTGGCATGTTTCTATTGCTCGATCTTTAGAAGATTTGGTAGATTTGAAATTTCCATTCAAATAATAATGTGACATGTGTCAAGATCCTTATTCTTGACATCTAATGATTGGGATATATCTAGGGTTTTTTAATAAATATTTGAATGGCATGATGTTCATAATGAGCCACGTGGCACGTGTTGATTAGCCAAACACAAAAGAGATGGCCATTTCTTGGCCATAAGATTTAGAAAATTATAGATAATTTAATATCACAATCTAGGAAAATTAGACCTTTTAATCACATGCCACGTTTGTAAATCAGAAACATAGGAATTGGATGGTCCAAATATGTTCTTGGTTTGTACATCAATTAATTGACATGTGTCTCCACATGGTTGGAGATTGGATCCATCAAAATAGTTACAATTTACAGTCGCAAAATGATGCCCCATATACACTATGTATATATTGGCCCCATAGGATGAGATAATATATACTAAGTTTAGTCTTCATCTATCATTTGATGATGTCATCCTAATGTAATGTCTCATGCGACTATTTGTCATCTGCGACTTGTCTTAGGCGACTATTAAATAGTTAGTTGTAAAATGTCTCTTTCGACTAAAAAACAGTCGTAGACACTAGTTATAAATCAAGATTTTCCTTATGTGTTCCCAATCTATACTTGGATTACTACCATATGATTATCTATTGCTACATCACTTGTCTCTACCTTTGGTATTAAAGAATTAACTTGTTTTTTTTGTGGTTGTTTTATTTAGATTCTAAGTTTTTTCTAGTTTTAATTTTTGCCAAAAATACCTTTTAAACTTAGGAGCTATTTTAAGCAATTATCCCAAGTTTAAAATATAACTTGTTTCTAGCATCTGCTTACTAATATCTTGAAAAATCTTTTATATTGTAATCAATTTTCCTTGTGAATTCATTACTTCTTGAGATTTTTGTGCTTCTATAAGAGTAATATTTGGCATAACCGGCTAAGTTGTGTTCCATCCCTCCATGGATGTGGATGGCCCTTTTGTTTGGGTTTGGGTTTGTATTTTCTAAATTTGTTGAATTATCTCCACCATTGATTTCTTCAACCATTCTTCTTTCTCCCAACCAACAACATTTTTTGCTTTCCTTGGCTTTCTATCCTTGAACACATGTTCTTCAATTGTTTTACTTATTATTGTAACATTAACATCCACCACATTCACATTTGCAATGATTATTTTTATTTCAACAATAGGTTGAACTTCTACTAATGTCACAAATTTCCCATGAAACATCTTCTGCATCTTAGTAAACTTTGGACAATATGTCATTTTATGTCCATTCAAACTACAACTGTGGTATGCATATGAAAATTTCTTCCATGGTTTTTGACTTTGTTGTGTTGCCTTTGTGGCTGCCACTGTGGTCTACTCCTTTCTGCATGTCTCCACAATGTTATTATTCATTCCACAATTTGTGCAATACTTGTCATTTTTCCTTAGATTACTTTGTGCTTTTGGCGGTGATGCCTGTTTAATACTATGTGGTATTAAAAGTGCACTCCTTGCTTCGGCAATAGTCATTCTTCTTCACACATCGCCGTTTCATTATGTTGTTGTAGTGGGGTAAAAGCACATTGCGATGTACTTATTTAAATGTCACGAAGGTTGAATTTTCTAGGTTAGATACATATTATTGATAAAACTCATATGCAAGTTGAGAATTCCAACAAAAATGGACTCAAATAAATGAAGCTAACTTTTTTCCCATCCTAAGTTTCAAATAATTACACCAATAACATTAATATTCAATGAAAGATGGACTTTGTTGACCACTTCATCCTTATAGTCATATTTCAAATGTATGATTGCAAGTTTGCCATAAACATATTAATCAAAAAATTGTTTGTGGGTTGGGATTTATAAACCATGAGTTCTAAATCCTTTCATAGTAAACCTCCACCCTTTCAATCTCCTCTTGTTTCATATTCTTTAGTTCCACGTATATTTGTTCATCATTTTAAGTATTTCAATGACATTTGCAAAATGCAGGTGTAAGCTCTGAAAAAATATAGTCAAGAAATTAGAACATGTGGTTATGGCACCACTCCGATGTTGTATCTTCTAGCGTATAGCTAAACACATTGATGATATATTCTTAAGAGGTTTTTGCATTTGCTTTCATTGAAAAATTGAACATTCTGACACGAGCATTTGTGTCAACATATTTTTTGAAATTAGGGACTTAAAAGTTACCATGTTTGGCCTCACATAATGACCATTTTTGTTATCAAGAATTCATGTAATTATGATAGATGGTTCTTGATATCCTCCTCCTAGATTTCTAGCATATGTACATATGTACCCTCCAATAACTATTGAGCTCATTGGTGGTTGATATGTAGTCATGTTTACATCAGTAGTCATTATTGGATCGATAAACACCATATAGGGTGTCCCAACAACTCCAATAGTTGCCATGGTATTCTTAAACTTCTACTTAAATTCCTTCTCACCAAGACCCTTCTTGATCCACAACCCAAGTTCTTTGCAAATCCAATAAGTAGGTTTCCACCTTTGACAAAATTTGTGGTGGGTGTAACAACAATTTCCATTCTTGTGGTTGGTATTATAACATTAAGCGATTGAATAAACTCCATTCTAGCAAGTTGTCTTTGGATTTCAATAGTTGCCACTTTTGACACTCTTAGTGAAGCTAAAATGACTCAAGTTTGATGATGCCCCATTTTGTGCTTACCCATTGATATCCTATGTGATGCGAAATGAGGATGTGAATACACCTTTGGTATTATGCTCTAAATTTGAATGGATGAATGAATTTTTCAACTTTGTCGTCCCAATTAACCTCCCAATTCCATGCCTCTCAATATGTTCTGAACGAAATTCTTGGTTCCAGCCCATATGATTGATCCATTAATGTTATTTCCATATATTATAACTCCACATGTCTAGTAATGTCTGCTTTGATGTGAAAAGGCATTAAAGGATAATCCATGATTACATGTCCTTTTCCTCATAAAATGCACAAATTCTTGAAAGTAATCCAACTACCTCCAAATCCATAAATTCATGATCCCTAGTTTTGGTTGTGTACCTTGTTTGATCCAACTTTGGATTTCTTTTATGTGAATATGACTGTGGCACTTCATCCAACACATTCACATGTGCCTATACATATTCAAATGGTCTTAAGAAGCTTTCTTTAGTCTCTTCAAGCACATTGATATTGGTGTTTTCTTCCACCTCCAAATCTTCCATTGGTTCATAATAATCTAGAGATGCAAACTGGTACACAAACCCAAATTGTATACCTCTTGTAATATCCCTTATTCGATTAGTCACTAATTTTGGACTTGAAATTCCTTATTACTGATCAAGTACTACAAAAGTTCCTACTTCATCTTGATTTTTACAACTTTGAACCACGGATTATTGTTGAGAAGTATATTGTGCCCATTCATTTGGGCTACATCTCTTTCCATGGGGATCGTCATTTGTAATTGGGCCTTTTTTAAAAACCATTTGTCAATACTTCATGCCTTACCACCTCTTGTGATCTAAACGACATGTGCCTTGTAGGTCTTTCTTCTATTTTAAAAACTTGTCTACCCAACATCAGATTACGATATGGGTTTATGTAATTCCCATATACTCCTTTCCATTTTCATGATTATTTTTTGTTTCTATTTCAAGACCTTGATGATTTGCCTCAAGATTTTATACCTATTGTAAACTTTGAGCCACCATTTGATTCATCTTATTTCGCAATCCTATTTTTTAGATTCTATAGATCGTTCTACAATCCTTATGACTTCAACTATTTAAACATTTGGTGCTTTCTAACATACCCCTTCCAAATGTGAATTGAAAACTAAACCACTTTTTTCAACACCTTCATCTACAATATAAATAATGGAAAATTCAAAATACCCTCTTGTTCCTATCAAAGAAAATAAAAGTTTCCCCAAAAGATGGTCGCCAAATGGTAGATGTGGATTTAATTCCTCCATAACCACTCCACATTTACTATAACAACAAATTTGCACTATAGATATACACTCATTCACAACTCTACATTGATTTAAAACGCAAATCTATTTACAGTTCATTAATGCATCAAATTCATTATTATTTCTAATAACCAGAAAATGTAATCCAAAATACAATGATAAAAACTATAAACAAAATTACAACTCATTTTTGTGATATTTGAGACCACAAATGATTCACACATCAAATTGAATATGGAAATTAATGGAAAATTTTTTACTTTTTTTATTTATTAAAAACTTCAACAAATTTACAACAAAATCCATGTTCTATGAAAGTGTAATCAAACAACAAATCAAATCTATAGTATTCAACACCAAAATTTATAGTTTCTCTACAACATACCGACATGATGGCCACACACGGTGTAAGGTTAAAATGACAACATCAAGAATGATCTAAGCCTTACTTTTCAAAGAGCTTTGTGCTTGGGCCATTTGTAATGCTGAAATGATGTTTATGATTTCTTTCCTCGTAACAAATGTAAAATCAAAACAACTTGGAATGGCAATGTTGTTCACGACCTTAAAGGATATCATTTTGCTTTCAATTTGCCTTTTTACAAAATTTGTATTAACATCCCCTTTTGTGTGAATATGTGTGTAGCTCACATTTATTACATCACGCATAAGGAGAATTTGACTCAAGTAACAATTCATTTAAATCACTTGATGGAAGAAGGTTACTTTAAAGAAGCTATTGATAAATCCTTGGTCAAGGAGGAGGTGTCTTGCACACCTTGGGCTATGTGAGGCGACTCTCTATCCCTCTGCTCTCAATTCTATGAGGTGATTATACTCGAAAGTACATATGCTACTGGTGAAAGAAAAAAAAATGCAAGTGTACTTTTAGTTGTGAAATTGCATTTATAGTTGAAACCAAGTAGCTTGTTTCTTATGCATCAATCACAATTAAAAATTAATAGATACATTTTCCAAGCTCAACACACCAAATCCTAGAATTTTATGTTAAATTGCCATTCATTTAAACCAACTTTTGAAGGTTTAACATCGTGTTCAACTTGGCTGCAGACCACTAGTCACTTAAAACATTATTTCTAACACATATGTTATCCAAATCTAGCTTGCCTTAGCTCTTTAGAAAGCCAACTATGAAACACACTTTTCTACCAAATCCTAAGCTTTGGAGCTAAACCAATAGCAAGTTATGTGACCAAACCCGAGAGGGTTTTGTGAAGGTAAGAGGTTTAACCTAACTAAAAACCACATATCATTTAAAACATTGTTTATAACACATATGTTATTCAAATCTGGCTTGCCTTAGTTCCTTACAAAATAAACTACAAGGCGCACCTTTCTACCAAATCTTAAGCCCTACAGTTAAGTTAGTAGTAAGATATGTCACCAAACCCGAGATGGTTTTGTGCAGGTAAAAAGTTTAACTTGGCTGAGACCACCGGTCATTTATAACATTATTTATAACGCATATGTTATCCAAATCTAGCTTGCCTTAGCTCCTTAGAAAGCTAACTATGAGTCGCACCTTTCTACCAAATCCTAAGTTCTGTAGCTAAGCCAATAGAAAGTTGTGCTACCAAACCTGAGAGGGTTTGTAAAGTTTTTCTAGGATTTCAAGCTCCCAACACTATCCCTACCTATTTCCATTCTTCCCAAACTATTACAACCCTTCGATCTGCTCTCCTTCTTTCTACCATCTACCAAGGACTACTCATTTTCCTCCTACCCAATAAGGTTGTGGAAGCAAGACCTCTCAAGATTTGAATTGAAAATAATGTCCGGAAAAGAAAGAGTAAAATGATCGGACTTCGCCCTTTTAGAAAGAAGGAAGGAAGATCCCCACTTGGTGGCCAATGGAAGGAGAAGGAGAAGGTTCTTTTTCACCTCTTTCCACTTTTCCCCCAAGTAACTTTATTTAGACTTTCGTCTTTTTCCTTTGATATTAAGGTTTTACTTTACCATGGTTCTAGGCCGTTATTTACATCTTTTTTCCCTTACCTTTGGCCTATAAATTACGATCGCGCATTTTGATGTCACAGATCCCCCACACATTCATTGTCGATTCAATTTGGTTGAAGATTTCTTCTTTTTCCCTTGAAATTATGGTGTCGCATTTGGCCATGTCTTATGGGTTTCATGCTGAACAAGCAAATGAAGAGCTGGCCCCGAAGTCATATTTAGATTTGACGTTGACGCAACATCCTCGTGATGAAAAACCTGAATCGCGAGAAGTGCACATTGGTCTTGAAATCAATCCCCCTTGAGCTTGGTACTATTGCATTTCCTCGAACTCTCGCACCCTGGTGATTTTGTTGCAAGTCAACCCCACTTCTGGTGATGAACTTGAAACCATCTATGAAGGTTGGTATGAGATTGAAGACACTTTCATCTTCACATGGTCTTCAATTCTTGGCGTTGGACATTATCGTTGGTTGTGCGGTCCGATTTGCCGATTGCCTCCTAATAGCAAGGCAGACTACCTAGTTCGCACCATTTGATGCATCCTAGATTTCCTCCAGTTATGAATTATCATTGCAACATACATTAGGATTCCGCATGTAATTACAGCTCCTTATTGAGCTTAACCATAATCTAAATAAATGTTCCATTCATCATGAAACTCGAGTTGCCATTACCACCCTATCCCCCCTGTTTATTTAATCGTTAAGTTGTTTTGAATTAATCGTATGTTTATAAGGCTTGAAGATTATTCTATTTCTATTGGACCTTTCATTGATTCCCTCCCACCTGTTTCATAAATTCCCAACATCCTTACTACTCACCAAATATTATAATAAAACCAATTTTTTGTTGCACATCATGAATCTAGTGTTTGTTTCTACCCTCAACCCTCTAGAGATTTCTCACCCCTAATTATGCCACTAAGGTTTTAAAACTATGATTTACCAACTTTTTATTGAAGAAAAGAACTAACCCAACCAATACCGTATTTCAGAAAAGAAAACAACCCCCCCCACACATAACTGTGTGCATTCATCAACCCCTATTCTAACACAAAGCTATTAAAAACCCTTAATAACCTCACCACACTCGAATATCCCTAACACAGTTCTTAAAAATTGAGAGTACTGGCCATGGCTATGTCAGTATGGTTCACAGGTTACCATGTTGGCCATTGCGTCGGTTGTAAGTAAAACTTTTTCTTTTCGGGCACTTGTTAAACAAAGATGGAGAAGGACCAATGGAAGTTTTAAAGGTGACAAGTTCATAGTGCTGTCTTTGCCCAACGTCTAGAATTTAGTTGCATCCTTTAAACATTGACCATGGAACAAATGCTACGTTTCTAACATTTTTGCATTCAAAGTAAACAATGGTTATGATTACATTCAAAACAACTATTTTTTAGGGCAATATATTAGAGAAAAAATGTTTATTTTCAAGATGTTTTGTGCATGGAGATGGTAGTGGGTGTGAATTAGTGAAGTATATGTAGCTTGGTATCAATCTCCAAACCATTTAGATCATGTTTGATAATCTAAAATGTGTTGAGGGTTGGACAACATTTGCCTACCATGTGTATGATTATTTTGATTGTAAGGTGATGATGATTGCAATATGTGATATGTAATTTGAAGACACGAAGGCTTAATGCATAATGTGGCGGAAACTAAACAAGGTGATGGCAAAGAATGGTGTTCCCAATCCAAACTTTAAAGGATTCATGGTTGACAATGCTTAGGCCAATTGGCACACAATTTGAATAGTCTATGGTAATGGAGATCCAAGTGAACTAATGGTTGATAGGGGACAAACTTGTTTTTTCCACTAGAATCGATCCTTGGATGTCACAGAAAATAACAAATCAAGCCAAAGATGTGAAAAAAACATAGGACATTATGTTATGAATACAAAAACATCAATTTTTGGAAGAAGAAAATGCTTGGTATGCAGTTATCTGCTATTGGTGGTTTTCTTTTAAAACAACTAATGAAGTTGGAATTCAAGAGGTGGAGAATTTGTTTAGTTTAGCAATTTTGTGTGAGACAATGGGGAGGATTTATGATACATCTATTATTTTCAACCTTCTCACACATCTCTTTTCGCATCCCATCTTTTTTATAATTTCACATCTAAGGTACCGCTTGTTTTAAATCAACATAACAAACTTCTTTTTTTTCTTGCAAAAATTCACTTTGGAAGAACTTGTAGACATGTCAACGCATAACCTTTCAGAAAAAACAGTGCATAATGAATGGCTTCAATAATCGGGGAAAAGGGGAGCCTACTTGAATGTTGCAACATTGGATGACTATGTTCAAGCTTTAAAACAATCGACATTGTATTCTTATTTCAAGCAAGGTGGTTATTAACCCAATTTTTCAAGTGTGTACATACTAATTAGTTGTTACGAATTGGTAACTAGTGAGACAATATAACTTTAAGACTTAGTACAATTATTACTAAGTAGTAAGATCTTAAGTGAATCAGTTTGTTGAAATAACCAGTAATAGGTGCTAAAGTAACTAAAGGGTTAAGTAAGACTAGTAACTACCCTATACAATAACCAATTGTTGCTAATACAAGTTAGTTTAAACTTGTGACTAGTAGTTGTTACAATTTAAATTCAAGTTTTACTAGCTAGTGAATGTTTAATTTCAAATAATGTTATGTTTGGTATAAATAAAAGGATGTGAGGATTGATAAAGAGTTTTCTTTGGAACTTCTTGTAAACTTTTGATCTTTTGGAACCATCTTTTTGAAATTTTTTATTCATCTTTAAATTTTTAATAAGGTATATGATTGCATCATTGATAAAATGGGTAATCATGACCAATTCAACTTGACCCATTTCAACTTGTGTATGGATTACATCCTTACTACCTATAGAATTTTTTTACCATCCGGACTTGGTGAAAATAGAGATCCAAGACCTAGTGAAAACAAAGATCCACAACTTACTAGAACCCTAATTAATCGACTATCTAAGTTAGAGAAACGAAAAGAGATTATGTTGATTACGTAGGATCTAGTTGCTTCTAATCAATGGAACAAATCATCATGGTCATAAAACCAATATATTGAAACACAGTTTCAATTTGAAGACTATGTGTTATGGTTTCCAGGAGCTATTTCCAAACATGTTCCAAAATTTCAGAGACAATGGTTTGGACCATATATGATTGTTTGTTGAATAATAATGTTCTACTTGTCACTATTGATAAGTTTGATCTTACCCAAGTGCTTGTCAACATTGACAAAGTAAAGCCATACATGTTCATTGAAAACTTTACAACTTGTATTAACAAAACCTAGTGACCTGGTTACTTATGAACCTATTTAAACCAAAAAACCTAAATCGCTACATGTTGAACCTAAAGGTCTTCAACCTGTAGAATTTGAATTGATTAATAATCGTTTGACACATGATAGTATTAAAAGAACAAATGTGTTTGTTCATTATTACCATGATGTGTTTATTCAAGATAATTTAATTGTTAGCAATGATCAAAACAATACACTTAGTGAGGCACTTATTAACATTTACATCCTAGAAATCTTTAACCCTAAAGGTTGCATCTTTATGTATTGTCAATTAAAACAATATAAATAATCGCCACAACTTTTTTTCTATTTCTTCATTCTTGTTTACTTCTTCATGTTATTAGAGGCCATGAGTGAAAGGGCCTTAAGGAAGTCAAGACAAGAAACAAGGGTGAGAGAACTTGAGAGAAAAACTGAAGTTTTTAGAAGAGAGCAAATAGAGAAGGAGAGAGCGAAACAAGTTAGACTAATTGGAACAATCTATGTAGAACCATTAGCTTTCTGTGCACCTACAACAAAAGAGACTATAATTTTTGAGCAAGAGTAGAGAAGTAGGGAGTTAGAAGAGGAATTATAAGCATCCCTTAACTTTCTTAGGATAACCATTATCTCTACACCAACACCAACACCACAAGTTATTGTTATTTCAAATTTAGAGGAAGAGATTGAAATTTTACCTCAACATGTTGCTGAGGAACATCTAAAGTAAGTTCTTACATCAAGACCTATGGAAGAAGAGGAGTTGCAACAACCTAATGTTGAAGAATAAACAAAACAGGTTTCTGCACCAAGAGCTATGGAAGAAGAGAAGTTACAACAACTTGTGAACAGTGGAGAAGAGTTTTTCTAAGAACTTTTTGAAGAATAACCTATTTGCAATATTATTCTTTAGTGCTTGAGATAAAAAACCAAGGCCATGATGAAGTGAAAAGGCAAAGGGCATGTAGAAGAACATGTTGAAAAACTTGTTAAGAAGAAAACAATGTCTAAGGCAAAGGAGATCCAAAAAATGTTGTAGTGGATGAAAATGGACTCCAATAAATTCAAATGGGCTAGATAAGCCAGTTTGGAGGTCATGTTCAACATGTAGTGAACTACACTAAGAAAATACCTATTACGAGATTTTTTAAGAACTTGGGAAACAATAGAGGATGGAAGAATTCAAGGGCGAATATGTGGTCAAGAAATTTTCATCGATCATGTATTTATTCATGAACAACTTGGAATTTCCAAGGAAGGAACAATAGATGTTGGCAAATTTGCAACTTTCAAAGAAGCCAAAACCACTTTGAAGAAGATTATAGGTCTGCATGCCTTTGTTGAGAATGAATAATCAGTGTGGTATGTGACGCGCTCCCAAGTCACGGGGTGAAACCCACTTGAGGGTTTCACAAAGTCAAGTTGCGGAAAGTTGAGACTTAGAGGCACGTTCCCGACTTCCAACTCTAGAAAGGGGCAGAGGGTCGAGTTGGGAGCCCAGGGATAAGACTAGGAAGAGGACTTAGTAGATCAAGCACGAATCTGCATCAAAACAAACCACCCACGTGGTTAGTTCACATTC
>Ga0116228_10000497_pt1 | contig 29993 bp, 24 predicted proteins | sample S1TSphfallax_2_FD_89694 | JGI IMG/M metagenome (GOLD analysis project Ga0116228, IMG submission 89694) | Host-associated microbial communities from peat moss isolated from Minnesota, USA - S1T2_Fc - Sphagnum fallax MG | ecosystem: Host-associated > Plants > Peat moss > Unclassified | place... | reverse complement strand
GGCAGCGCGAGCGCCGCGATCAACTGCGGGATGCCGCTGCCCTCGGCGCCGACGAAGACGCGCTGCGTGAGCCAGGCGCACAGGGCGAGGCCCGCCGGCATGACCATAAACGGCCACCAGTGGTGGTGCAGCCGCGACGCCGTGAACCAGGACATGACGAGATCGCTCGCCTCGGCGAACAGCACGGCGACCGCACCGGTGGCGATCGCCCCACCCCAGAAGACGACGCGGCGGCGCCAATCCTCGATCGCGAGCGAGCGATCGAGCAGCGCGCGCACGGCGTCGCGGTCAATGGAAGGGATTCTGACGAATGATGGTCTGGCCACGATCCGGGCCCGTGGAAATGATGGTGATCGGCACGCCGACCAAGGTCTGCAAGCGCTCGAGATACGCGCGCGCGTTCGCCGGCAAATCCTCGTAACGCGTGATTCCGACCGTCGTCTCTTTCCATCCCGGCAGATCTTCGTAGACGGCCGTGCATTCTCCGGCGGCGCCGGTCAGCATGGGCGGTGTCGTCGAGATCCGGCCGCCGATTTCATAGCCGACGCAAATCCGTATCGTGTCGAGTCCGTCGAGTACGTCGAGTTTCGTCACGCACAAGGACGAACAGCTGTTGTGCACGACCGAGCGGCGCAAGGCCACGGCGTCGAACCAGCCGCAGCGGCGGCGGCGGCCGGTCACGGACCCGAACTCGTGACCGACACGCGACAGGTGCTCGCCGTATTCGTCGAACAGTTCGGTCGGGAACGGACCGGCGCCGACTCGGGTCGCATAGGCTTTGACGATGCCGAGCACCTCGTGCAGACGGCGCGGCCCGAGGCCCGTGCCCGCGGCCGCGCCGCCCGCGGTGGTCGTCGAGGAAGTCACGAATGGATAGGTGCCGAGATCGACGTCGAGCATCGCACCCTGGGCGCCCTCGAACAGCACGTTGCTGCCGTCGATGCTGAGTTCCTCCAGGATACCGGTGACATCGGCGACCAGCGGCTTGAGCCGCTCGCCGAGTTCGAGATTCGATTCGAGCACCTGCTGGAAATCGACCGGCGTCGTCTGATAATACTTCTGCAGAATGAAGTTGTGATAATCGAGGATCTCGCCGAGCTTCGCCGCGAAGCGTTCGCGGTGAAACAGATCGCAGACGCGCAGCGCGCGCCGGGCGACCTTGTCCTCGTAGGCGGGTCCGATACCACGGCCCGTCGTGCCGATCGCGTTCGCGCCCTGCGCGGCTTCGCGGGCACGATCGAGCGCAATGTGGGAGGCGAGGATCAGCGGACACAACGGACTGACGCGCAGGCGCTCGAGCACGGGCACACCCGTGCCGATCAACATGTCCGCCTCCTTGAACAAGGCCTCGAGCGAGAGCACGACGCCGTTGCCGATCAGGCACTGCACGTGAGCGTGCAGAATGCCGGACGGAATCAAGGAGAGGATCGTCTTCTTGCCGCCGATCACGAGCGTATGGCCGGCATTGTGGCCGCCCTGGAAGCGGGCGACCGCCTGGGCGGAATCGGTGAGCAGGTCGACGACCTTGCCCTTGCCCTCATCGCCCCATTGCAGGCCGATCACGACGACGTTCTTACCCATTGCGCGCCACCTAAGGATCTTCAGAGCGCTATTTCTGCGCCTGCGGTTGTTTGAAGTACTTGAAGTAGGCACCGTCCGGCGCGACCACGAGCACGTCGCTCTGCGTGCCGATCGCATCGCGATAAGATTCCATGCTGCGATAAAAACTGTAGAACTCGGCATTCTTCGAATAGGACTTGGCGTAGATCTCGCTCGCGGCGGCATCGCCCTCACCGCGAATCTGGCCGGCCTGACGCGCCGCGTCGGCGAGAATCTGGGTCTGCTCTTTGTCGGCCTCGGCCCGAGTGGTCTCCGACACCTCGACGCCCTCGGCGCGCAGTTTCGCCGCCTGCGCCTTGAAGGTCGCGCGCATGCGATCGAACACCGAATCGCGCACCTGCGGCGGCAGGTCGATCTTGGTGATGCGCACGTCGACGAGATCGACGCCCAATTGCTCGGCCGCCGGACTCGCGCTCTTCATGGTCGCGTCGGTGAACGCCGCACGTTCGGCGGTGATCACCTGCTGCAGCGTGCGTTGCGTCACCACGGTCTTGATGCTGTCCTTGATCGTCTCGCCCAAGCGGGCGTTGGCGACATCCTCGACGCCGCCGGTCGCGAGATAGTACTTGCGCAGATTGCCGATCCGCCACTTGATGTAGAAATCGACGACGAGCTGTTCCTGCTCGCTGGTCAGGAAACGCTCCTGCGTGTATTGATGCGTGACGATACGGCGGTCGAACTTGGTGACCTCGTTGACGAGCGGTATTTTGAAATGCAGCCCGGGCGCGTAGTCGGCGTCGATGATGTCGCCGCCCGTCGATTTGATCGCGAGATCGCCCTCGCCGACCGTGAACACGCTCGCGCGGCCGACCAGGATCACGACGACCAGCCCGAGCAAGATATACAAAATGCGATTTTGCATCAGCGTACTCCTCGCGCACGCGAGGGATCCTCGGGCGGCACGACCTGCACGTCGGGGACCTTGGTCGCCGGCGAGACCGTCATCGTGTCGTTCGGCAGCGAGATCGCCTGCGGCGGTTGCGCCAGCAGCTTGTCGAGAGGCAGGTACATCATGTTGTTCGATCCGGACTTCGCATCCAGGAACACCTTGCGCGAATTCTTGTAGATGTTCTCCATCGTATCGATGTACATGCGCTCGCGCGTGACCGCCGGTGCATGGTCGTACTGCTCGAGCACCTGATCGAAGCGTGCGGTCTCACCCTGGGCGAGCGCGATCACCTGCAGCTTGTAGGCCTGCGCGTCCTGCAACTCCTTGGCGGCGGCGCCGCGCGCGCGCGGCACGACGTCGTTGCGATAAATCTCGGCCTCTTGTTGGTAACGCTGCCGATCCTTGCCCGCTTTGATCGCATCGCGCTGTGCGTCCTGGACGGCGTCGGGCACACCGACCTGGTTCAAGCGCACGCCGACGATGCTGATGCCCATGCCATAACTGTTGAAGGATTTCTGCAGCAGCGCCCGTGCCCGGTCGGTGATCGACGGGTCGAACGCGAGCGCCTGATCGAGCGAGGACTGGCCGATGGCTTCGCGCATCGCGCTCTCACAGACTTGATTCAGGGTCTCCTCGACATTGCGCACGCTGAACAGCAGCTTGAACGGCTCGGGCTGCGTGTATTGGACGGCCCATTGGACTTCGACGAGATTCGTGTCGGCCGTCAGCATGGTCGCATCGTCATCGATGCTGTTCACCTGCGAGACGTTGACGATCGTGCTGGTCTCGATCGGCCAGGGCAGATGCCAATTGTAGCCGGGGCCTGCGGTGGCGACGTATTTGCCGAAGCGCAGGATCACGGCGCGCTCCTGGGCATCGACGCGATACGAGCCGCTGCCCAGCCAGACGACGCCCAAGACCGCGAGGAAGGCGAGAAAGCCCTTGCCCGCGTTCGACTGGCGCGGGGCGCCGCCGCCGACACCGCTCTTGCCGAAAAACGCGGCAAGCCGCCGCTGGATGTTCCGCAAGACATCATCCAGATCGTTCTGCGACTGCTGCGGGCGATTCCACGGGTTACGTTTCTCGCCGCCAGGTTCGTTCCAAGCCATGCTAATGCCTAATGTAGTTTGCGGATTTTCGGGTATTGTGCAGAGCCGGACATTCTAGGGAGCCGGTTGGCCGCTCACAAGCGGCTAGGCCACGCGCTTCTCGGCATTATCCACCAGATCGACGCCGGGGCTGCCCGTCAATTTGGCGATCTCGGTCGAATCCAATTCGATCGTGAGCTCCCAACCGCCGTCATCCTGCTGGCGTTCGGCGCGCACCGCATCGCGGCCGTACAGCGACGAGCGAACTGCCGCAGCCTGCAAACTCAAGTGCAAGGTGCAGCGGATCTGGTGGGGCTTGACGGCACTGGCAATCGCGGCGCGCAGCTCCGTGAGCCCCGCCCCCGTGGTCGCCGAGCACCAAACCTGCGCGGGCAGGCCATCGGCCCCGAGCGTAACCCGCGGCCGCTCGTCGATCAGATCGATCTTGTTGAACACGAGCAGCTGGCGGAGGTCTCCCGCGCCGATGCCGGTGAGCACGTTGCGCACCTGCTCGATGCGCTCATTGCGCGCCGGGTCGCCGGCGTCGACGACGTGCAGCAAGAGATCGGCCTCGCGCGCCTCCTGCAAGGTGGAACGAAAAGCGGCGACCAACTCGTGCGGCAATTCACGCACGAAGCCGACCGTGTCGGCGAGCACGAGCGTACCGACCCCGTCGAGCTTCATCTGTCGGACCGTGGGATCCAGGGTCGCGAACAGCTGATCGGCGACGTAGGTCCTGGAGCCGGTCAGGGCATTGAACAGCGTGGACTTGCCCGCGTTCGTGTAGCCGACGAGCGCGACCGTGGGCACGGGCACCTCGCGGCGCACGTGCCGACCGGTCTCGCGCTGCAGCCCCAATTTGTCGAGGCGCGTGCGCAAGGTCCGGATGCGCTTCGCGATCAGGCGTCGATCCGTTTCCAATTGGGTCTCGCCGGGACCGCGCAGACCGATGCCGCCCTTCTGGCGCTCGAGGTGGGTCCAACCGCGCACGAGCCGCGTGGCGAGATGCGACAGCTGCGCGAGCTCCACCTGCAGCTTGCCCTCGAAGCTGCGCGCACGTTGCGCAAAGATGTCGAGGATCAAGCCATTGCGGTCGAGGACGCGGCGTCCCGTGAGCTTTTCGAGATTGCGCTCCTGACTCGGGGAGAGGGTCTGATCGACCAGCACGAGTTCCGCGTCGTTCGCCTCGGCGCAGGCCCGAATCTCGTCCGCCTTGCCGGAACCCACGAAGTATTTCGGATCGGGCCGCGCCCGATTTGCGAGCACGAGACCGACGCCTACGGTCCCGGCGGAAGCCGCCAGGGCCCGAAATTCCGATGTATCGCTGGGATCTACCGGGTGACCGATGCCGACGCCAACCAAGACGGCGCGCTCGCCACCGCGCGGGCGCTCAAACAACTGCAGAGCGCCTGCCGCTCACTCGACGATCGCCGGTTCCGTCACTTCGCCATCCTCCCCGGTCGGCAAACGCACATTCCTGGCCGGCACGACGGTCGAAATCGCGTGTTTGTAGACCATTTGGCTCACGCTGTTCCGGAGCAGGACGACGAACTGGTCGAACGAATCGATCTGACCTTGCAGCTTGATGCCGTTCACGAGATAAATGGAGACGGGAACGCGCTCTTTACGTAACGCGTTCAAGAAGGGGTCCTGCAGAGACTGGCCACGGGCCATGAGTTGAGCTCCTTATTTTTAGTGTCAATCGTCCCGTCGTACCGCGTCCCTACGCTACGAGGCTACACGTCGGAATGCTAGCACAGCGACAGCGGATGGCGGCAAACCATAAACCTATGACCACTCTGCAAATATGCTCTTGGACAGTGCGTCAAAAACCAAGCCCGCTACATCTGGATGCATCGCCTCGAAACATGCGTCCGGGCTGCGACGCCGCAGCCAGGTCAGTTGCCGTTTCGCCAGTTGCCGCGTCGCCACAATGGCCGCTTCTTCGGCCTGTGGCAGCGACAACCTGCCTTGCAGGAATTCCCACATCTGCCGGTATCCGACAGCCCGCATCGACGGATGTTCCCCGCTGAGGTCACCGCGCCCGAAAAGCGCACGCATTTCGTCCAGGAAGCCGGCGGCCATCATCGCCCGAAAACGTTCCGCGAGCCGCCGCTGCAGGAGTTCGCGATCGGTCGGCTGGACCACGATCTCACAGAACTCGACGTTCACGAGCGGTTTACGGCGGACGGCCTGCAAGGCCGTGATCGTCCGGCCCGTGAGCCGGTAAACCTCGAGGGCGCGCTGAATACGCTGCGGATCCTTGCCGTGGATGCGCCGCGCAGCCTCCGGATCGACCCGGGCCAGTTCCTGGTGCAGCGCTTCCCAGCCTGCGGTCTCGGCCTGCGCCTCAATTTCCGCACGCACGCGGCTGTCCGCCTCCGGCAAATCGGCAATTCCCTCAGTCAGGGCGTGGAAATAGAGCATGGTACCGCCGACCAGCAAGGGCTGGCGGCCGCGCGCCCAGATGGCCTGCATCGCAAGAGCGGCGTCGCGCACGAACTCGCCGGCCGAATAGGCGACCGTGGGTTCGCGAATGTCGATCAGATGGTGCGGGTGGCGGGCACGCACGACGGCCGATGGCTTGGCCGTGCCGATGTCCATGCCCCGATAGACCAGCGCCGAGTCCACGCTGACGATCTCGAGCGGCAGTCGCTCGACGAGCGCCAGCGCGAGATCGGACTTGCCGACTCCGGTCGGGCCCATGAGCAGTACCGCCGCGCGACGCATCAGCGCCCGCGCAGGAACAGTCGGTCGAGATCCGCGAGCGACAGCCGCACCCAGGTCGGGCGGCCGTGATTGCACTGATCCGCCCGATCGGTCGTTTCCATCTCGCGTAGCAGTGCGTTCATCTCCACGAGACTCAAGCTGCGCTGGGCGCGCACCGAGGCATGGCAGGCCGTGGTGGCGAGCAGATGATCGATGGCTTCTTCGACCCGCCGTGAGCGGCCCTCGCCGAGCAAATCCGCGAGCACGTCGCGCACGATCATGCCCGGATCTCGCCCGGCCAGCAGACAGGGCACGGCGCGCAAGGCGATTTCACCGGGACCCCAGCGACTCACATCGAAACCGAGTGCGCAGAATTCCTGAGCGTGCCGCTCGGCGGCATCGGCCTCGGCCGGACTCACTTTGATGATCTCCGGGACCAGCAGCGTCTGTTGCGCAGTGTCTCCGTGCAGCAGTTTCTTCATGCGTTCGTACAGGATTCGCTCGTGCGCCGCATGCATGTCGACGAGCACCATGCCGTCGGCCGATTGCGCGAGGATGTAAACGCCGTGCAACTGCGCGATCGCGAACCCGAGCGGGGGCGCTGCACCCGGGGCGCCGAAGGCAGGCTGCGCGGCAGGCTGCGCATCGCGCACCTCGAGCAGGTCGCGATAACGATCCGCAGCCGGGGCCGGCGCACGCATTTCGGGCAGATGAAAACGGCTTTGCGTCTGCGGCGGACGCAGATCCTGGTAGGCGGCGCTCGCGGTGAGCCAATCGACCGGCGCGCTGCCCGCACTCTGACGCGTGGGCCGGGTCGCGGCCAGCGCGGCTTCCAGGGTGCGAAACACGAACTCATGGACGCGGCGCGAGTCGCGGAAACGGACTTCCAGCTTCTGCGGGTGGGCATTGACGTCGACGAGCGCCGGCGCCATCTCGAGGTACAGCAGGTAGGCCGGGAAACGCCCGTGGAACATCACATCCTGGTAGCCCATGCGGGCCGCCCCGGCGAGCAATTTATCGCGGATATAGCGGCCGTTCAGGAAGGCGAACTGCAAGTCCGTCTGGCTGCGCGAGAAGGTCGGCAGACCGAGCCAGCCCGAGACACGCAGCGCCTCGGCCTCATGACTGATTTCGATGACGTGCGCCGCGAACTCCTCGCCGCAGAGTTCGGCGACGCGCAGCAAGCGCTCGGCAGCGGAAATCGCGGGCGCGAGCGTCCAGATTTTCTTGCCGTTGTGGGTCAGCGAGAAGGCGACCTCGAAGCGCGACAACGCGAGTCGCTCGAGCATGCGGGCGATGTGCTGGAATTCCGTATGCTCGGCGCGCAGAAACTTGCGACGGGCCGGCACGTTGAAGAAGAGATCGCGAACTTCGATGCTCGTGCCCGCGGGATGGGCCGCGGGCTGCGGCGCCTGCGTCACGCCGTCGCGCGCGCTCACGACCCAAGCGTGGGGGGATTCGACGCTGCGCGCCGTGACACTGAGACGCGAAACCGCCGCGATGCTGGGCAGTGCCTCACCGCGAAAACCGAGACTCGCGACGTGTTCGAGATCGGCGAGTGAGGCGATCTTGCTGGTCGCGTGGCGGGTCAGCGCGAGCGCCAATTCGGCCGGTTCGATGCCGATGCCATCATCGCGAACGCGAATCAGTGCCGCCCCGCCGCGTTCGATGTCCACGTCGATACGCCGCGCGTGCGCATCGAGCGAATTTTCCACCAATTCCTTGACGACCGAGGCCGGGCGCTCGATGACCTCGCCGGCAGCGATTTGATCGATCAGTTCGTTGGGCAGGATTTGGATCGGCAAGGGCAACCTCTAGCCCTCTATGCTCGCATATCGGCCGCGGCGCGTCCTCGCCGGGGCCCAGCCGCCGGATTCGACTGCGCTAGCGGCCGCCCGCGATCAAGCCGGTCTCTTGGCTGGCACCGGCAACCAATTGCGCGATGTGGGTGCCGGGTGGCGGATTTGCATAGAAATAATCGTGTATGCCCTGCCGGATCGCCTCGGCGAGCTTCGCCTGGTGCGCATGCTCGCGCAGGCGCTGCTCTTCTCCGGGGTTGGAGATGTAGGCCGTCTCCACCAGCATCGACGGGATGTCCGGCGATTTCAGCACCATGAAGCGCGCTTGCTGGACCTGGGGCTTGCGCACCTCGCCGACTTGTGTGAGCTCGTGCAAGACGCTTTCCGCCGCGGTTTCGCTCGCGCTCAAGGCCGCCGACTGCGAGAGGTCGAGCAGTACCGAGGCGAGCACGTCGTCTTTGTCGTCGAGCGACACCCCACCGATGAGATCGGACGCGTTTTCGCGCTCCGCCAGCCAGCGCGCCGCTTCGTCGCTCGCACCCCGCTGCGACAGAATGTAGACCGAACTGCCGTCGATCGCGCGATTGAGTACCGAGTCGGCGTGGATCGAGACGAACAAATCGGCCTGTTGTGCCCGCGCGCGCTGCATGCGCTCGCGCAAGGGAATGAAGTAGTCGCCGTTACGCGTGAGCACGGCGCGCATGCCGGGTTCCGCGTTGATGCGGCCGAACAACTCGCGGGCGATCGCGAGCACGACGTCCTTCTCGCGCGTGCCGTTCTTGCCGATCGCGCCTGGGTCGTCGCCGCCGTGACCGGCATCGATCGCGATGATCACATCGCGCGCGTCCGCGGGCGCGTGTTCGGGTTTGACCGGCACGGCCGCGGAAAATGGCGTCGGACTCGTAGCTCGCGGCGCCTTCGCGGCCGGTATTCGGGCGAGCGGCGTGGCCGCGGCACCGCCGGCCAGATCGACCACCAGGCGATAGCCGTAGCGAGCGTTGGGCGCGGTCAGAAAGCTGTTCGCATGCACCGCATGCTTGAGCTCGAGGACGATGCGTAGTTCACCGCCCGCGCGACGCGCGACCCGCACGCGGCTGACCGCCCCGGCCGGGTTCGCATGGACCGCAGACCGCACGCCGACGCCAGGCAAATCGAGCACGATCCGATCGGGATTGCGCAATACCAGCAGCTGGTGGCGCGCACTGCCTGAGAGATCGAGAACCACGCGCGTGTTGTCAGGTCCCGCCCAGAGCCGAATGTCGCGCACGTCGGCGGCGCGCGCCGGCACGGCCAGCACGAGCGCGAGCAGCGAACTCCAGGCGAGCGACGGGCTTAGCGACTTCATGGCTGCTCAAGTTAACTCTCGTCAGAGATTTTTTTCAAGTCAAATTAGGTAGATAGGGTGTAATTCTATTGTCATTCCGCAACTGCGCGAGCCATTCCGCTCCGAGCGGGCCGGCGGCGCGTAGCGACGCGTCGCGGCCGGCATCCGCATAGGCGAGGTCGAGCGCGAGATCAGGGCTCGCGAGCGCCCCGCCCGCGCGCTCGGGCCATTCGACCAGGACTAAATGACCCGGGGCCCAGTATTCGCGTAGGCCGAGATCCTCGAGATCCTCAGCGCCGCGCAGGCGATACAGATCGACGTGCACACAGGTGATCGCGCCCGCGGGGTAAGTCTCGATCAAGGTATAAGTCGGGCTGCGGACGATTCCCGCGATGCCGAGCGCGTGCAGCAGGCTGCGCACACACGTGGTTTTGCCGGCACCCAGGTCGCCGCGCAAATAACAGACCGCAGGGTTTAGGGCCAGGGGCGGCAGCGCCCGCGCCAGGGCGCGACCGAGGATCTCGGTCGCGGCGGCGTCGCTCAAGTGAAGCAGCAGTTGAGACTCGATCATGCCGTCCTTGCGGGCTGCCGGCGGCCCTGTGCAGCGGCGTTGCCGTTGCGCGGCGATTATACTGAGGCCGCTCCATGTCCGCCTCCACGCCCGAACCCGATTTCCCTTCCGCCGGTGGCAGCCTGCCGCAGCGTACAGCCTTGGTCGCCGCCTTGCGCCGTTGGGCGGCCGAACTCGGTTTCGCGCGCTTAGGGGTCGCGGCGATCGATTTATCCGCCGACGAGGCGCATTTCCTGGCCTGGCTCGAAGCGGGATTTCAAGGCGAAATGGCCTACATGAGCCGCCATGGCAGCAAGCGCAGTCGCCCTGCGGAACTCGTACCGGGCACCGTCAGCTGTATCAGCTTGGCGATGGACTACTGGCCGGCGAGCGCCGCCGACGCGCAACGCGTACTTGGGCATGCGACCCAAGCCTATGTGTCGCGCTATGCCCTGGGCCGGGACTACCACAAGCTGATGCGCAAGCGGCTGCAGAGCTTGGCGCAGCGCCTGGTTGCGGCCGTCGGGCCCTTCGGCTATCGCGTCTTCACCGACAGTGCGCCCGTACTCGAGCGCGCGCTCGCCCGCGACGCCGGGCTCGGTTGGATCGGCAAACATACGAATCTGATCAATCGCGATGCCGGATCCTATTTCTTTCTCGGGGAGATCTATGTAGATCTCGATCTGCCGGCGGACGCGCCCGGCAGTGCGCACTGTGGCTCGTGCAGCGCCTGCCTGCCGGCCTGCCCGACCGGCGCGATCGTCGCACCCTACCGGCTCGATGCCCGACGCTGCATCTCCTACCTGACGATCGAACTCGCGGGCCCGATCCCGGAGGAATTTCGCCGCGCGATCGGCAATCGCATCTATGGCTGCGATGATTGCCAGATCGCCTGCCCGTGGAACAAGTTCGCGCGGCCGACGGCGGAAGCGGACTTTGCGCCCCGCCATGGTCTCGATGACGCGGCGCTGATCGATTTGTTCGCGTGGAGCGAACGCGATTTTTCGTTCAAGACCGCGGGTAGTGCGATCCGCCGCATCGGCCACGAGCGTTGGTTGCGCAATCTCGCCGTCGCCTTGGGCAACGCACCCACCTCGGCGCCCTTGCTCGCAGCCCTCGCCGCCCGCGCCGATCACCCCAGCGCCCTCGTGCGCGAGCACGTGCAATGGGCGATCGCCCAGCACCGGAGCCGGGGCGTCTCAGAACCGGTCGACGAGCCGCACGCGTAGATTGTCGAAGATGCGCATCGTGCCGAGCTTGGCGCCGGCGAGCAGCACGAGATCCCGGGTCTTGCTGTGAACCAGCGACAGGTCCAGCGCTGCGCGAATCGCGAAGTAATCCGGCTCGAGCCCCGCCTGCGCGAGCGCCGCGAGGCCCTGCTCCTCGAGCGTCGCATAGTCGCGTGCGCCGGCGTCGATCTGCCGGCCAATCTGGTGCAGGGCTGCATAGAGCCCCGGCGCGATGCGACGCTGCTCGGCGCTCAAGAGGCGATTGCTCGAGGCGAGCGCGAGTCCATCGCTCTCGCGCAAGGTCTCACAGGACAGGATTTCGACCGGTAGGAACAGGTCGGCGACCATGCGCCGCACCGCGACGAGTTGCAGAAAATCCCGCTCGCCGAATACGGCGATGTCGGGAACGACGACATGCAGCAGTTTCAACAGCAGCGTCAGGCCGATGGCGGTCTCGACCGGCCCGAGCATCGCGCCGAGCGGCGGCACGACGAGTGGCACCGCGACGCTCGTCGGGGAGTCGGTGCCGAACGGATACAACTCCTGGATCGGCGGCGCGAACACGAGGTCGGCGCCGACGTTGTTGAGCAACTCGCGATCGGTCTCGCTGAACGGGGCATCGCGCCCGGCGGCCGGCGCGAACACGCTGACGACCACGCGCCGAGCCCGCTCCTGGGCCTCGGCCACGAGACGCAAGTGCCCCTTGTGCAAGGTGCCCGCGGTCGGCAACAGGGCGACGCGCTCGCCGGCCCTGCGCCACAGCGCGACTCGATCACGTACCGAGGCGCTGCGCGTGAGAATTTCCATCGATGCTCTCCGCTAGCCTGCCGGCAGCAAGCTGCCGGCAGGATTGAAGAAATGCCGGCCGCGGCGGGCGCGCACGATCTCCGCATAGAGCATCTGATAATCCGCCTCGTTGTTGACCGGATCGATCGAGGCCGCATTGACGATCAACAGCGGCGAAGCATCATAGCTGTGAAAGAAGCTCGCGTAGGCCTGGGTCAGCTTCTCGAGGTAGGCGCGCTCGATATATTGTTCGTAGCGGATCCCGCGCTTGGCGATCCGATCGACCAAGACGTCGACGGGCGCCTGCAAATAGACGACGAGATCGGGCCTCGGCGCATCGACGACGATGCGCTCGTAGACCCGTTCGTACAGACCGTACTCCGCGTCGTCGAGCGTCACGCGCGCAAACAGGCGGTCTTTCTCGAGCAAGTAATCGGCGACGCGCACGGCGCCGAATAAATCCGCCTGCCGCACCTCTTCGAGCTGCCGCGCCCGTTGGAACAGGAAAAAAAGCTGCGCCTGGAAAGCGGCCGCGCGCGGGTTGCGGTAGAAGCGCTCCAGGAACGGATTGTCGTCGGCCTGTTCGAGCACGAGCTGCCCAGCGAGGGATTTGCCGAGCCGACGCGCCAAGCTCGTCTTGCCCACGCCGATCGGCCCTTCGATGACGATGAATCGGTGCGGACTTGCGCTCACGTAGAAATGCTCGCTCTACCTCTCAAGGTTCGTCGCCAAGACGCGAAGGCCCGCGTCGCCCACCGCCTGGCACATCTGGAGGACGGTTCCCATCCCGGGGATGCGCAGGGTCGGCGCGATATCGGCCAAAGGATACAGCACGAAGTTGCGCGCAGACACTCCCGGGTGCGGAACGCTGAGATGCGGTTCGGCGATCGGCTCGCCCACCTCCCAGATGAGGTCCAGGTCGATGACACGCGGACCCCAGCGCTCGGCGCGATGACGGCCCATCGCGCGTTCGATCTCGAGCAGGGCATCGAGCAGCTGCCGCGCCGGCAAGCGTGTGAGCAAGCCGGCCGCTGCATTGATGAAATCCGGTTGGTCCTGCGGCCCGAGCGGCTTGGTCACGTAGACGCGGGAGCGGGCTTCGAGACGCGTCGAGGAGATGGCCGCAAGGCGCTCGAAGGCCTCGTGGACGCGGGCCAGGGGATCACCGAGGTTGCTGCCGATCGCCACGTAAGCCGGACGCCAAATACTGCGGTCGGCGGGCACAGTCGCCTCAGGTCGCGGCGGGGCCGCCTCGCCGTCGCCGCCGCCGACGGCGCCGACTCGGAGCCTCGGTCGTGCCGCTCTCCACGTGGGTTTCCGGCGGTCGCGCTTGCACGATCTTCACGCGCTCTTCTTGCGGCAGGGTCTGGATTTGCGTCCACCACTGCGCGAGTTCCGGATCGGCGGCGCCCGCCTCGGCACGCACCAAGAGAAAGTCGAAAGCGGCCCGAAAGCGCGGATGTTGCATGAGGCTCAAGGATTTGACGCCGCTGCGACGATTGAAGCGTGGCTGGAGCATCAACAGCTCGCGCATCGGTGCCGCGAAGCGCCGCGGGATCGCGACTCGCAACTGCTGTGCGCGCAGCACCGTGTCGCAAGCCCGCATCAGGACCGCGAGATCCGGCGCCGGTCCGGCCTGCAGCTCGTTCATCTCGCGCAATACAGCGCCCCAGAGCAACAGCGCGAACAGGAAGGTCGGCGTAACCGGTTTGTCTTCGGCGATCCGCGCATCGGTGTTCACGAGACCGATTTCGAGCATATCGCTCGCGTAGGCGTAGGGCGGCAACGCGAACGCCGCGGCCGACCGCGGGAACAAATGATCGAACAGGCCATATCGGCGCAGCAGCCGATAAGCCGGAGCACCAAAACCCGACAGGAACAGCTTCAGGGATTCGTCGAACAAACGCGCCGGCGGCACACCGTCGAGCAAGTAGGCGAGACGGCCAATCGGTTCCTCCGTGCCCGGCTCGATGCTGAAGTTCAGCTTGGCCGCAAACCGCACGGCGCGCAGCATGCGCACGGGATCCTCACGATACCGGTCATCCGGATCACCGATCAGTCGGAGCCGGCGTGCGCGCACGTCTTCCGCACCGCCGACGAAGTCCCAAACGGAAAAGTCCTCAACGTTGTAATAGAGGCCGTTGGCCGTGAAGTCCCGACGCCAAACGTCTTCATCGATCGAGCCGTACATGTTGTCGCGCAGGATACGACCCGTCTCGTCGATGGCCCGATGCTCCGTATCGACGTCAGCGGGGATTTCGTCCTCGCCCTCGGCACCGTCTTCGTCTTCGCCTTCGCCTTCGCCTTCGGGCGGATCCTCCCGCTCAGGCGCCGCGGCAGCACGAAAGGTCGCCACTTCAATGATTTCGCTGCCGAAATGCACGTGCGCGAGCCGGAACCGCCGGCCGATCAAGCGGCAGTTACGAAACAGCCGCCGGACTTCTTCGGGCAGCGCGTTGGTGGCAACGTCGAAGTCCTTGGGTCTGATCCCGAGCAGCAGGTCGCGCACGGCGCCGCCGACCAAAAAGGCCTGATAACCCGCCTCGTTGAGGCGGTAGAGCACTTTCAGGGCGTTGGATGAGATCGCCGAACGGGAAATCGGGTGCTCGGATCGGGGGATGACGACAGGTTGCGCCGGAATCACGTGGTCGTTCAAAAAATAGGGTTCCGCTTGAGTCCAAAAAATTGGTCCGTATACTACCAGCCCTCTCAGGTCAGGGGCGGTTATGATCCGCCCCGCCCGTCATGCTCAGGCTCCCTTCGTCTAGAGGCCTAGGACACGGCCCTCTCAAGGCTGTAACACGAGTTCGAATCTCGTAGGGAGCGCCATGAAAATCAAGAACTTACGCGCGGGTTGGCCGGTGAATGTTCTTATATAGCTCCCGTTTATAACTCTTAGACGAGGCGCGGGCCGGCGGAAATGACAAGGCGGCGCCAGGTAGAAGCGCGGCGTACGGCGGCCTTGGTGACGCAGCGCGCGCCGCCGAGTGTCGTTAAGCCGCGGCGCCCTGTCGCTTGCGACCGCGTGCCGACCTACCGTTGCGCCAAGCTCGTGGCGATGGCCGTAGTGAACTCGCCATCGGGGCAGCCCACACGCCTCGGCCATTGCCGTACTAAGGCGGATCCGTCCGCCATTCACGCATCGATTAGTCTTGGTTTGCCAGACCCGTATTCACATTCATTTGTGTCTTGTTCGAAGACGTCGATTTCAGAATCAAGTGTGAATCGTAGGTGAACGTAACGCTCTCCGTGGAAGACTTCGCGCCACCCGCAAACAAGCCTACGACCGGAATGAAGCTCGCTGCGTTGGCGGACGACGCCACATGCATATACGTGTCAATCTTGGTCCCATCCGGACTGGTTGAGACGCTGTTGGGCTCACCGAGTTTCGCGATGACGTCAGCTTCCGTCGTGGTTCCGACTTGGAAGGCGGATGCCTGATCGGCCGTCACATGGGTTCCGGAGCTAACGCAAGCGGCCAAGCTGCAAGCGATCGCGCCGGCAATAAAGTACTGTACTCTCATGGAATTTCCTTCTTCAGATTAATGGAAGAGCGGCCCCTCATGGGATCGCCTCGGATGTGTGAAGCAGTTGCGTCACATTCTCTACCCCGCAGCGGCTAGTTGACCGGCGGCCTCCGCCGTGTAGACCGGTGCAATGGCTGGGCGGTGTTCGGCTGGACGCGACGGCGCATCTTCCAGCGGCGTCGCATCTACAATCTTACTCACGGCGGCCAGATGCGCGTTGAGCGCGTTGCGGCAGTTGTTTCTCACGCGCTTGTCCCAGAAATGCGTGTAGACGCGAATCGCGCCGGCGATTGCCGCAAACGTCAAACACAGTTCCAAACCAACGAAGAAAACGTCGATTATGCTTGCCACGACGATCGCAGTCGGCTGGCAAACGAATTCGACGAATTTTCTCTTGTTCACCTCGAGTGTGTTCGTCAGCCGGTCCCAGGCCCACCGTGGGAAGTAAGGTGAATAACGCTTCTCCGTGGTGTCATTGGTCGCGCTTACGAGCATTGGGTTGGATTTTTCCGGCGTCAGGTAAAGGAACCACATGACGTGTCCTTCTCGGCACGGAAAGTTGGCATTGACGAATCGGTGGCTCAACTCCTTGCCGCCATCGGACAGAAAGAGCTCGCGATTCTCATTGACATACGAACTGATGGTCGGCGCCTGAACGTTCACCTGACCGCCATATTGCGGATGTATGTAGCCGGAGCCACCGCCTCCGCTGCTCGTGACATGCGTTTCGCTCCACGTCGAGGCGCCGGTGACTCGACCCTTGAAGACAGTAACTTCGGCGCGCTTGCCGTGAGGACTGACAAAGGTTTTCAATTCTTCCGGCAGCGCAATCCATCCCATGACCTGGAATCCTCTGAGTAAACGAGTCCTGATCCTAAAAATATTTTTCGGCGCGATATTTGAACTCGCGCACGGTTGGACAACAGCGGATGCGAAGAATGTTCTGACCGCCACGGCTGTCACTGTTTGGCATCACGCCGCTAAAGTTTTCGCGAAGGCTGCCGGGGCGAGCGCCGGCTGCTGCGTTTGGCCTATGACGATGGGTCGCGCCTGCGGAGCATTCTCCGCACGGAGTCGATCGCAGGCGCGCCCGAGCCCGTAGCTACGGCACTCGTCCGCCGTAAACCGGGTACCAAGCGACTGTTTGGTCGATTTTATTCAAGCAGTGCCTCTTTCTGCCGATTCGCTTCGCTAGGTAGCAGTCAAAATGACTGTGGGACGCCAATACCGCAAGTCGGCAATGGAGCGCAGATGTTTAAGGAAATGAAGGTGGGTACCCGGCTCGCGTTGGGATTCGGCGGCGTGATCGCACTGTTGCTGGTGATCGCGATCACCAGCGTTCAGCGACTCGCGACCTTGCACCAAGACACCGTCGAAATCACAGAGGATTTTTATCCCAAAGTCCTGATGGCGGAGGATATAGAGAAGACCGCGCTCAACAGCGGACGATTGGTCCGCAACGTTCTCCTTAGCCGGACGCCGGTGGATGCCGACAATGCGTGGAAAGAACTCGAAGCAAACCGAGCTGTCAACTCTCAGAACCTTGAAAAGCTGCGAGCGGTCATGGGCAGCGACAAGGGCCTCGATCTGCTCAAAACGATTTCGGCGCGCCGAGCCGACCTAGTCCCGAAGTACGAGCGGCTTCATGAACTGAACTCCACCGACAAGGCAAAGGCGCTCGACTATCTCTACGATGAGTTTGCTCCCCTCAACAATGCTTTCATTTCCGCGACGGAAGACCTCAGCAAATATCAGACCGAGCGCATGGCGCAGGCCGACAAGGAGAGTGGTGAACTCTATGCATCGACTCGGCTCCTGGTGATCATCGTTTCGATCGCGGCGGTCTCGGTCGCAATCGGCGTCGGATTCGTGATTCTGAGGCAACTCATGCGCCAACTCGGCGGAGAACCGGCCGACGTGGCACGAGTCGCAGCCATGGTATCGGCCGGGGATTTTTCGACCCAGATCTTTCTTCGGCCCGGCGATGATTCGAGTCTTTTCGCCACGCTCGCCAAGATGCAACTAGATCTGCAGCAGCGCATTCAGGCCGATCGTGCAGCGGCGGCGGAGAATGCGCGCATTTGCACCGCCCTCGATCGGGCGACGATTGGGACGATGCTCACCGACAACAGCGGCAAGATCATCTACCTCAACGATGCAGCCAAGAACATCTTTCGCCAGTACAGTATCCAGATCCGTGCGGCGGTGCCGCAGTTCGATCCGGAGCGCCTCCTCGGTACGCCGATCGACGCCTTACATCACCTGCCCCAGGAACTTGCAGCCCCGCACACAGCGGAAGTGACCTACGGTGAGGCGACTCTACGAATCGTGGCCAACCCGGTCAGCGCTGCCGACGGGACGCGTGCCGGAACCGTCGTTCAGTGGCTGGACCGGACGCTGGAGCTGAAGACCGAGGCGGAACTGAACTCCACGGTTACCAAGGCGATCGACGGCGATTTGACGGCACGCATCGACGAGGGCGGCAAAGAAGGCTTCTTCAAGACGCTTTCCGAGGGCATGAACCGGCTGATCAGCAACATGTCCGACGTCGTGCAGGCGATGGCGAGGGCTGCGTCAGAAGTAAGCACGGGCGCGGACGAAATCTCTCGCGGCAACCTGAATCTCAGTCAGCGCACCGAACAACAAGCCTCGAGTCTCGAGGAAACCGCCTCGTCGATGGAGCAGATGACCTCGGCGGTCAAAAACAACGCCGACAACGCGGCTCAAGCCAGCCAGCTTGCCGTGGCGGCCCGCGACCAGGCTGAGCGCGGCGGCAAAGTGGTCGGCACGGCGATCGCGGCCATGAGCGAGATCAACGTGGCGAGCAAGAAGATCGCCGATATCATCGGCGTCATCGATGACATCGCGTTCCAGACGAACCTGCTGGCCCTGAACGCGGCGGTGGAGGCCGCCCGCGCCGGCGAGCAAGGCCGCGGCTTCGCGGTGGTCGCCTCCGAGGTGCGAAATCTCGCCTCGCGCAGTGCCGGTGCCGCCAAGGAAATCAAAGCCTTGATTCAGGACTCGGTCGGCAAGGTCAGCGAGGGCACGAAGCTCGTCGACGAGTCGGGCAAGGTCCTCAGTGAGATCGTCGCAGGCGTCAAAAGGGTCACCGACGTGGTGGCGGAAATATCGGCGTCGAGCCGTGAGCAGGCCTCCGGCATCGAGCAGGTGAACAAGGCGGTCACCTCGATGGACGTGGTGACGCAGCAGAATGCGGCCCTCGTCGAGGAAGCTTCCGCTGCGTCCCAGGGATTGATGGAGCAGGCAGCAAACCTGTCCAGGTTGATCTCTGCCTATCGCGTCGACAGCCGCGGGGCCGCGAGCGCAGTGGCGCCCGCGGTCTCGGTTCCCGATCCGGTCGTCAAACAACGCCCACCTGCAACTGAGCGGCGCGCAGCCACCCGGCCCTGGATCGGCAAAACCGCGGCGCCCGCGGCACCCCCTGCGGGAACGGCGGCGCAAGCGGCGGCTGGCGGCGACCAGTGGACCGAGTTCTGAGGGCCGATAACGTGGTGAATAGTCAATACCTGACATTCGCACTGGCCGGCGAGTCCGTTGCGATCCCCATTCTTGCTGTCCAAGAAATCCGCTGCTGGCAAGCCGTCTCGCGCACACCGCGCGCTCCCGACTACGTCTAGTGTCTGCACCGAATTCGACTCGAACGTCGCCTGAATCCCTTACCGGCCCTGAATCCATCCATGACAAGGAATCGATGCCAGCATGGGCAGGGGAACGGCAATCGGATCATCGTCGCGAGCGCGAGTCTCAAGCATCCTGCATTCAGTACGTTTGCAAGCCTTAACTGGCCGCGACGACGGGAGTGACGACGTCTTCGTCCGGGCGCCCATCCTTGGCCTCGCGCACAGTTGCGGCGGCGATCGCCCTATTGAGAGCGCTCCAAATCTCTTTGGGCTGGATAGGCTTTGAAACATAATCGTCCATTCCGGCAGCGATATATTCGTCCCGATCGCCCGGCAGGGCATTGGCCGTGAGAGCGATGATGGGCGTGCGGGCGCTAGACCCGCCCAGAGCCCTGATCGCCCGGGTCGCCGTGATGCCGTCCATGACGGGCATTTGCACATCCATGAAGATGACGTCCTTGCGCCCCTCAACGAGACGGTCGATGGCTTCGGCTCCATTGGCCGCGATGGTGACCTCGCAGCCGAATCTCTCGAGGACCTTACGGATCACAAGCTGGTTGACGGCGTTGTCCTCAGCCACCAGCACCTGAAGGGCCGCCTCGCTCATCCGCTGTTGCGACCACTGACCCGGATTGTCTGTCTGCGCCGGCGGTTCCGCCGCCCGGCTGAAGGGAATGGTGACGGTGAAGACGCTACCCCGGCCGACCTCGCTTTCGACGCTGATCTCCCCTCCCATGAGTTCGGTGAGGCGCTTGCAGATGGCTAGGCCAAGACCGGAGCCGCCGAATTCCCGGGTGATCGAACTGTCCGCCTGGCTGAACATGCCAAAGAGTTTGCCGCGGGCCTCCGGGGAGATGCCGATGCCCGTATCCGTCACGGAGAAGGTCAACGCGACCCGATCCCCCTCGAGGGGGGCATAGGTGAAGACCAGGCGCACCGAGCCGGAGCGTGTAAACTTGATGGCATTGCTGAGCAGGTTATTGAGGATCTGTCGCAGACGCGTCGGATCTCCGAGCAGCCAAGGCGGGGCGTCGGCGGCGATCTCCGCGCCGAATGCGAGACCGTGCTCACGGGCATTCCCCGCATAGAGGTCGCGGAGGCCCTTGCCGATGTGTTCAGGACTGAAGGCGATCTGCTCAAACTCAACCGCGCCCGCCTCGAGCTTCGAGATGTCCAGCACATCGTTGATGATGGCAAGCAGCTGGTCGGCCGATTCGGTGGATATCCTGACCAGCGCGGCCTGCTCTTGATCAAGTTGCGTGGCGCTCAGCAAGGCGATGGTGCCGACGACCCCGTTGAGGGGCGTTCTGATCTCGTGACTCATCGTCGCCAGGAACTCAGACTTCGCCTCGCTCGCCGCCTTCAGCGCCGCCTGCTCGGACTTGAGCCGCAAGGCTTCGACGCTGTTGTCTCTGAGAACCAGCAGTGCGCGGGCCATTTGCCCCACCTCGTCGCCCCGATCCGTGTCAGGCACATCGCCGTCCAGTTCACCCGCCGCCACGGCGGCCACTCTGCTGGAGGTTCGCCGCAGCGCCCGCGAAAGATCCCGCGCGAGAAGCGTGGAGGGGATGCCGGCTAAGAGTATCAAGACGAGGACAAAGAGAAGGTCCCATCTCGCCTGGCTCCAGAATTGCGCTTCGATGTCTTCGGTGTAGACGCCGGTACCGATAACCCAGCCCCAAGGTTTGAAGAGTTTGGCGTAGGCGAGCTTCCTGAGTGCGACGTTCTCGCCGGGGCGGGTCATGTTGTAGGCCGTGATGCCCTCGTGGCCCGGGCTCTTCCCGACAGCGACGAGTTTACTGACCATGTCATGGATATAGGGCTGGGTTCGCGCCGCTTCGTCGGAGAGAAGGTTCTCCCCCTCGAGGGTCTTGATGCTGCCATGAGCGACGCCGACCCCCTGCAGATCCCAGATGAAGAAGTAGTTCCATCGGTCGTAATGCAGCGAGCGGATAACATCCTTGGCCGCTTCCTGAGCAGCCGCCTCAGACATCAGCCCTCGCTGCGAGCGGTCATGGTAATAGGCGATCGTGCTGTATCCGGTTTCAGCAAGTCGTCTGATGCCCGTTTGACGGTTTCCGAGTAGGTCGTGACGAAGATTGAACAGCATGACAACGGACAGCGCGACTTGAAGCGTCAGGCCGATCAACAAGACCACGAGGAATCTTGAGGAGACGCTCAGGTTAGAAAGTCGCATAAATAGTCCGGCCCTGTCGGAATCGTTTGTTTTACCGCACCGCGATCCGGTGTGAGGAGGTTAAGATTGTCGTAGTCCACCGGAATCGATGATTGAAGCAGTTTCATTTTAATTTGCTGTGTCGGCGTCAGCAGTTCGTGACCAAGAGCATCCAATGTCAGCGATTCATGACCAAATCCTCGGCCAGTTCTTTGAGATCTTTCTGGTGGGATTGAGCGAGGTCTACGATGCGCGAGACTGACGGAGCACGAGTGGTCGACCAGTTCGGCGTAGCGCAGACCGCGGCCGATTCGGCGGCAGTTGCACGCTTCGATCGCGCGCTGTGGAAACTCCTGGTCTTCGATCCCGATCCCTTGAGCGACGTCGAGGCCGCGCTCGAGCGCGATCCCGCATTCGCCATGGCGCAGATTCTCAAGGGCTTGCTCTACGCCCTGTCCACCGAACGCAGACTGTTGCCACAGGCACGCACCGCACTCGCGTCCGCGCGGGCGCTGGTGCCCGGGCTGGGGGACCGCGAAATCGCTCATATCGCCGCACTCGAGGCTTGGACCGCAGGCCGTTTCCATGATGCGGCAGGTCACTGGGAGCGCATCCTCGTCGCCGAGCCACGCGACGCGCTCGCGATGTTCGCCGCGCATCAGTCGGATTTCTTGCTCGGTCGAAGCGATGAGTTGCGCGACCGGGTCGCGCGACGCATCTCGCGCATCGATGCTGGCACAGCGCTCGAGGGCATTTATCAGGGGATGTTCGCATTCGGACTCGAGGAGTCGGGCGACTATGAACGCGCGGAACGGACCGGTCGCCGTGCGGTCGAGCGCGAGCCGCGCGACGCCTGGGCGATACACGCGGTCGCCCATGTCATGGAGATGACCGGACGCAGCGACGCCGGTCTGCAGTGGCTGGAATCGCGAGCCGCCGACTGGTCCGAGAACTGCGCACTCGCCGTGCATACCTGGTGGCACTACGCGCTATTTCACTGCGAAGAACGGCGTTGGGACGAGGTATTGCGGATCTACGACCAGCGTATCGCGCGGGCCGTCGATTCGAACTCGGTCATGGAATTACTGGACGCGAGCGCGCTGCTGTGGCGGCTGCGGGTGCAGAGCGTCGACGTGGGCGCGCGCTGGCTCCCTCTCGCAGAGCTCTGGGAACCGCGCATCGACGACGGCTGGTATGCGTTCAACGATCTGCACGCCATGATGGCGCTGGCCGCAGCGGACCGCGCCGAGCCGTCGCGGCAACTGCTCGCTCGCCTGCACGACTGCGCGGCGGCCGACGACGACAACGCCCGCGTTGCGCGCGTCGTCGGGCTGCCTGCGGCTGAGGCGCTGCTCGCGTACGCGCAGGGACAGTACGCGCTCGCGGCGGAAAAATTGGCGCCGATCATCGCCATCACCGCACGGGCCGGCGGGTCGCACGCGCAGCGCGATGTGCTCGTGCAGACTCTCGCGTCGGCAGCTGAACGATCTGGCCAGCGCGGGCTGGCACGCGCGGTCTTGGCCGCGCGCTTGCAACTCAAGCCAAAATCGGCGCTGAATCTCGACTGGTCGATGCGCTTGCAGTAAACGGCGCAGCCACGAGCGAACAGTCCGACGAGCAATACCGCGGGCTGGTAACGATATAGGCCGCCCCGCCCCAGGTGAAGCGGCCGGACAGCGTCGTCAGATCGGGCTCGCTCTCCTCGGCGCTCAAGAACCAACCGCGCTCATTGCCGGCGGCAACTTCCTCGCGCAGCAGAGCCGCGGAGACGATCGTCTGGTCATGACAGCTCGATGCGGGGAGGTGGAGCATTCGCGCAATATCGCCGCTCGACAACGGCCGCTTCTCGGCGGCAAACAACTCCAGGAAACTGAGCGTTCTTGCCACCATCAAGTTCATGTCGATACGCCCACGCGCGACGGTCGGGGCTAGGGTGTGCCGGAATAAACGGCATCCGCCTCGCCGCTGGCGAGCACATGGCCCTGCATCGCGCGCAGTGCATCTTCGCCGAAGAACACGCCCTGAAGCTGCAGGCTCGGCACGTCGAGAGCGTACACCTGGGTGACGTAGCGATGCACGACCTCATCGTTGCGGGGCGGACACGGTCCGTCATAGCCGCCGCGCAGGCCCGCCAGCGGCGAATCCGCGGGATAGAAATGCGAGTACACGTTGGCGCCGCGCAGACCGTGATCGGTGGGACCGAGCGGCTTGCCCTTGGGCACGAATCCCGAGCCTTCCTCGCCGCGACGCAGGTGCGTGATCGTGGCAGGGATGTCGATCAAAACCCAATGAATGAAGGGAATCCGCGGCGTCTCGGCCGTGAGCACCACGCCGGGTTTGTTGATGCTGCTCAAGTCTTTCGGCACGTCCAGATCCGTCATCAGCAGTGCGTAGGAGCGCGTGGCCGGCGGACCCCGTGTCCAGGAAACACTCGGGCTGATGTTGTACTTGGCCGGATCCATGGGAGTCGGCGGGCAATACGCTGCGCTCGGCGGCAAGTGTCCGTCCGCGGACAGGCCGCCGACCTTCACCCTCAGGCTCACCGGAGCGACCGTCGCGGACGCTGCGTCCGCGCCTAGTGCTCCCGCCACGGCGAATCCCAAGACCCCCGCGACCGCGGCCACCAATGCCCGCTTCGGCGTCCTATTACCCGCCTGCATCACTAAAATCTACCGTTGACCGTCAGCCCGTACATCCGCGGCAGACCCACGGTACCGGTATCGAGTCCCAGGGAGGGGATGTCGTAGCCGGTCAGCCGGTAATACTTGTCGAGCAGGTTGGAACCATAGAGCTGAACGTCCCACTTGTTGGTGTTGGCTGGGTGATAGACCAGTCGCGCACCCAAGAGACCATAAGACGGAATGTAGACGCCGCTCGTATCGGAACCCGTCACCACCCAGCTGGTCCAGCCTTCATCCAAGCGCAACGTCAAACCCGCACCGTTCGGCAGGGGCGCGTCGTACTGCGCACCCACATCGACCGTCTCCTTCGGTGCGTATGGAAACGGCGAGCCCGCAATGATACCGGTCGTGGCCGGGTAATCGGAGTAACCCGTGCTGAGAAAGCCCAAACCATAATTGATGCGGAAGGCCGGCGTGATGAGCCACTGTCCCTCGACTTCCGCACCCCTCACCGTCCCCTTGCCCGCATTGATCGTCACATTGTCGAAACCCTCGTTTTCGTTGGCCTGCACGTTGTTATACAAGCTGTAGAACAGCGACGTGTTGAAGCGCAAGGTGTGGTCGAACCAATCCGATCGCAGTCCAAGCTCGTAGTTCTTGAGTTTTTCCGGCGCATACGATTGCACACCTGTGGGTGTCTGCGTGCCGCCGCCCGCGGAGAACCCTTCGGCAAAGGTCGCGTAGGTCATCACCGTCGGCGTCCATTGATACTGGAGCGAAAGGCGCGGAGCGGTGTCGGTGTACACACCATTGGAGACACCGTAAACCGGTCCGGCGCCGTTCGGCGTGATGCTGGTGCTGGGCACGCAACAGAGCACCGGGATGGGCTGATCCGGCGCGAAACCCTCCACCTCGGCCGTGTCCCTGTTGTAACGCACGCCCGCCGTCAACGAGAGCTTGTCGGTGATCTTGTAGGTCCACTCGCTGAAGCCGGCCAAGCCGTGGATGTGATAGAAGAACAACACATCGATGTTGGGGATGAATGCCGGCACCGTCACGAACGACGGTATGCCGAGAAAATCCTTGGCATCGGCGTTGTTGGTCGGGCTCACGGCGAGATCCACTTCATTGCCGAACCAGTTCTCACGGCGCCAGCGTCGGAAATCGTTGTAGTAGTAGATCCCGGTGGTTCCCGTCAGCTGACTGCTGCTATAAAGCAGCTGCCCCTCCCCGGTCGCCTCATGGATGTTGTTGGTGTTCTCGCCCTCGAACATGTGGTACGGGATGTTGGTGAAGTCCTCGAAGCTCTCGCTCTTCACGTCGCGTGCGCTGCCCAGCACCTTGAATGCCCAGGTATCGTTCAACTGGTAGTTGAGAATCAGCTTGTAGTTGGTGGCGTCGGTATTGAGCTCCGGACCGTTGTAATTGCCGGCGGTCAGCCATGTATTGCTGGCCCCGTACACCCAGGCCTGGTTGACCTTGAGGGGCGCGCCGTACAGGCTCGCGCCGTTGTAGAGACAGGTGAGGTTGGGCTGCGGAAAACTACAGGCGGGGCTCAGCTGCCAATCCGTGCTCGGGTTACCGTTGGTACCGAGATCATTCTCTTCGATGATGAATCGGGCGTTGAAACTGTCCGTCGGCTTCCAAAGAACATCCAGTCTGGCCAGCAGATTGTCCTGGCTGCCAAACGACTGATCGACGCTCACGCTCGGCAGATAACCGTCCCGGGTGACCTTGGCCACCGTGATCTTGGTGAGCAGCGTTGGACTCAGGGGCAGATCCATCGCAGCCGAGACATTGAAGCGATGGTAGTCGCCGACCGTGGTCGACACCCGCGCCCCGAACTCATCGGCCGGCTCCTTGGTGACGAACTGAATCGCGCCACCCATGCTGTTCTTCCCGAACAGCGTTCCCTGTGGACCGCGCAGCACTTCGACCCGGTCCATCTCCACCAGGTCGGAGAAAAACCCGAACTCCTCCTGATAGGCGATGCCGTCGACGTAGACGCCGACACCCGGGACGCCACGCATGCGAAAACTGGCCTGCTCGGTGCCGAAGAAATTGTAGGGCGCCGGAGAGAAATTCGGGATCGTGTGATCCAATTGCTCGACGTTGTCGATGCCGCGGATCTTCAGGTCGTCACCGCTCAACGAGGCAATCGAAATCGGCACGCGTTGCTCATCCTCGGACCGGCGCCGCGCCGTAACGATGACCTCCGCCAGGCTGCCACTGTTCTCGCCGCTGGCGCCCGATTCGGGCGTGGGACCGGCATCTGCGGTCCCGGCCCCCATTGCGGCGCCTGCAAGCCCGGACGCCAGAGCCGCGGCGACGAAGAAATGGAGCGGAAAATGCGCGGTTGCGCGAATGTTGTTCAAGCGTCGTCTCCCCATGTTGTCCGAACGGATGCCTGTGGCGGCAACTTAAGGGAGACCATATCGCGGCGTACCGGGCGATGCCGGGCCCGCAACGATCATTTGTGCGCCGCTTTCAATCAAACTGGCGGCGGGCATGCCCGCCGCTCACAGGTCAGTCCAGTCCGGTGATCTCGCCGGCGGCGCGACATTGCGAGGGCATGCAACCGAAGGTGTCGTGAAAGCGCTTCGCGAAATGCGACAGGGAATCATAGCCGGCGACCATCGCCGCTTCTGCGACCGTGCTGTTCCCGGACAGCAGCACCAGGCGCGCCGCGCGCATGCGCTCTTCGGCGACGATTTGACGAAAGCTCGTACCTTCCTGGCGCAGCATGCGGCGCATGGTCGGTTCAGATTTGCACAGCTCCGCCGCGATCGACGCGGCCGACCAGGCATGCCCGGGCCGATCACGCACCAGTGAGCGCACGGCATCCGAGATCGCACCGGACTTGACGTCCGGGCGCAGCGGCGCCGCACCCGATTCGGCCATCAACAACAACACCTCCAAGATCCGCTGCTCCGTCACGCGGCGCGAAACCACCAAACCGCCGGCGAGCGCTTCACTTGTGTGCAAAATCGCGGAGGCAAGCGCCGGGTCGATGAAGACCGTCGGATCGACCGCGACGTGCCCGGCGGCCAGCGCCGACCAGCGCCGACGCGCCTCGGACAAGAGGTCGTTGGAGAAGCCGAGGAACAGAGCGCGATAGACGCCGGACCGCGGATCCGGCTCGTTGACGACGTCGACGTGGGCGCGCGTGGGCAGAGCGAAAGCCTGCCCCGGATGGTAGCTGAAGGTACGGCCCGCCCACCCGATTTTTTTGACTCCTTCCAGCACCACCAGCAACCCGGCTACCGGCATGTGGATGGATTGGATGGTTTCGGTTCTACGCGCCACGAAAGCCGAAACGAATGAGAATTTCTGTTGATGCGCGATGCTGCGCGAATCGTGGACCGCTAGCGGCGACAACCGATGCAGCAGCTCTTGATTATTTGTACTCACGCGACCCCATCCCTAGCGTGAATCGATCCCCCCCGGGAGCCGCAGCGCCCCGGTATGCAGTCGCTTCGCGACCCAAAATACTTGCGTTGCAGCTTAGCGCGAACCGACGAATTGGGTAAAGGCGGTGCGATTTATCAGGGACGGCAATTTCGAAGGGAACTTTGACGGCCGTCACGCGCCCAATTTCCGATGCTCCACCTTGGTGCGCAGCGCACAAGAAAAAAGCAAATTCCGTTACCCAAGCTGTGAACCCGTTCATTGAGTCATAGCCCACGAGATTTACCATAAACCCCGCAGAACTCTTGGCCGTACCCAGTGACAACCAGCGCGGAAGCACATGTTCATCGACGCCCCTTTCATCATCGCCTTTAGTGCCGCATTGATCGGCGCATTGGTCGTTGCCGCCATCGGCTCACGATTCTCGCGTACGCCCTGGGTGCTCGGCTGCGGCGGTGCCGTGTCCGGCATCGCCTTGGGTGTGGCGACCTACGTAAGCTGCGGCTGGGTGAACCATGGTTTCGATGTGTTCCAGGCCTGGGTCCTGCCGGTCTCGCTGACCGTGCTGGTGTTGGTGATGGCAGCGCAGGACTGGTTCGTGTTCTACGCGGACCGGGACGACGCCGTGCAATCGGCGCAGCCGACCGTGGTCGTCTTGCTTGCGGCCCTCCTCTGTTGGCTGACAGCCCATGCGCTCGGCAGACAAACCTTGTTCTTCCCGCTGATCTGGGCGTGCGCCGGGAGCCTCGCGATTCTGCTCTGCATCCCGCCGATCCAACGCTCGATCGAAACGAACTGCAGCATCGGTTTTGGCATCGTGGTCGGGCTGTGCAAGATCATCCTGCCGATGACCGGCATCATCCTGCTCATTCCCTTGGGCGTGGCGAAGAACAACTCCGTAGCAGCGCAGGAAACTCTCGGCGGCGATGCGCAACGGCGAACAGACTGGCTCGGCAATCTTCTGAGCCTCTGCTGGGAGATCGGACTTCTGCTGCCGATGATGCTCATCAACGGCGCCCGCGTCGCGCCATCAGCCCCGTCGTCCGATCCGCTCGAGTACCTGCTGCAGCAAAAGGGCGGCTCCTTGAGCAGTGGCATGCCGCGGCTCAAGCGCGACTCGGTCGTGCTCGTGCTGGTGCTCGCGATTCACGTGCTCTGCGGAGTCATGATCGTCAAGGCTTGAGCGCACCCCGAGCCGGGCAGGGCGCCTCGAGGCTGCAACGCGACAGCGCGTATTGGCCGCGTTATATTCCACAAGTGAGTCACACGCCATTGCGGCAAGCCATCGCCGACTTTGCTGCCGGACATGCGGACACGGCGCGTCTGCAATGCGAGGATCTGCTCTCGCGCGAGCCTGAGCATGCCGGAGCATTGCATTTGCTGGGCTTGATTGCGCATCGCGCCGGTCGCATCGCCGAGGCCGCCGACCTGCTGCGCCGCGCCGCGGAGGCGCCCGGAGCAACAGCTCTTTACTTGCTGAGCTACGCCGAACTCGGCTGCCAGTCCACCGATCGACTGGCGGCAATTCGGGCGACCCGACGCGCGGTGGCGCTCGATCCCGGCTCGGCACTCGCCTGGTTCTGTCTCGGTAACTTGTTGTTGGAGACCGGCGCCATCACCGAGAGTCGCCGCTGCTTTCGGCAGGTGCTCGCGTTGAATCCCGGCTTCTGGCAGGCGCGCGCGAACGACGCCCTTGCCTGCGCGCGCGGCGGCGACCCCGAGACAGGCATCGCGAGATTCCAAGACTTATTGCATGACCAACCGGACAACGCCGAGGCACAAGACCTGTATGCCGCTTTGTTGCAGGAAACCGGCCGGTTCGCGGCGGCGCTCGCGGCGGCCGAGGCGGCCCAGCGTCTCGATTCACAGAAGTTGGCGTATGTGTTACGCGCCGCCGAGATCGAGATCGAGCTCAGCCGTTATTGGCCGGCGCTTGCACGACTCGATAGCGTCGCGGCGCGTTGGAGCGACGACGTGCAATTGCGCACGCTCAAAGCCCACCTGCTGCGACTCGTCGATCAGAACGATGCGGCGGTCGCGCTCTGTGGCGAACCCCTCGCGCGCGGCATCGAGTCGGCGGAGCTGCTGCGCGCGTATGCGCTCGCGCTGCAACTCACCGGTCAGGAAGCCCTTGCCTTGACCAGCTTCGAGCGGGCGGCCGCGATGCCCGGAGCGGCCGCACTGACGCTTGCGCGGACGCGCTCGGACCAAGCCGTGCTGCTCGCCCACCTCGGACGCACCGAAGAGGCCGCAGCCGCGTTCGATGCGGCGCTACGAATTGCGCCGACATTCGCGGAGGCCTGGTACAACAAGGCCAATACCGTCAGTCACCAGCGCGGCGATGCGGACGTGGAGACCATGGAACAAATGCTCACCCGCCCTGCTCCGTTCCGCGATCGCCTGCTGTTGCATTTTGCGCTCGGCAAGGCGCATGCCGATAGCGGCGATCTCGAGCGGGCCTGGGCACATTGGCAGCAGGGCAATGCGCTCAAACGAGCGACGTTGAGCTACGATGCGGAGGCGACATCGGCCGAACTCGCGGCCATCGCAGCACGGCCGCTCGACTTGGATATATGCGCCACGGCCGCAAGTGCGCGTCTCTCGGAGCTGCCGGTGTTCATCGTCG
>Ga0116228_10000496_pt1 | contig 30021 bp, 19 predicted proteins | sample S1TSphfallax_2_FD_89694 | JGI IMG/M metagenome (GOLD analysis project Ga0116228, IMG submission 89694) | Host-associated microbial communities from peat moss isolated from Minnesota, USA - S1T2_Fc - Sphagnum fallax MG | ecosystem: Host-associated > Plants > Peat moss > Unclassified | place... | reverse complement strand
TTTTTTTTTTTTTTTTTTTTTTTTTTTTTTTTTTTTTTTTTTTTTTTTTTTTTTTTTTTTTAATTTGGAATTTTTTGTCTTCAAACTTCTTAATTATGTTTTAGATGTTATCAACAAGTTACTTTGAATAAAAAATTCAGATATAATTATGTTCTCCCAAATGCAAAAACAAAACAAAATTTTATCTAATGCACCCCAAATTGTTCATAATATTCAAATGCGAGTTTCAAAGTGAAAACAACAAAAGGAGTTTAGATGCATTCCCTAGCTCACAACATTTCAAGGGTAAAAGGGGCATATTGGAGCTTTGGGATGGGGTTTGAAACAAATGACAAATGGGTCAATTATTCACATGAGCTTGCACAAACAAATCAACAAGTTGGTTAATGTGTAGTTGTAGCACTCTTGGTACATGGACAAGCCATGAACATATGTGGACTCACAAAACTCATCACGATTCAAACTAGGGGGAAGCCACCACCTTCCCCCTTACAGTATTTTATGTGCCTAGCCACGGGGGCTACGCCCAAATGTCATTTTATCCTAAGACTCCCAAGTTGGGAATCCTGAAATTCCCGAAATTGGGACTCCTATGATTTCGGAGACCCATAATTTTTTTTATAGACCTCTAATTGAATTAAGGTTTAAAGCAAAGTTGTAGCCCCCATCGATAACTTTCCAACAATATGTCTCATGTCACCTGAATGTAAGTAAATCATGGCAATTATTGACTTTTAGTGGTTGGGAGTCAAATTGGTAATTTGACTCTTGACCCTTCTTTTGGCCATAATTTATGTTTTAAGTACCCAAATGGGTAATGTGGGCTCATTTTAAACATCTATGTCTCCAGATCTTTCCAATGGTATTAATATTTTTTCAATCCAACGAGTTTTAACCCTTAAAATTGTTTTCTAAAAATAAACCCCAAACTCTCAAAGTGGGAGCCCACTTAGGAGTGTGCACTCATTCCTTCACACTCTCCTACACTATCGTGAACATGAAATGTGACTCTCAAACTTCACTCTCATCTCACACTTTTGTAAGCATTTGCCTCGATCGCAAGCCCAAGGTTAAGGTTGTGACATTATCTTACATAACAAATTGAAATAAATAAAAATATTCAAGTTCTAAATGAACATGTTCATAGACCAAAAATACAAGCAAGAAATTATCTAATAAATCAAAAGAAGAAAAGAGTTCCAATAAGTTCAAAAAAATTCCAAGAAGTTCCAAAAATATATATCTATGTCAATTTTCACATCCTTTTATTTATACCAAACATAACATTGTTTTAACTTAATCATTAGTCGATAAAACTTAAATTTAAACTAAAATAACTATTGGTTACAAGTTTAAATTGACCTATTACTATCAACAATCAATTACTCTACATGTTTATTATTAGTTAACTTATCCCCTTGGTTACTCTAACACCTATTATTGGTTATTTCAACAGATTGATTCCCCTAAGATCTTGTTACCTAGTAATAATTGTATTAGTTTAAAAGTTATATTGCCTTACCGATTACCAATTGGTAACAACCGGTTAGTATATTCACACTTGAAAATTTGGGTTAACAATTATAGTGAATGAAGAAGGCATGTGTAGAGGTTTTCTTACAAGAGAATATTGTTCCTTCGTGAAACTTGAAAGCCACAAAAAAGTTCACTCCTTCCAAACCTTTTCAAAAGGTTATGCCACCTCTTTCTCCTTTTGGTGGCCCAAGCATGCAATTTGATTTTTTCTACTCCTCCCATTTCAACCCATTTCGCCCCAGTCCCATTGTCCTATTTTCCATTAGGTCGCCTAGATGGCAATGCAATGTTCTTCCATTTTCTTGGTCGAATATAATTGTTGAAAGGATTGAACCAAGAAGCGGTTCAAAGAAATTGGAAAGATTTTATCCTTCATTCACCAAGTTATTCATTTTTCAACGCCTTTTCTTTTTAACAAAAAAATTCTTTTTGCCTTTTGGTTTTGATTTTTGCATCTTTCCCTCCCTATGCAAGTCAATTTAGAAGACAAGGTTCTTTGGTAAATACAAAATTCCTATTATATATTATGGTCTAAATATGGACTAAACATATCATGAAACTAAAATTAAAAAATTCTACTCAATCAAATCTACTCATATCTAAGTTCAAAATTTTTATCCAATCATGAAAATTATGAAAAAAACATTAAAACAACAAATCTAGCTATGGAATTCAAGCCTTTCCAAAAAACAATGCACTTGTTCCATACTTTCCAAAACTCAAGGTTCTACAATCATCCTCTTCATGTGTCTTTCAAAAGTGATATCCTTAAAACAATCTTATGATCAATTCAAATTCAAATGGTGTTGAAAATTATGTAAATTAGTTAGTAAATCCTAGAAAAGTAACTAGATAAGTAAATATTAACTAACTAACTATTTACAATGATTAATTACTCCCTTAACATTACCCCACTGGTACTTTAAATTATGTCCCAAAATTTTGGATCAAAGTATGTTAAGAAAGCTAAATCAATTATTGTTTCTGATCCTATGAGTTATAAATCTAATGTTGATATTGTTGTACTATAATTTGATACATATGTACCACAATTTGATCTATTTGTACTATAGTCTAATCTATCTATGCCTATTGTACTTCAAATTGAATCAAAGGTTGATTATTTGTTGTGTTTAGAATCTGTTGTTGTATGTATTGTACCTTTGTTTATAATTGTGCACTTGTTTGTTGATATGTTGTTGTTTATTGCTTTGATTGCAACTTTAATGTGACTTGTATCTATTGTTGTGATTACAAATCTAATGTTGGATCAATCTAATCCACATGTTATTTTTCAACTATGTGTTCCTTATTTTGTATCTACTTTCTTATTTATATAGTTACAAATCCATACTCTTGGGAACTAACCTTTTGTGGAATAGACTCTAATGGCTCTAGACTATGTTTTGATACATATTTCATATCTTTAGCTTTCTTATGAGAACTACCCCTTCCTCTTATGAGGTCTCCCAGTTCCTATTGTATTGTTTTTATTTTTGATGGTCCCACACCATTAGTTTGTCCTCTCTTTTCTTCCTCATACGAGGTTTTTGGTTCTAGAGTCATGACTAAAGGTTCATACTGGAATGATGGTATGGCCTTTTTCATTTAAAATATATTTTGCTTGTAGGACTTCTCATTTCTCTCATACATTTTACAATTTTTTCTTATTTCCTTTTAAAATATATCCTACACTACATCCCACCAAAGATCTACATCCTTCTTTTTCATAATCAATGCGTTGAGTTTTATTTGAAACAAACTATGCTGCTTCTTAAGTTCATTTTTTTATTTGAAAACATTATTGAGTTGAAGGGTTTGATTCCCTAGGCTTGCTTTAGAACTTGTTGTAATATTTCATTAAAAGCCATATGCCTCTGCACATTTTTATCCATCTTTGCCTATCTTTGGTTAAATTACCTTTATATTTCATTTTGGGTTGATAAACATTACCAATATCCTCTCTGAGCTCCTTTAGTTCCTTTGGTTGCTTTATAAAAGTCTACTCCATATCCTTATAATCTCTCTAAAGTTTATTGCGTTCCACACCTAAAGAATCTTTCTATGTCTTAAGCTTATAATAATTAACATTTGTGTGCATCAAAGTTGATTGTAAAAAATCCTTCTCAACCCTGCTTTTCTTTAGATCCTTATTGTGCTTTTCCATGTTGTTGATCTTCTGTCTAGTTGTTTGTAATTTTGCTAATACCTCATTATTATCATCCTGCTTCACCTACAATTTTGCTTTGAGCTTTTGTCCTTTTTCCAAAATTCCCTGCAAGTTCTAAACAAATTTGTCCTTTTCCTTTGTGATTTGTTTATTTATGATTCCCAAATCATAAAATTTGAGTAGAATGTTGGTCATCTATGTGATGTATTTTGCTGCATGTTGAACCATAATGTAACTCTCCTATGTTCATCTAGCTTTGCTTCTAATCCTTGTACAAACCCTAGTGTACGAAATCTAAGAGTTTGTCCCTTGGAAACATTGTTTAAAGATCCTATACTTCTATGTGAAGTCCAGATATCTCCAAAAATGTTTGTTCCTATAGTAGAACCTAGTCTTGAAGGTGGTATACCTTCATAACTTTGTGGTGTTGGAACAAATTACTGCACATCAGGCAAATTTGGTTGTGCTTCCTACATCTGTTACTTTGGTTCCTTTTGGGGTTGAAATGTGACTCCCTTTTGGGCCATTTCTATTGCTCTTACCCATTTAATCCCTTTTCTTGCTTTGGAGAGATATATGGTTTGGTATTGACCTAGGGTACATTGATTTTTCCTTTGGTCACTGTTGTTGTTTTTTCTTTTTTAGCAACTCTATTGCTTATTGAGGGTTAACATTGCCTTTCATTGTGGATTCTTCTTGTATTTTCTACCTCTTCAACAGAATTTCCCTCTCTTCATCATCATCAAATTGGGACATCATAATTGTTATTCTAGTTATCCTTGTTTATAGTTCTTTCTCCTTTTTGGGAGAAATATGTGCAAGGTTCAGAGGTCTTTTCTTTTATGAATTTATTTCTTAAAGTCTCTTTCCTCCTCTTCTCCTCTTGTGGTTGTTCATTCTACTTCTTTTCCTATGGTTTTGTTCCTTTGACTTAAAACCATTTTTGAAACAAAACTTCTAGAACAATAACAAAATGGCATACATCATTTTTAGGCTCTCTCTTGGCAATTCCTTCAATCATGTTCTTTTGACATTTTCCGATCCGATTAAGTCTTTGACCAACTTATAATACATGATTATAGTTCAATTGACAAATTTTCCATGATCTACTTTGGAGATCATCATGGCAAATTTGTTGTTAAAGTACTATACCTTATCTTTTTGATAAATAATGGGCAAATTGTAACAATCCTATTAACATACTCTGGTTTCATTTTTTTAACAACCTATCTTTAGTTTGGTGTTGTAAATATTTAGAACCCTATCAGCAATGTCTGCCAAAGCTACTTTAGCATTTGACATTTTTGCCTAATTTGTTTTTGTTTCACATGTATGGTAAAATTTAAAAACTTTCACCAATAGATGTTTATCTATAATTCTTTGCTCCTCTACCATCATAACTTTGATTCTATTGTGCTTAAAATCTAGTTTCCAATTGTTTAAAATTCAACCAAAATATTATGATGGGGAGTCTTCCATTCAATTTCAAACAAACCTACCAATCCATTTTTTTTTGCCCATTTTCTCTCCTCCTTTCCATAACTTCTCCAAAGTAGAATGTTTTTTAGATTGTTATTCTAACTCTACTCTATAGGAGTAAAGATATACCTAACGTCATCATCTTGTTGAGTTTGGACCTTTTTTCCTCAGAGATTAGTAACCATTTCTTGCTAAGTCCTTTTATTGCGCTTCTTATTTGGAATTCGGAGCTTCTCTAAAATCTATTCATGTGTAGGCTCTTGTTGTGATGGTCCTTCTTGTTGTTGTCGCAAATCCTCCCATTGCCGCTCCTTTTCAAAGTCAAAATTGAAAATTGGACCAACCTATTCACTTGTGCGTACTTTCTTCTAAATTTTTTTAAATTGTACTTCCTAAAAGTTTATTTGCAATCTTTGTTGTTCTTTCTAATCATTACAAAAACCCTTTCAAATTTAGACAACGGAGAAGATCTTTGAGAAAAAGAAAAATAAATAGGAGATGGAAATGGCAGACCTCTCGAGAGAGACCTAGACTGCAAAGGCAAAATGTTGGAATTTTTTTGTTATACTCTATCTTTTTTGTTTTTCTTCTCTCAATTTTTATAGTCTCTTTCTAGATTGTTTTTGCAACTTCTCAACAAAATTTTCTTTTGTGCTCATTTTGGAAATATAAAATGTCAAAAATTTGTTTACGAAAAACGAAAATGAGTAGTCATTTTGTTCTTTGTCAACATCAAAAATGCCATCACCTCGTTTCGTGTAGTGATGTTTCACTTTCTGCTTTAGGGTTAGTGTTTGAATGATTTGTCATTTTTTCTTGTTTTTTGACACTTGTTTGATTTTTGTTTGAGTTCATACTAACAACATGGGCTACAATTAATGCCTACTAACCTAACAACTATGTAGGTATGGTATTGGGTTCTTATGATAAAACAAAAAAAATTCGATAACCTAACATTATCCACACTACAATTTTTTTTTGTCATGTGTTGAATCATCATATGAACATAGTTTTTTTTTTCTAATGTTACATACATATCTAACTTATAATTTACTGGTTGTGAAACTGTGTGATCATAATCTTTGAATAATATCATATATTGTTGACTCATCAAATTGACCGAAGCTTCTTTTGATATGATTGTTTGATCAGTTTTATGATCTCTAATGTTACTTTTCTTTTGAATTTTCATAAAATTTACCTTTTTGTGGTCAAAATTTATAGACTTTAAGGATTTTTTATTCTTTGAACTTTGAATCTCTTTCAATGTCTGATCCACATATCTATATGGTTTCAACTTGTTAATATTGACCAATATTGGGTTTGGTTCAATTTTGTTGGCCAAAAAAAAAGAATAATGTTATTAGGTAAGCAATATTATACCCTAAATGGGCCAAACAATATTTTCTTGAATTTGCTTAAATGTGTTTTTTCTACCTTGGGAACCAAATAACATAATCTCCAAATTCGAACTTCTTCTCTATATGTTTTTGTTGACTCCACAAAAATATGTTCCATTGGTTTTTTCCAACATTGTTTTGAGCTTCCAATTTGTTATCATGTAACTTTTGTAGTTTTGTAATTTTGGTAGTTAGTACTTTAGTGGGTTTTTCATTTCTAGGGTTTCCATTAATAGCCATTAGAATATATTATGTTAGCACTAGAGGATGTAGACCATAGATTAATTGGTAAGGTGTGTATCATGTTGCCACCTTGTAAGACGTCATGTATGAAAATAAAATTGTAAACAAATGTTCATCCTAGTGTGTTTTCTTTTCATTGACTAACGTGGTCAATAATCTACCAATAACTTTGTTAGTAGATTTTGTTTATCCATTTCCCTATGGATAATAAATAGTATAACTAACATGCTTTAACATTTTTTTAGAAATTAGATGTTTGATTGTATCATTGATGAAATGTATTCCTTAATATGTAACCATGGTCAAAGGACATCCAAATCTGGTCAAAATATATTCATACATAAATATGGTTGTAAAAACTATAATATTGGTTCTTAATGCCTTTGCCTCTACCCACTTGGTTGCATAATCTATAACTACCAGAATATATATGTTCCATGTTAATCTTCTTGTTGGTTTAATTGGACCTATAAAAGGTTCCTTTGGAAGTGTTGTTATTAGTTTGGCTAGAACTTTTGTTTTTAGTCTTCCAACTTTTTAATAACTATCACAACTTCTACAAAATTCATGAGTATCTTTGAATAGAGTTAGCCACTAATAACCTGCATCCAAAATTTTCTTTGTAGTCATATTTAAAGCAAAATTTCCTTTTACCACTCCTTCATGTAGCTCCTTAAGAATAATATGTGCTTATGAGGTGGTCAAACATTTATGCAATATGTTATTTTTTCCGTTTTATACATTTTTCCCTCTTAGAGTAAAAAGGTTATTCCTTTCTAGCTAACTTTTTGTTTTTGAGTTAAGTTCAAAGTTTCTAACATCTGACCCGTCTTTAAATAATTCTTCACCTCATGAATCCATATAGGTTCTACAAAAAATAATGATGAATCTACAGTTTGATATGGGATTCCAATGGTTTCCAATTGTCTGGTAATTTAGACAAAGGATCAGCTACCACGTGTTTTCAAGGTTTGTAGACTACTATGAATTCATATTCCAAAAATAACGACATAAGTATTTGGACCTTCTGGTTTTTGCTCCCAATTTTTTGTTAATTGATATTGTTTTAAGTGTTCCAATACGTTGAACAATAGTCACGTTGTTCTCCTAATCGTGTGTAACCTTTGCATCTTGAAGCCAAGGTTTTCCCAACAACATGGAATAGGTAAAATCTACCACATTAGTTTGCAAAACAATAAATGTGGCTACATATGGTATGCCATGTATGTGAATCTTCAAATTTTGATGATTCCTAAAGGTCCGGTCATGCTTTGATCTACCATTTTGAGGTGGTATGGGGTTGGTCTTAGTTTGGGTAAACCTAATTTTATTCCGAGGTTATTTGTTATGATATTTACATTTGCTCCTACATCTAACAAAACATCTTCAACGATGTTCTTCCCAACTTGTATTTGGATAACTACCATTTGGTTATTTATTTCTATAGCTGGAATGTCAATTACATAATGTGTTTCAATCATTGTGGCTACATTAGGCTCTCATGTCACTTTAGTAGCTATATTAGGTTTTATTTGCTTTAGTTTCAACCACATGTATTTATTAAGATCTAGTTTTATCTTCAATAACTGACCTAACTTTAAGGTATAGGTAGTTTCCAGCATCTATTTATTGATAACTTGGAATATCTATTCCATAAACATAACTATGTTGTTAGGAATAACAAAAAAATAAATTGGTACAATTGGTTATATGGACACCTCAATATTTGGTAATCATGCCTAGCTTGTACTCCGCCATGTTTTCTCCTTTTGATTCAGACTTTCTGGTGGGTCTTTTGCTTGCATCTTTTATATTATATTGACAAAATATTATTGTAGTATCTGTTCTTCTTCCCATTCAGCAACAGACTTCTTTTTTATTAACTTTTTGTCCTTGAACACTTGTTTTTCAATAATCTTGATCTTGGTGATGGCCATGTCGACATCCATTATATGAACTAAAGGATTAGCAACCTTGGGCTCCACCATAGATGGTTTTTTTGTAGTCTTCACTCCTTTGTTCTTAAACAAATTATGCATGTCATTGTATTTAGGAAAGTCTATAATCTTATGTCCAATCTCACCACAGATATGATAGGAATACTTCACAAGTTTTTGTATTCTAATCTACTGAATGGTATCTTCATAAACTACAAGAATAGACTCTTATTTTCTTTTGACTTTGCATGTTTCAACATTGTGATTTGTCCTATGACAATTTGTATAATACATTCCTATTTTCTCTGGAATTGTTTAAGGTTTTTAAGCTAATATTATTTTACTATTATGTGGTATTAACAAATTACTTATTGACTCAATTTTAGAATTTCCTTCTTCACAAACCAAAGTTATTTTTTATTGTTGCTAAATGGAGATATGGTTGTAATCCAAATCTAAAAATAATAGTTAAGAAACTATATGTTGTCTTGTGTTGAAAACTATTGGTTAACTTCAATAGTTTCTCATAATAAACCTCCACCCTTTCATTCTTTTCATGCTTCATATTCTTTAGCCATATATAGACTTGCTCATCATTTTGAATTGTTCTAAATCATTTATAGAAAGCTAATTGCAATTCTACAAAAGTGCAATTTAGGTAGTCTCCCATGACGCACTCCCAACTCCTTGAAGGACTCAAAAAATGAGTCCAAGTACAAGACAACGGAAGGGGGAGGAGTCAAGGCATGCTCCTTAGCTCATAACACTTTGAGGGGTAGAGGGGCGTGTTGGAGCTTCGGGATGAGACTAGGAAGAGTTGACAAGATTCATTCACTCACACGGGCCTGCACACAACCCACACAAGGTGGTTAGTGCATAGTTGGAGCACCTTTGGTGCTAGGGTGAACCATGGGCAACACGGACACACAAGACTCACCATGGCCCGAACTTGGGTGAAGCCACCACCTTCCCCCTTTCTGCACCTCTCCATGGGGCCCACATCCAAATGACTTTTCTTTCCTGGGACTCCCGAGTGGGAGTCCCGAAATCGCGCCAATTGGGACTCCCGTGGCTTTGCAGCACCATAACTTTGCAAATAGACCTCAAATTGAGGTGCGGTCTAAAGAAAAGTTATAACCCTTGTCAAGAGCTTTCTAACATTATGTCGCAAGTCATCTGCAGACAAGTAAATCGGGTCGATTCTTGACCTTTTCTAGTCGGGAATCAAATTGCCAGTTTGACTCTCGACCCTTCTTTTGGCCATAACTTGTGTTTCAGATGTCCAAATGAGCAATGCGAACCCATTTTAGACATTTAAGTTCTAAGAGCTTTCCAATGATATAAAAAACGCCACAAGACATTAAGTTTTGACCCCTAAAATTGCTCTTTAAAGTTTCGGGAGTCCATCGAGACTCCATCTTTCAAAGTGGGAGTTGCCTTGGGAGTGTGAGCGTTCACTCCCTCACACTTTTTTACACTCCCAGGAGTATGTGATGTGATTCCCAAGCTTCCTCTTGGCCCGCAACCTTGCAACCCCTTTGCCTTGGCCGCAAGCCTAAGGCTAGGGTTGCGACATCCCATGTGATTCTTACACCAATCATTTAATGTGTTTTTGAGGGTAAAACTAAATAGATTAACAATTTTTGCATCTTTTGTTTCACCGTTTACGCTAATAACAATTTAAAAAACTCTAACATGAACATCTGGGTCAGAATCCTTCACATACTTAGTATACTTAAGTGGTTGACAATACGGTTTGTTTGGTGGTAATGGTGGTATGCCTTGATTCACCATTGGTAATAAAAATATCATGAAGGTCCTAATCCTCCTCCTCCTCCTAGATCTAATGGTTGTTTAGCAAAAATCTTATCCACTTTTCTAGGCAGTTCTATATGCATGCTCACAAGCTCTATTCCCTTTGGAGTCTATGGTCTAAACTTCATACCAACAATGGTATGGGCTAGTGCTATTGTAAATGGAGCTTTAGTAACTATAACCATAGAGTGGGGCATTGCCACATAATATAATGGTTTAGATATTACTCGTTTTACTTCGAAATTGGTAATTCCTACAAAGGTAAATCCAACATTGTTGTGATGTAACAAATTTTGACACACCCCCAAGTTCCTTGATGAATTCAACTTCAAGTCCAAAATTGAAGACAATGAAAGGAAAAGGAGTTGGGGTGCGTTCCCAAGCTCGCAGCACTTCACGGGTAGAAGGGCGTGCTGGAGCTCCAAGATGGGATTAAGAAAATTGACAAACAATTCAATTACTCACATGGACCTACACAAACCAAACAACAAGTTGAATAGTGTGTAGTTATAGCATTTTGGTGCATGGACGAGCCATAGGCAAACACGAACTCACAAGATTCATCATAGCCCAAACTTAGGGGAAACCATCACCTTTCCTTTTATAGTATATTTTATGCCTAGCCACGAGACCAGCACCCAAATGTCATTTTGTCCCAAGACTCCCAAGTGGGAATCCTGAAACTCCCAAGTGGGAATCTCGAAATTCCCAAAACTGGGATTGTTACAACTTTGGGGGCCCATAACTTTGCGTGAAAACCTCCGATTGAGATGAGGTTTGGAGGAAAGTTGTAACACTTGTTGAGATCTTTCCAACAATATGTGCCACACCACCTGCATGTAAGGAAATCAGGGCGATTCCCAACTTTTAGTGGTCAAAAGTCTAATTGCTAATTTGACTCCCAACCTTTCTTTTGGCCATAACTTGTGTTCGAAGTTTCCAAATGGGTCATGCGAGACCATTTTAGACATTTAATTTCCAAGATCTTTCCAATGATATAAGAAACTTTTCAATCCAATGGGTTTTGACCCCTACAATTACTTTCCAAATATTCAAAAGTCCATCTAGACTCCAACTCCCAATGTGGGAGTTGGGAGTGTGAATGTTCATTTCCTCACACTTTCCTACACTCCCGGGAACATGAGATGTGACTCCTAAGCTTCCTTCTTGGCCCACACCCTTGCAAGCTCTTACCTTGGTCACGAGCCCAAGGCTAAGGTTGCGACAAATTTAGTACATGAGCTACATAAATTGATACTACATCTACCATAGTTTGAACTCTCATTTCCACTTTATTGTTTTTTTAGATTTATTCTCCTTACTTTAGAAATGTTCAGCAAATCCTTGCTTCACATTATTTTCAATAAATGGACATTCATTGATATGATGTCCAATGTGATGGTAGTATGTGCAATGCGGAAAATTAGGTCTTGGAACTTTGTTCGACACACTATGAATTCCTCTACTCCAATCCCTTGGGATTCCTCTAATAATGCTTCCACTCTACCAATTAAATCTAGGTTCATTATACCTTACTTTAATAACCACATGTACACCTTTTGCTATTATTGGTTTTGCTCTTTGTAATACTACAATTTTTTGTCTAGTTACAAGTACCAGCTCAATTCCTCTGGACATTCTAATGCCTTGAATTGTAGCTTCTTGTTCAACCACATAATGAATTTGAGGTTCAAAATTTTGAGTATTTTATTCAAGCTTTTCATCTTCATGTTTTTCTTAATAATAAGGAAACGAAGCAAATTTATACCTAGGTATTACTTCCTCCCTTTCTAACTAGTTTAATTTATGTTCTTCATGAATCAAAGCATCACAGTCATGTTGCTACATTAGACTTGTTGACTCTAGCGTAACTCCTTGTCAAGGTCCAGATTTTTGACTTCTTCATCTAAACTCATCTTGTGAGTCTACATTTTCAATCTGATGTTTTTCTCTCCTGGAACTTTGTTGTAGATTACTAGTGCGCCTCTGTATTTCACCATTTTGCACTTCACAAAAAATTATCAATGTTGCCTTAAGTGTTATGTGGCTTGTAGGTTTCTCTTCTATCCATGGATGTTTTTGTTTTGATTGAAAAACTCTTTTAGGTGTTATAAATTATTGGTCTATTTGATCTGCACTCAAATTCTTGATTATGGCAACGCCATTTTCCACTTGTTCATGTACTATAACATGATCTAATTATTTCCTTGGAATTTAAATTACAATTCTATTTTCCATTTCTACATGTTCAAACTCAAATTTGAACAAATTTTTGCATTAAAACAAAATCCTCATAGTTAGCTACTTTGGTTAGATATTTTTTAAAACAAAAATATATGATCAAGATTTGGAAAAAATGCAAGAAACGAAAACTAAACTATACTATCAATTTTTTAAAACAAAAAAATTCCAACATTAAAACATGAATAACATTTTGAATTTTTATGTATCCATTTCCTTATGTTTTCCTCTTGTTTTCTTGTAGAGGTTTGTCTCCACCTAGGCCTAGGAGTCTCTCTCTCTATGTTCGTAAGAGAAAAGTTCTAGCATAGTCCTTACATGATTTCGATATTTCTTTCATATGTCGAGGCTAAAGCCTAGGTCATGGATTCCATGCTTTCACCACCTAGGATTAGGAATCCTTTTAGGTATAATCTTGCAATTAAAACTTTCCTTGATGACGAGGCCTTAAAGTGAGATGGGATGTGTTTGTTGAGCTTGGGGGAAGATCTTTGCATTCATGAACCCTTTGTGTGGTCCTACAATTGGGTGGAAGGCTTTGATTTGTTATATTAGATTCTTGTGTATTCATTCTTGATGAGTGGACGTTCTTAACAATAGTCCCCTTTGCCTTCATATTGTATGTTTTGCTCAAAACTTCACCATTCCAATACTAAAACATCATTAATGAATACAATAATATATTGAAATCATGTCTTGGTGGGTTGATGCATGGTATAGTGTAGACAATTTTAGGGAATATTGGGACTACATGTAGTATAAAAAAAATAGCAACACATAATATTTCACTCACTTTGAATTTTTTTAGAGATGATCACATGTAGTTAATTTGAACTTCAAACATAAAACAAGGTATTAAACCCATAAATATGTAATTGATTGATAGATAGTTGTATCATTATGTAAAAGTACACCAATAATTTTATAATTAATCATTCATTTAGGACCCTTGTTTTTTTTTAATTATTAATTTTGAAAGTCCATTCTTTTTATGTAAAACGGTAAAAACAACACTTAGCCCATCTACATCTTCAGTGGAAAAACATTTTACAACTTAAAAAATCACAATCTTCATCATTATTATAACATAATGTATTAACAAATGTTTTTAAAATATCTTATATGAATTTTGTAACTTGAAAAGAAATTGAGAATTTTGGTGAGGAAGATTCTTCTTCATGGTTATCTTTTTAAATGTGTAAAATTTCACAGATAAACTACCATTAAATCTAGTCCTTCATAATCTTTTTTTATAATTGTAGCATAATAGTATATTAGAAGGCTTCCAAGCCTCTTTTATTCACTTTTGTCAACACATGTTAAGGACTTGAACTTTTTATTTTTCCTTGTACCCATGTCTTAATCAAATTTTCTTTTTTTTATCATTGTTCATGTCCTTGACAAAACTTTTTAAATGAACATTATACATTTGCAAGAAATGAAAACCAATTCAGAAGTTGGGAGTTTCAACAAAATTTTGCACAAGCTTGATTGAACTTTGACAAATGTAAGACAAACATGAAAACTTACACAAATGTAGAAAGGGAAGAAAAAAATGCAAGGTCCATTATCACTTTCAAAAGATGGCAAAACTAAAACCATTGTTCAAATTTGGAGGTTTTATATGGTTTCAAAATTAATGCAACGATATAATCTTGTAAAAACATTGCAATAACATATTCATTATGCATGTTAGAATCCAAAGCAAGAGATGATGACAAAATATCTTGGATGCAAAAGCACATGTATGTGTTTGTAACTATTATTTTCGTTGTTTATTGGACTTTTGAAAAGTATCAAGGCATATTATTTATGGTAAAACTTTTGTGGGAGAAAAATTGATGTATCTTTTGCATTTGATCATTCCTCTTGGATCTTCAAAGATTTTACACCACTGCCAAGTTATTTCCAAAATTTTCAATAAAAATTAACATTTAAAAATGAACCCCAACTATGAATGCATCACCTACAAAAGAAAAAACACCCAAATTGAATGAAAAACTTTAGAAGGTCATTGTACATTGATCTTCTTGGAAGCATTACTTCACCTATTTGATATTTTCCCAATTTTCATTTTGCTTTTCCACTATTGTGTCTTTTTAGGTTGCACATCACCATTCACAATGGAATGGTCATCCTACACTACTACACATCAAAACTTTTCAAGCCATCTAATTTGATTACCATAATTGTTTTGACCAAAAAATTGGTCAGCTTGATTAAAAGGCACTAGTTGTTGAAATGACATGTCTTTTGGTTCAATTACTTTAATTAAAAATTATGATTTATTGGTCAAATTGACATTTAGTCAAGTAAAACAAAAAATGGATGCCTTTAGTAAAAAAAGGTAGGGGTTTAGTCGAATGAAAAAATCAATTTTATTTAAAACAAATTTAAAATTATATATATATATATATATATATTACTTATGGTTTTTTTGAGTGGTCAACTTGACCAAAAATGATTTGACTAACAATGAAAATGAACAATAGATTAACTCAATAGGTAGGTAGGTTAAATAGGTTAAATATGTTAATTAGCCTAGGGTGGCTAAACTAGGCTTTTTAGGCATGTTAGAAAAATATTCAAAATAATACAATGGCAAAAATCACTATTTGTTGAAAGATTTGGTATAATGGTTTAGGATTTGATCTTTCGATGTGCAAGTGAAAGGTTCAAATCCTCACACTTCCACCTTATCTAGCTAATTTATTTAATTAGGTTTGCTTGTTAGCTTAGGTGGGTAATCTAGGTTAGTTAATTTAGGTTGGGTTGTTGGGCTACGTAACTTAGGTAGGTTCTTAACTTAAGTTTAATGTTTAAGCTAGGTGCCTAATTTAAGTTGGGTTTTTAACCTAGTTGCCTTGTTTAGGTTAGGTCTAGCTACCCACCTACCTAGGCCATACCTACACAATAAATAAAACTTTTGTTCATTTGATTGCCATTTTGATTAATGTATTTTGACAATACAACAATTGGCTAAATCGACTAGTTGGTATGAAAAGTCAAAAAAACCATCAATCAAAAAACATGTGTCAATTTGACCACTAGTCAACTTGGACATGTTGAAATTCATTTGTCCATTATGATTGATTGGTTAAATTAACAAATGTCACAATTTGGTTTTTTTTCATCAAATTTTTTGATAATAAAAACCATTATTTGTAGCAATGCTACTAAGCCTACTACCAAAAGAATATACATTAACTATTGGTGGTGATATTGCCTTGATTGTCATAATTCTTGTTGATGGTTGTGAATTATGAATGAAGTTAATTTTGAAAGGGGTGCATTGTGTATGGGGTGGCATCTAATGACATAGGGTGGTCAAAATCATAATATATATATTAATGTTGATTGTGTGGATGGCTATTGATATTTATTAACTAGTCACACTTAATAAGTTGCCTTCAATATGATAGTCAAAATCTTTTAAGCCAATTTACAAGGTAGTTTTTTCTATTGCTAGGAAAAAAAATCATTGCCAAAAACCTTCCAAATGATTTCACTTTGTTTTTTTTTTCATTTTGTAGCAAATTTTACTAATAAAAAAGGGTGGTAGAAAAGGTTACTCAAAAGTTGTTGGCAAAATTGAACGAACACCTATTAGCTCACCATGGAGGATGGATGGTAATTAGTGGTTAAATTCCTATTCGTGTCTCATTCCCTAGCTCACCATAGTAGTTAGCCAATAACTAACTTGTTTTATTACATTAACAATTCACAACATATTGTTGATAAAATGTCTTCATATCCACCATACAATCAATTACATCGTGGTGCTTCTTTCTAGCAATCCACAACAAGCAATTTTTAGGTATAAATTCTTCAAAAAAATTTGTTTCATTTTATGTTCCCTTGCCTTTTTCTAGTAATGTATAGGAATGACAAATCAATCATTTTGCCCACGTTCATTTGCATCATACTCTTTTATAAAAGTTGCTACCACTTTTTAGTAACCTCCAACAACACCTTACACATCTTTTGCATTTCTTCAAATAATTAGCTAGCATCTCAAGTTTGACACCCTTGCACTCTAACAATTTACAAGGAACAACAAACATGCCATTATGCATGTCTTCAATTTGCATCACATTCCTTTTGGGAAGCTAATGTGTCTCTCAAACAACCTCCAATATACCTTAAGCATCTTATGCATGTCTTCAATTGGGCATGACCACATCAATTTTCATAGTTTTTCCTTTTTTGAATATCCATCCCAACTATCCACATATGTTTTTGCCTCTTCTAAAAATTATGCAATAGTTCATGACAGTTTGGCCATGCATAGATTTGAATGTAACAAAAATTTTGTAGACCCATGTAGGCATTTCATAGTAATTGCAACCATGGAATTGAATTGCATGGATGTTGATACATAGTTACATGGTGCTTGGCCATGAACTTATAGTTCAACATTGACATTTTAACTATATTCAACTTTCATAACTTGATTTCATTGTGGTTTGCATATTTATTTTGCCAGCTTGTGTCCCTCTTCCCTATTATTTGTAGATGGAGTCTCCCTCTTTTAACAACTATACCTTAAATTTTAGCTTAGATGATAACATGAAGATTGAATTTGCATTGTTTCCATAGTGTGCATTCAAAATTGCCATCATGGTAAATGTGTTTAATTTCGATGTGATGTACAATGAAGGTCAACATTTTGTTGATATAGATGTTGTAAATGTTTGTGACATCTTTAGTAAAACAAGAGCCATGCCAATAATATTCAATTCATTAACAGACCTTGCACAAAAGTTGATGAATGGTTTAGTTTTGCCCACAATCACCTTTCATGTGTAATCAATTGGTGAAGTTTAAATTGTTGCTAGCCATCTTTTAAAAATGACACCTAAATAATGTTCATTGACTTTCATAATCTACTTAAAGCATGATAACACATCCATGTCCTATGTCTTCATGTGGAATTAGGCAAAATATGCGATTTACAATGATGTTATTTTCATTGCATCATGCATTAATCATGCCATTGGTCGTGAGATTCAGTGGCCATCTAGAGAGGAATTCATTTTTTTGGCTAGCCATTAATTTGAATTGCAAGGTTGCATTGAGATTATTAATGGGACACTTGTCAAAAATTGGAAACCATGGAATAATGAATCCCATAAAAGCTAGTTTAATGGGATGAAAAAATTTTACTCAATGAACAATACAACCATTGTCGATCACCAAGGCATGTTCATCCATATTGACATTGGATATCATGGGTCTTTCAATGATGTTAATATCTTGTGACATTCCAAGATTTACTGGAATTGGAAGCAATGTTTTGAAAGACCTATTTTGAATACCTATCGGGTGACCCTAGATACATGGGAGAATGAATGTTTATAATGAGAAGGATTGGAAGAAGGGAATTAGCTTTAGGTGCATACTAAATTGTTGCAAAGGCTTGCAACAAGATGCATGTTGGTTATCGAATATGTGCAGAATGGGGTATTGGCAATCTAAAACGGAAATGAAAATGGCTAATGAACATAATCAACTAGATATACAGGCCAAGTAATACACATGTTTCAAGCATGAGCTCTACTTACAAACTTTTTACATTGAAGGTGCATGGATTATTCCATAGAAGTAGTTGGGGAACAAATGTGAAACCCAACAAAGTTTGGATGGGATGATGATTAATTCTAACTACAAGTGCAAACTGTATTTTTACTTGCTACTTGAACTCTTCTTCACTAAGTATAATGAGTTATCTATCACTCTTGGGATTGGAAAAAATTTCCTACTGTGTTTTTCATTACTTGTATCCATTTTTTTTATTGTTAGCACATCTTGCATCATATCCAATCAACATTTGATAATGCTTTGCCATGACTATCATGGTTTTTAATTAACACTAGTTAAAAAATCTTTCCTTTTGTCATTGGCTTATTTGCCAACTTGTGGACTATTGCCTTGGGGAACAACCACAAGGTTCAATGCAAATTGCTTCTCAAAACACTTACTTTCCATCCACCGCATCATGCATTTATGTGAATTTAGTGTCTTAGTTGCCTTGCATTTTTTGACAATCCTATTAATGAAATTTTTCCTTCTCTTTAACATGTTCCATGTTACATGTCCATTGGTGACCTTCAAGTGCACTAAGACTTCATCATTCAACAACATAGCTTTATTTGAATCCTTGTCATTTGAATTTCTCATTTTCAAGTTCTTCAAACATTCTTGTAAACGGTCCTTTAATGTGTCTTATTGGAATAAAGAATTTGGGTACTCCTTGAAGTAGTTAGTGTACACCACCTTCCAAACCACATTTAGGAGGAGTTGTGTCTTTTCTACTCTTGTTGTACAACACAAATTGATGACCATAAGTGGTTGTCATGGTGGATAAATGAAAGCTTTCCACAATGGGCCATTGGGAATTTGTTTTTCCAAGTTGGCCTTGCCTTTTCTTGAATTGGTAGGTGGTTTCTAGTCGAACAATTTTGCATTTGCATCTCATTTCATTGTGACTAACTAAACATTAGTTGTTATTCCATCCCAATTTGGTACTTATAATAAAAAATAGAGGAATTTAATTAAATATGGTTTAACACCATACCTATCATTTAAATTTAGTCACTTGAACCCGTTCCATGCACACTAGAGCATGAGTAGTACTGAAATTTTCATGAAGTTGCACTCCCTTGTAGGGTTGGTTGACTCCCGTGTTTTATTTCCATGATTGATGACATTAACAAATTCCACCAAACACTTTAACTATCGAAATAGACCATTGTAACAAGATGTGATTAATGCATAATGTACATTGTTAGTAGCATAAACATTAAGCACAACCTAATGGCCTATGTAGTTTATACATACCCAACCTTGTTTCATGAAATGTGGTCTATGAATGGATGGACTCCAATTGTTTTTATAAGTTTCTACATATGCAACCCACATTCACAATTAATACTTGAATTTGGGTGATTCAATCTTACCCTATCTATTTCACAAAATTGGTTCCTTCAATGCTCACATGTTCACAAGGGAGAGCCACCCAATCAACCCAATAATTCCAACAACCCCCTTTTCAATCTTGGCAAAAGGGTTTCATTTGGTGTTAGATTTATGAGTAAGTAACAAGGATCTCTTCCACCAAAATGCATGCAAGTATGATTACTTGGGGTTAAGTAAAGGAAGACAAGAGCATGGACATTTGTTCCTACACAAATAGTTAGACCTTTAGTTGTCTTCAACATTGACATATCATGCACAAATGTGTGGCATATGCACAAACGATGTGAATTAAAAAAACATACATCTTTGAAAGAATACAATTGCATCAAATGTGGTAAATTTTTTTTTGATTGTTTGTTTGTATTCATCATGCCCATTCTTCATGTATAGTAGCTATGTCACCCCATGAGCTAAATTTCTAAATTGAATTGAAACTTCAAATTGTGTGATGTGATCGACATTCTTATTATATCAAACATGAAGCAACTATGATAACAAAAAACTCACGTGGATTGCTTACAATAGTTCAAAACAACATTTGTACATGTGTTTATGATGCAACATTTGACTAGTTCAAAATACAAAAATGTCTCCAACAAAAGTTACATGTTAGAGTGGTAATTGTCATAATTTACATCACATTGTTGTTTTACATCAAAATCCTTGACATTCACATCCTACTTGCTAATCTCGGTTCCCATGTCCAAATCAATAACATTAAAGACAAGCACACTCATATGGTATGTGAGCAATTAGGGACTACATGGCTTGCCCACATTGCAAAATTTGATGTAGGCACCCACAATTTACCTAGGCAATTTTGAGGGCCTTCCATGGTAAGCTTTCCTTGATTTCTTTCTACAACTTTTGCTTGCAACAACATTGATGTCAAGACACAAAGGTGTAACAAGATGCATTTTTGGACAAGGGTGTCCATGAGAGGTGATAATACTTAATATTTTATTTGTTTCTCAAGCTAGTTTGTGGATAACTATTCCCACAACACACCAACTTCTAATCTTCCAATTCCACAACTCTTTTTACCTTTATTGAAGGATTTTAGCAACCATGAAGCAACTCCTTCCAAAATTGGTTCACAAACTTTGCTCATGAAAGCAAAAACAGACTACATATTTAGAAACCTAGGCTCCCAAATTGTCAAATTGTCACTTAAGCAATCGTAAAATACTTCTAGTTCATTTCAGAAATCTTGGAGTAGGACCATGGTGAAATGTGTTGGGAATTTTTTGTGGCAAGTATAGGTAACCCAAGTTCACTTGAAATCAAAAACCTTATTTGTTTTTAACTTTTAATAGGTGTGCCTTTGTCAATAGGGAGTGTACAAACCTAGCCCACTCACAATGTTAAATTTTCTATAGGTTCGATTGCATTCCTCTATTGTGAACACTCCACCTCTATTTGCTTAGCAAATCCCCTTTCACTTGTAACCTCCAAGCATATGATTCCTATAACTAAAAATTTTATGTTGCAGAACCTTGTGTTGCATTTCCAAAACTTGCGGTAGAGCTTCACCCACAAGGGAATGCCAAAATGTATAGAAAATACCTTTGGCACTAATTTTGGCAAAGACTTGGGTTCAACTTCCAATTTTAAGTGTAATTTTGCATCCCCATTTATTTCAATGATCCCTCATTTTGCCATAATTGGCCAATTTATTGGCCATTTTTATGATGACTTTGTGGATCAATTTATTAATTCAATGTGGTTCAATGATAATTTAGTTATAGTGGACATCCAATGGATGGTGCACTAGTGGGCGCCAATTAATTGTGACCCAATTCTTCAAGAAAGGAGGTTATTTGAAGTTCCAATTATCATAGTAGCTGATTGGATTTGGCAATGGAGTGTTGAATAATTTATTTATTTATTAAAATATATTTTGTCATATGATACCTATAATATTTTTTAAGATTCTCGATTAATATAATAAAATATTTAATATTTTGAAAATGAATGAGGACATTGACAAATTTTCATCCATTTTGATACATAACATCCATTCATTATGTTTCTTGATTCTTGTTTATCACCCTTCAATTCACCTCTAGAGATTTAAAATAGTGGATTGCAATAGGATGCATGGAAGACTATGAAGTAACCTTGTATCAAATTTTGACATCTACACAAATGACATGCATTGAACATTTGCACTCATAGTAACCCATACCTCATCATTGAGGCTATATTATCACCCAGGCAGAGCATGTTCAACTACCATGACAAAGAAGAAAATACAAAGACCATGCTTATAACACTTGCATTTTAGAACTTTCAACACTACAAAGCTCAATTTTTTGAAATTTTGACACTTTGAGCAACGAATTTCTCAAAAAATTGACAATTATATATATATATATTGGATCAGGCACTAAATTATTGACACAAAAGTTTCAAATAATCATCAAAATTTAATACTTTCAACGGTCCACAAGAGAAACCAAGGACACACAAATGGAGAGAGAAGACCATTGCCTGTGAACATTCATTACACTGATGGTGGAGAGATAGTTGCTCTATTGGGGTAGTCCAATCTATAAATTTATACTCTTGTTAGTGAAGGAGCAAATTCCAATTCCTTGTTTGTTAGCATACTATTTTTGCTCCTATGGCTCTCCCAAAATTTGGGAACCTAGCCCAAACATCCTAGGCTTCAGCTGTGGGGGCAGGTGCAAATACTGGTGGGATCCCCATGGGTAAGACTTTAACCTGAAAACATGGGACCTGTATCAGCCATTTCAAAATTGGTCTTCAAAAGCATAGACCTTTTTTCAACTCCATTAAAATGCAGAGTTGAATACCAACAAAGGCACCTCTGGATTTAGATTGTGTATGAGATCACCACTGGAAATCAAAACCTTTGATTATTGGGACATACAAACATTGTGAAAAACAAACCAAATTGCATGTGTAATACTCAGACATTCACTGCTAGACAATTGAGAAGGTCATCGATGTTTTTTTCAATTTTCCATTGGAGCATCATTAGTGAGCATCCCAAGAAAGATTTATCAACTGGTGACAAAACTTTTCAAAACAGTCCAAACAGTAAGAAAACCGCCCCCAAACTAAAATTCAGCCAGAATATGTTCAAATAATTAGGATCCAAATTTGTCAGTTCCCAATGGCAAGCTCTCATCTCAGTGTTTGCTGCATTGCAAACCATCTCTTGCATAGCAATCTCTCCAACATGTTAGGATGGAAATCATCCGTTCCACAAGCAATGGCCTGTTTACTTTAATCAAAAACATTTTCATGCACACCTCTGTAGTCAAAAGGGTCTGTCAACTTGGGTGTACTTGCAACATCATTACTGGAAATCCCAATCATGAGAATTCCTGGAATGTTGGATTTTTCATTTGAACAAACAAAAAGCATGGCAGGATTAACAAGATTTCCTTCTTAAGTTTCAGTTCATACTTCAGTACACACTGGTTCTTTGTCACATCCTAAGTTAGTAGTCCTGTTGCTGGGAACATTGTTCTGCTGGAATCAGAAGTTTCCATCACATAACACAAATTTTGCATTTGCCATCAATGGCCTGGCCTGTCCAGGCAACTCCTGACTCAAAACACCACCAAGAGTCTACACAAGTGCAATTGTCTAAATCCTCTGAATTTTTTGCAGTAGTTGCATCAACTTCAAGGTATACTAGACTCTTCCGACATGGACAATGTGCTAGGTACTTCCATGACTCGAGGTAATCGACACCACAGAATACACCAAGACTACTTTATGTTTTACAGCACAGTTTCTGGCCGATCAATCTCTACTCATCTTACTTAAATGCCAGAATTGATCTTCCTTCGTGGAGGAGGGCTGACCTGCTGTGTGTGTTCTTCCATCTGAGAGATGAAGTTGCAAGTAACTTCCACTTCAGAGTGAGTATCTGGTAGGGAGATCTGGGAACATTATGAATTCTCTTCCTGAACAGATAGAGGTTACTGGCAGATGATCAAGATCCACATTTCTTCACTGCTGGTTCAAAATATAATTCTTCAGCCTGTACTGCATGTAGTGCATCAATTAACCTTGTGAGGAATGAGGCAGAAGGCTTGTCTTGGAGATTGAGACCTCAGGCTTGCACTTAAATGGCTTGTAAAACATGCCTATCTTGTTACTTCATTGTGAAAGGAGCTTCTGTGCTGAAAGAAACCAAGCACTTCAGATCTCCATACCATCCAGATCATTTCCTTAAGCTGTCACACTCAGCCTCTAAACCTGGACTCCAGTCACTGATTGCAAATGGTTATTGCAACTTTTAAGGGGCTGGCTATTCAACCATGAGAGAGTGATTGCTGAGTATGAGAAAGGTCATCACTGAATGTCCGAAATCGCAAACCAGAGCCAAGATGACCTGTTGCTGTTGGACAGAGCCAGCAGGCAACATTGTGCCCCAAAGCCTGAAACAAATATGCATAATTGTTGCATCAGATGCAATCACCAGAAAAATGGTGAACAAATAATGCATTCAATCTTAGGTGACAGACACTAAGCTTCTTACGCATATTCAAAGTTCATTTCAGTGAATAGAGAATGATTCTTATTATTTTTTCATTGTGTAGGAGCTGCAATGCTAACAGTGTCCTGCTTTGTGAATCATTCATTGTAAGAAACCAGAACACCCACTCAATAATAAAAAATAAGGGAAATAGAACCTACCATGCTAAGGTTGGTGAAAACCCCCACATCATATGGGTGTCTATAATGCTGGCCTGCTTTTTCTGCAAGCCACCGCGCCCGTACACCTTCATGATACTGCAGGTTCTCCAAACCCATCAAAAGATCAGAAAAGCAACGACAATTACCCAAAAGTAATCCAGAAAAGTATGCTAAGCATGAACATATGGAAAGGCACAGATCAGATGAGGGAGCACCTCTATGGTGGTCTTGTTATGCAGCAGGAGATATACATGCCATGCTAGCAGCAAACCCACAGTCACCAGGGCTCCCAACACTACAATTGTACATATTACCTGCTCACAAGAATCAAGGGAAGTACAACAGGACCCCATGAATTTCAATAATCCTTCAAACCTTTTCCCCTTCACAATAGAATCTCCCTGTAAACATTTCAGCAAGCCTCTGGTGTGCTCTGTGATTTTCCGTACTTACGATCCTAAGAGAGTGATTACTTTGACAATGCCCCCAAGAGTTTGGATTTGCCTCACCTAGATAGGTAACTGAAATAACTTTCACTTCACTAAATCCCACATAGAACATCATTATAAAAATGAAAGCAGCTACTTTCTGCCTGAGTTATGCCACATCCATTTTCATTTGCTCAGTTAAGCATGCTCTCAGTGTCTCACTTAGAATAAATTTCAACTACAGAAGACAAACAATCCTCAAGAAGGGGAGCTGCACCTTTACTGTAGTAAATAGTTCTCATAAGTATTGAGAAATCTCCATACTCACAATTAAAGGTAACAGAATGAAAAGCAAACAACTTCTGTAAGTCAAAGGAAAGCTTCAGATAAGGATTAAAGAACAGGGAAGAAGTAATACATGGAAGGGAAAAACTGACTCAAAATGAACTATAAAACTAGCAGTATGAACAGCTACCACCACAGTAACATATATGATAGCAAATTTTCCATCACAACATACCCACTGACTTCATCAGCCCCTTACAATCAGTATAGGCAAGTGTAACTACTAGCCTGCGTACTGAGTTTCTGTCGCAAGTCCAAAAGCAACAGGAAGACTCAGCCATGATACCAGGTAGCACTACACCAAAGAAGTGAAAACCAGAGGGACAAAAAAACCAAAAGAGAAGGAACGTAAGGCAGAAGACACTCCCATGAGAATCAAGAAATCTCCATACTCATGATCAAGAGGTTCAAAACTTTTCCTTGGACTCAAAGAAAGACTTCCAGATAAGGGGCCAAAGAACTGGGAAGAAGAAAAACACAAAAGGGTAGAACCTGAAGAAAGAACAATAAACTAGCAGTATGAGCAATAATGACTGTCTCTCACTTGTTCAGGGTTCATCAACAGCAACATGTATGATAGCAACTTATCTATCACAACATCGCTGCTAACTTCAGCACCCTACAGTGGCTGTAGGCCAGTGTAACCAATAGCTTGCATACTGAGTTTCTGTCACAAGTTCGGAACTGGAAGACTCTAATGCCATAAAAGGGAAGAACATAGCAAATAACACAAAACAAAAGAGTATGTACAATAGGAAGGAAAAAAAGGGAGTATGACAGACAAAAGGGAAAAGACAGACAGACAAAGACAAAGACAAAGTGGGCTTTGAAAAGCTCCCTAATCACAGAGACTATGGAAATCATTCAGGAAACTCTGAATACTGAAATCCCCAAAAAAGTCTTGAGCAAATCTACTGTCCTCTTTAGAGGATAGCCTTTATCTTTCCAAAGGACAGCGAGACCAACCATCTGAGAAGTGAAGAAAACTTTAGAATTACAAAGCCTCAAGAAACTGTAGAACTGACTATTGATAATGCCCACCTTAACGCTAATACAGATATTGGACTGAATGTGAGGCATGTGGATCATGTCAATACCTGCATACTCTGGTTGAGTAAGTTTATCAGATATAGCATACAAAAGACCCCTAGGAGTTTGGTTACTGGCAAAATCCAAGAAGTTACAAAGGAAGCAAATGTAAGTACAATTCACCTCACAAGACAATGTAGGGTAAATCCACCACCAAAACAGTCATTGTCCAGATACATAAAACTCTTGAAGTCTGGAAAGTCTGGGAGAAAAATATCACCCACAAACCTATTGACAAGGGATTAGCTCTGAAGCATAGCAGGGCAGGTGTTGCACATCTAAAGATGCTTCAAAAGAACAAACTTGTATGAAAAAAGGTAGAAATTTGACAAGTAGACTGCATAATTAGTACCCATGGGGATACCAATACCGTACCTTTACAGTAAACGCAGAAGTGGCAGAAGAGGCACCCACAGGCGGGGAATTTACACCAGGAAGATCTCCTCCCAGCTCCTGGATGGCATGACTTCCTAAAAGCACCTTAATCCCAGAGAGCAAATCCCATGACATTCAATCAGGACTCAAGAGAGAGCATGGAAGACACTGAAGAGTTTTTCAACCATCTCTTAGCTGGTGCAATAAGGACATTTAAGAGCAGATCAACTTTTGAATCAAGGGAGGAATTTACCAAAGATTGAAGACTTGCTGCCACCAAATAGAGCACAAACAGAAAGAAAACTTTGTAGTTGTTGTGACCCACACAGTTATTGATCCACACACAATGATGATCCTGCAACTCAATAGCACAGATCTTAAAAGAGATGAGGTCTGAATACCTCCCGTGAACCTGCTCTCTTCCCACATGCCTACTCTCCCTTCTAAAAATGAACAGGAGTCACATGAATGATCTTAGGTTCTGCTGAGCTATGCAGTGGACACATATCTGCTCCACTAGATTTACCTTCACTGCCCTCCACCAGGAAAAGGTCAAAGCACTGTGACCATGGCAGTTTCAATGTTACAGTCAGCTCCAACCATCTGCTATAAATTTGTAGAAGGCTGCCAAGGTCAGAAAGTTGGATCATACCATGCGTAGCACACAGCGTCTGCAAACCCGACAATGATGTGCTCGTGGAGGCTTATAGTGCCCACACTTCTGACAATATCTCAGATCCCCTCCCTGCCACAGAATACACTAAGTTAGCAAAAATAATCAAGTACCTTAAATATATATCTATGAGATGCTGAGAAAACTCCACAATAACACTTTGAAGGTAGTCATTGTGGCAGTTCAAGCAAAACCAAAACTAGCATGACAAGAATGAGTGTGGCCATAACCTTACGAGTGTCACTCACAAAGTATCTGACCATCATCTTGACCATGAATAGCATTGACTAGCTGCCATGACTTCCAACTCACTTCATCAGCTCCAGGACAATGGGGTGGAGAAGCATACAATAATCTGCCCATAATTTCAGGCAAACATTTATACAATAATCTGTGTCTGAGTTTCTGTCCCATTTCCAGAAGCAAAAGGAAGACTCAGTAATGATGTTGGATCGACAACTACCCTCTAACTGACAAGCTACTGCAGGCTTTGGATTGATCCAAAAATCCTTTTTTCCATCACTAATGCTCTCACATGCCATGACATGTTTTCTAACCAAATGGTCTTGTCCTCATGCAACTCTTCCAAGTTTCCAGATTGTCACGTTTGGAACAAACAACTTTCAATCAGGTCCCTCTTCCAACATATGTTGACGAAGAAACATATGCCTGCAATGAAATCACATACATCTAAGATGGCACCAAAGGTGAAACAAACAGCTATAATCCACTGTCAGCTACTTTTGGATAGGATATAGGGGAATCCATGTCAGTGATAATTTCCTATAACGGCAGCTAGTGGCTAGAATCTTACTCTTTTCTTACAGCAAACAGGGGGAAGGAAAGACCTTGCGTTTAACCTCATGAAGGGTGATTGCAGAATCCTCAAGATCAGGAAGGTATGAAGATGGAACACGCCCAGGGTCTTGGATAACAGCCAATGCATATGAGACCAGTGCCATGATACACAATGCTGTTAATAGCATTGCATTCGCCAACCCAGATGCAGTACTTAAGCTCAACCATGGTTGTATTACCCAAACAACCACAGTGTGGTACACAAATCCCATTATTAGGAGCACCACCACCACAGGTAGTGAAACAAATCTTCCAAAATCCATCCCTTTTGAGTTCATCCCAGCTATAACGATGGTTCAACTCACATGTGATGCAATCCCAGTCAACCAGCCTAAACTATCACAAAGTTGAGTAAAAATACAAACTTGTAAGACCATCATAACTGGCAGATACCGTTCATATCATCACAAGGACCAATGACCTCTCTAGCATAGCTCAAAACTAGATGGCTAGAAATCGACTTCAGGTGAACTGAGAGGAAAAAATGTGGTCTGAGCGAAAATGATGTATGATTTTAGATGCTGTGTTCAACACAAGGGGTCATCTGTATAGCAGCAGGAGAGTCATAAAAGTTTCTGGAGGCCAATGTTGATCTCATCATAATCCACAATGCTCAACCAAGTCAAACAGTATTGCTGTATATAAACCACAATGCACCACATCCTTAGGAAAATGTTTGGTCCTAGCTGTGATCCTGCACACAAAAAAAGAGCACAATCAGGTGTCAGTCATCATTGGGCATTTGAGATGTGTGCCATGCCAAGTGACCTCACAACAACCAAAGGGCTTTTGAATCACACTCATGACTCCCCACACATGTAAGCTGCTCATGGATATCTCGGCTGATCAGCTCACGGAACCTAACCAGAAAGAGCTTCTTCTTTACAATTAAGTTCCATAGAGCATCCAAAGCAAACCGAAACTCACTCATCTCCATCCTTGAGCATCCCCCAATCTCACTAACAATATTCAGGACGATACCCTTTCTCAAACATGCATGAAATTTCCATTGACCTAATTAGGTCACTGAGAGACGAAACCCTAAAAGCCTGAATCTGTTCCTACACGGTGACAGCCTTCTGTGAACTTCGGAGATATGCTTCAAGTTACAGAATCCTGAACATAATACTGAATGATTTGTTAGGCAACGGCATAGCGTGTCACGTTTTATATACAAAATCGCGGGGAAGCAAAACGAGTAGGCATGTCAGGAGGCCAAAAACGAGGCTCTAGTTTCTGACCCCCCAAAAACCCTAATTGTCTGAAACTGTGAGCGATCCAACAGAAACCCCCGAAAAAAAAGTTCTCAAATAGGAAACAAGAAGAGGATCGTCGCTTACACGACACTGTGGATGATTGATCGCAGTCGCAAGTGGAAGCGGAAGCCGAAGACGTTACACTAAAGCAAATTGCAGCAAGCTCGGTTATTAGTTATTACCGTTGAAGGAGAAAAGAACGCAAGAAAGAAAGCTGGACAAGGAGAGAATCGCCGAGTCGTCGCCTCCATCGCCGAATAGGCCGACCTCGGGATGCCCATCTCGGTAACACATGGCGGGGGACGGGTGCCGCGGGAGAGTGAAAAGCAGCAGCGTTGGGTGGGTATGGTCGCGTATATACCACCGGGTATTTCAAGTTATCTGAACCTCACCGTGTGTTTGGGCCTTAGTTCGGTCCCAATGTCATCCCAAATTCACTGAAACTCACCTTATTTTTGGACCTTAGTTTGGACTCTCAAGTCCCAACGTCATCCTCAACTCATTGAAACTCACCTTGT
>Ga0116228_10000495_pt1 | contig 30054 bp, 26 predicted proteins | sample S1TSphfallax_2_FD_89694 | JGI IMG/M metagenome (GOLD analysis project Ga0116228, IMG submission 89694) | Host-associated microbial communities from peat moss isolated from Minnesota, USA - S1T2_Fc - Sphagnum fallax MG | ecosystem: Host-associated > Plants > Peat moss > Unclassified | place... | reverse complement strand
GATTTATCAAACGGCGGCATACGCGTTCGACAGTGCCGAGCACGGTGCGGCGTTGTTCAATCTGGAAATTCCCGGCTACCGTTATTCGCGCATCAGCAATCCGACCACGGACATCCTCGAACAACGCGTCACGATGCTCGAGGGCGGTGTGGGCGCGCTCAGCGTCAGCTCAGGCCAGGCGGCCATGTATTTCGCGTGCGCCACCGCGCTGGAAATGGGCCGCAACATGATCTCGGTGCCGCAGCTCTACGGCACCACATACACCCTGTTCGCGCACGTTCTTCCCAAGATGGGGATCGAAGTGCGTTTCGCCAAATCCGACCGCGCGGCCGACATCGAAGCACTGGTCGACGAGAACACACGCGCCATTTATTGCGAGACGGTCGGCAACCCGGCCGGCAACGTCTGTGATCTGGAGGCGCTCGCCGGCGTCGCCCACCGCCATGGTATGCCGTTGATCGTCGACAACACGGTGCCCACGCCCATTTTGGTGCGGCCGGTCGATTACGGCGCCGACGTCATCGTGCATTCGCTCACCAAATTCATGGGCGGCCACGGCACGACTTTGGGCGGCATCATCGTCGATTGCGGCACGTTCAAGTGGAGCGAGCACGCTGCGCGCTACCCCATGCTCACCACGCCCGATGAGTCGTATCACGGCCTGGTCTATACCGATCACTATGGCGACGCCGCCTTCATCGGACGATGCCGGAGCGTCTATCAACGCACCATGGGCGCCGTGCTCTCGCCCTTCAATGCCTTCCTGCTGCTGCAAGGGATCGAAACGGTGGCGCTGCGCATCGACCGCCATGTCGAGAACGCGCGCAAGGTGGCCGATTTCCTGCGCGCCGACGCACGCGTCGAATCGGTGAACTTCGCCGGCTTCGAGGACAATGTCTACCATCCGCTGGTCAGGAAATACATGGGCGGCCGTGCATGTTCGTTGATGACCTTCGAGATCCGCGGCGGCCTGCCGGCCGGGATGAGGTTCTACAACGCGCTGAAACTGTTCAAGCGGCTGGTCAATCTCGGCGACGCCAAATCACTTGCCTGCCACCCGGCCTCCACCACGCATCGGCAAATGTCCCCGGAAGAGCAGCTCGCCGCGGGAGTCGGGCCCGGCAGCATTCGTCTGAGCGTCGGCATCGAGCATATCGATGACATTCTTGCCGACCTGGATCAGGCACTCGGCGCGGCCGCTTGAAGCAAGAATCTCTGCCGGCTCCCGTACCGGCGCTGTTCCCCGATGCTGCGCAACGTCAGCAGGTATCAACCTGGCTGAATGCCGCGCTCGAGGCAGCTCTGGCCCGCGTGCAAGCCGGCCCGGTCACGCCCAGCATCGATCTGCAAAAATTTCGCGCCGAACTCGAGGAGTTCGATTTTGAATCGCCGCGGCCGCTCGAAGAAGCCTTGCGTTGGTCGATCGAGCGCATGGAGCACGGCATCGTGCAAATGGCGAATCCGCGCTATTTCGGCCTGTTCAATCCCGGTGCCAATTTTCCCGCGCAGTGTGCCGATCAAGTGGTGGCGCTGTTCAACCCGCAGCTCGCGAGTTCTGCGTCCTCGCCCGTGCCGGTGGCGCTGGAAAACCATCTCATCAAAGTCATTGCGCAGCGCGCCGGCCTCAAGGATGCCGCAGGTCACTTCGCGACCGGCGGATCCGAAGCCAACTACACCGCGTTGCTCTGTGCGCTGACCGCGGCGCATGCGGATTTCTCCCGCGATGGCGTACGCGCCTTCGGCGCGCCCGTCGCGTTCTACACCTCGCGCGACTGTCATATCGCGTGGCTGAAGATCGCGCATCAGGCCGGGGTCGGACGCGCCGCCCTGCGTCTGGTCGACACCGACGGCACGGGCCGCATGGACAGTAACGCGCTGTCGCGGAGCATCGCCGCGGACCGCGAGTCCGGAATCGTACCGGTCATGGTGGTGGCCACGGCCGGCACCACGGGAGCCGGCATGGTCGACCCGTTGCACGCCTGCGCGGATATCGCGCAGCGCGAGCGGGTTTGGTTTCACGTCGACGCCGCCTGGGGCGGCGCTGCCCTGGCATCCAATCGCCTGCGCGGTTTGCTGGCAGGGATCGAACGGGCCGACTCCCTCATCATCGACGCACACAAGTGGCTCGCCACGACCATGGGGTGCGCCATCTTCATCACCCGGCAGGGACACGTGTTGTCGGAGGCCTTCCACGCCTCCACCAGCTTCATGCCCTCGAGCCTCTCCTCTGTGGACCCCTATCTCAACAGCGTGCAATGGTCGCGCCGCTTCCTCGGGTTGCGGCTCTTCATGGCCCTGGCGGCCGCGGGTTGGCAAGGACTCGGGGCGCACGTCGAACGCGGCGTCGAGGTGGTGAACCAGATCAAGGAGCGCCTGGTGATGCGCGGCTGGACGGTTGCGAACGATTCATCGCTGGCGGTGTTGGACGCGATTCCGCCCCCTGAACTCGGCGATGTTCGCGCTTTGGTGCGCCGGGTGGTCGCCTCCGGACGCGCGTGGGTGGCGCCACTGTTGTTCGAAGGCCGGGACGTGGTGCGCATCTGCGCGACCAACGGTGAGACCAGCGCCGCGGACATCGATGCCTTGGTTGCCGTCCTGAACGAACCCGCTTAAGTTAAATAGCCCCGCCGCTTAGGGCTACGGGTGCAAGGCTTCAGGCGGGGGGCAATGTCCGCGTCACGAGCGCATTGATGGTCGCGAGGGAATGAAAATTTTCCGGCGTGATGTCAGCTTGCGGAATGCTGATGTCGAACTCGATTTCGACCGCGAGCATCAGGTTCACCATTTTCAGGGAACTGATGCCAAGATCACTCAGTTGAGCATCCAGGGGCAGAGGGTCGGGGATCGCGGCGCCTTCGCCCAAAACCTGTTTGACGAGTGCGGCCAATCTCTCGGTCACACTCTGGGTCTGCAAATCCACTCGATGGTTCTCCACAAGAAAACGGCGCGCTGATGATACCGTGCGCGTAAGCATAATAACTTAGGAGTCGCCAGCATATTTACATATGTTTTTATACTTTGAGTCCGAGTTCACTAAGCAGAAACGCGGTTATTGCTCCGCGAGGCTCCCGGCACGCATAATCGGTTGCAAGTACCCTAGGAGAGAGCACCGGGATGGCACCAGAAACCCAACGTCTTGGCGGCGCCAGCCGCATCGTCAGTGTTAGGCAAAATGACTTCACCGCCCGCGCCCGCGCCGCGGCCGAGGTCGCCAAGGCGAACGCACATGCCATCGACGCCGAAGCGCGCTTCCCCAGCGAATCTTTCGCCGAACTGCGCAAGCAGCGGCTGCTCGGCATCCAGGTGCCGCAAGCATTGGGCGGCGAAGGTGCGACCATCGGCGAGCTCGCCGACATCTGCTACATCCTCGGCCAGTCTTGTTCCTCGACCGCACTGATCTACGCGATGCATCAGATCAAGATGGCGTGCGTCACGCGCCATTACAAGAACGCACCCGCGCTGGAACGCGTTCTGCGCCGCATCGCCGCCGAGCAGTTTCTGATGGCATCTTCAACCACCGAAGGCCAGGCCGGCGGCAACGTTCGCTCCAGCGAGGCGCCGGTGGTACCCGACGGCGAATACGTAACCCTGGAACGCAAGGCCACGGTCATCTCCTATGCCATCGAGGCAGACGGCATCGTCACCACGGCGCGACGCGCCCCGGATGCCGCCGGCAACGATCAAGTTTTGTTGGTGCTGCTGAAATCCGACTACACCTTGGAACGCCTGCAGGTCTGGGACACCCTCGGTATGCGCGGCACGCACAGCGAGGGCTTCACGCTGCGTGCGCGTGCCGTGGCCGGCCAGGTCATGCCCGAGGCGTACGAACGCATTCATTCGCAGTCCATGGTGCCGTTCGCGCACATCCTGTGGGGATCGGTGTGGGCCGGCATCGCTGCCGCCGCCACTGCCAAGGCGCAGGCCTTCATACGTCACGTCGTGCGTCAATCGGGCGGTACGATGCCGCCGGGCGCGGCGCATTTCACACAAGCCGTGTCGACGCTGCGCACGCTGCGCGGTGTGCTGTCGGCGAACCTGCACCATTATGAAGGCATCATGTCGGACGAGAAGGCCATCGCGTCCCTCGAATTCCAGGCCATGATCACGCTCACCAAGGTGCAGGCATCGGAGCTCGCGGTCGCCACCGTGTTGAGCTCGTTGCGGGCATGCGGCTTGTCCGGCTACCGCAATGACACCGAATTCAGCATCGGCCGATTGCTGCGCGACGTTCTCTCCTCGCCGATCATGATCAGCAACGACCGCATCCTGAGCAACCTTGCGACCACGTCTCTCATGACCCCCTTACCGACATCGATCAGTGGTTAATCAAACTATGGCAGCCGACGGCGCATCCCAATACCCGCTCGCGTATTTGAGCGACTCCCTGTTCCGTTCCATGGGCGTCGACGGTGTGTACGCACGCACCGAGCTGTACGTCAATCTGGTCGAGCGACTCGAAGGCTACATCACCCGGCTGCGCGATCCGCGCGCCGAAATCATGCGCTTCCCGCCCGTCATGAGCCGCAAGCAGCTGGAGAAGTCCGGATACCTGAAGAGCTTCCCGAATCTTCTCGGTTGCGTGTGCGCCCTGCATGGCTCCGAAGCCTCGATTCGCGATGCGGTCGATCGTCACGAGAAGGGCGGCGATTGGACCACCTCGCTGAGTTCGTCGGACCTCGTGCTGTCGCCCGCGGCCTGCTATCCCGTTTATCCGATCGTGGCGGCCCGCGGCAAGCTTCCCGTCGGCGGCGTGCAGTTCGACATCGAAGCCGACGTATTCCGCCACGAACCCTCGATGAGCCTCGACCGTCTGCAATCCTTCCGCATGCGTGAATTCGTGCGCATCGGTTCGCCGCAGGAAATCGTCGAGTTCCGCGAAAGTTGGATGGCGCGGGCGCCCAAGATTGCGGACGATCTCGGCCTTCCCTACACGCTCGATGTCGCGAATGATCCGTTTTTCGGCCGCGTCGGCCAGGTCATGGCCGTCAGCCAGCGTCAACAAGCGCTGAAATTCGAATTGTTGATCCCGTACTATCCGAAAGCCAGCCCGACGGCGTGCATGAGCTTCAACTATCACCGCGAGCACTTCGGTCAGGTCTGGGGCATTCGCGACGATGCGGGCGAGCTGGCGCACACCAGCTGCGTGGCCTTCGGCATCGATCGTCTTGCGGTTGCCATGTTCGCCAACCACGGCGTGGAGCTGAAGAGCTGGCCGGCGCAGACCCGGGCGGCGCTCGAACTCTGATGTAAAGCCGGCGGTCGCGCACCGTGCCCCTCGATCCACGCGTGCAGCGCTTTCTCGGGCTCTTGAACGCAGGCAATCCGCCCGATGCGCGCAAGACCACGGTGGCGGAACGGCGCAACGGCCTGAGCGCGCTCATGAAGCTCGGCGCGACGTCGGTCGCCGTGCCGCGGATCGAGGACACCACGCTGCCCGGACCTGAAGAGCCCCTGCCGGTGCGAATCTACTCACCCATCGATGATGATTCTCCACTGCCCGGCCTCATTTATTTTCATGGCGGCGGGCTGGTAGCGGGCAGTATCGAGACCCACGATACGATCGCCCGGGCGTTGGCCTCGAGCGGCGCCTGCCGAGTGCTGTCGGTTGGCTACCGACTCGCCCCGGAACATCCTTATCCCGCAGCCCTCGAGGACTCGCTGGCGGCGCTGCGATACATCGCCGACAACGCCGCACGATTTCACGTGGATGGCGCGCGGCTCGGCATTTGTGGCGATTCGGCCGGCGCCACGCTCGCCGCCGCGACCGCACAGGCTGCGGCTCGGGCGGGGAAGCCCATGCTGGCGCTGCAATTGCTGATTTGTCCGATACTCGATTACAGCCGCGCTTCGCCATCGCGTCTCGACCTGGCGAGCGGCTATCTGGTCGACCAGGCCACCCTCGACCACGATCTGATGCACTATCTGCCGGCGGGGGCGCAGCCTTCCGACCCGCGCGTTTCCCCCCTGCTGGGCCCGAACCTCACCGGCCTGCCGCGCACCCTCATCCATACGGCGGAATTCGATCCGCTGCGCGATGAAGGACGGTATTATTTCGAGCGTCTGGAGCGCGAGCGTGTCGAGGTGTCCTACACTTGCCATCCAGGTATGATTCATCTGTTCTATGGTTTGGGGGCCGTGATTCCCTATGCACGCAAAGCTTTCGAGCAAATCGGTGGTGAGATTCGCGCCGCGTTCGGCAACGCCGGGGGATAGACCCCGTGGCTGAGCGCATCGTGGCGCAGAGAATCATCGAAAAGCTGCACGCCGCGCGCGTTGCCGGCGATCTCGCCGGCATGTGCGCGCTGTTCGCCGATACCGGGCGGTTCGAGATCCTCGGCGCGAGCGCCGACAAACCCATCGCCATCCAAGCGGTGGACCTCGCGGGCTTCAAGCCCTGGCTGGCCATGATGGTCAAGGTCTTCAAGATCAACAACTATGCGCTGCTCGCGATGGTGGTGGAGTGGCCGCGGGCCACCGCGCACTGGCGGGCCGACATTTACTCCAAGGTCACCGGCATCACGGTGCGCACCGAGCTGGTCGACATCCTGGAAGTCAGCGAACAGCGTATTCTTTCCTATACCGAATTCTTCGCTCCGCGCTGACCATGTCGCAGGAGCCGCGTTGGCTGCGCTTGGCGCGCGAATTGAGCGCCATGGCGCAAACCGGCCTCACCTTCACGAAGGATCCCTTCGATCGGCAACGCTACGAACGCTTGACCGAGCTGGCCGCGGAATTGCTCGCACAAGGTTCGGCACCCGACTACGACGTCATTCTCGAATCGTTGCGCCGCGACACCGGCTATGCCACGCCGAAGGTGGACGTGCGCGGCGCGGCATTCCGGGACGGACGCGTGTTGCTGGTCAAGGAAATCACCGACGGCAAATGGACGCTGCCCGGCGGGTGGGCGGACGTCAACCAGACACCGGCCGAGTGCGTGGTGCGCGAAGTCGCGGAGGAGTCGGGCTTCCAAGCCCGCGCGATCAAGCTGGCGGCGGTGTATGACTATCAGCGCCGCAATCACCTGCATCACAAGGACTCGATCTACAAATTATTTTTCATCTGCGAGCTGGTCGGTGGTGAAGCGCGCCCCAGCAACGAGACCAGCGAAGTGGCCTTTTTCCCGCGCGACGCCCTCCCGCCGCTGTCGATCGGCCGATCCACCGCGGCGCAGATCGAGCGCATGTACGAACATCGCGCGGATCTTAACCTCGCCACGGATTTCGATTAGGGATCCCGCCGGGCTACGCGTATGTGATCAGTGAACCATCCGCCTGCGTATCCAAATGCGGCACCGCGTTGAAACTCAGTAGATGATGACGCCGTGGGGTGGTGGTGAACTCGCTCAGCGAACTGTTGCGAATTCTCAAGTTCAATTCGACTGCGGTGGCGGGCGGCGCGTTCAAGGCCGCGGCAACCATGGCTCCGATCGGACCGCCGGAGCTGACGATGAGCACATTCGCGTCGGGGAAGCGCGTGCGCGCTTCGATGAGCGCGCCCACCGCCTGCTCCTGAAACACTCCAAATGCCGCCATGCCCACAGGCTGGATTCGGTCATCGGCCCACGCCAGCAACGCTTGGCGCAGCACGCGGAAGTGCTCGCGCACCGCCGCCGGATCGCGCTGCTCCGCGGCCTCGGTGGGCAGCGGGTAGCTGCCGACGTGCGCCGTCATGATGGCCTCGGGCAGGTACTCATCCAGTCCCGCGAATCGCTCCTGCGCCACATCCACACCCAACTCCGCGTGGCCCTCGAGAATGCCTTGGGCCGTTTCAATCTGCCGGCGCAAAGTACCGGTGAATATCGCGGCGAAGCGGATGCCGCGCACACCCAGATGCGCACCGAGCAGACGCGCCTGGGCGAACCCCACCGCCGTCAGACGGTCGTAATGATCCGTGCCGAATGCCGCTTGTCCGTGGCGGACCACATAGATGGATCCCACCCTTTATCTTTTCCTCATGCTGCAAATGTAGCATCATCCGCCGCCGCGCGGCTCCACGGCAGCTCCAGCACGACATGGAGTCCGCCGCCGCTGCGATTGGTGAGCTGAATCCGACCTCCGTGTGCTTCCGCGATCTCGCGCGCCAACGCCAAGCCCAAGCCGGTACCGCTGCGCTTGGTCGAGTAGAACGGCAGCAACGCCTGCGCCAATACCGCCTGACTCATGCCAGTACCTCGATCACGCACTTCGAGCAGCTGGTTGCCGCCGTTGCGCACGATGACAAGTTCCACCTCCGCGTCGGAGCCGCCGGCCTCGTGCGCATTCTTCAGAAGATTGATGAGCGCCTGTTCGACTTGCACACGGTCGAACCAGCCGGGCAACTCCGGTAGAGGCGCCGCGAGACTGAAGGCCAACTGGCTGTTCAGATCCGCCACGAAGCTGCGCCATTCGATGCGCTCCGGCCGGGGTGCCGGCAACTTGGCGAACTCTGCATAACCACTCACGAAGTGGTGCAGGTGCTCGGCACGCTCCGCGATTCCGACAAAGACCTGCGGCAGCGTGGAATAGTCGCCGCGGCGCGCGATCTCCGCGCCGGAATGCGCCAGCGATGACAGCGGTCCCAGCGAATTGTTGAGTTCGTGGCTCAACACCCGGATCAGCTTCTTCCAGGTCGAGACTTCCTGCCGCGACAGCTCCTTTGTCAAACCCTTGAGCAGATAAAGCCTAAATGCACGTCCCTGCAGGATGAATGAGCGCTGCGACAAATGGAACGATTCCTCGATGCCGTCGATCTCCGCGGAGAACAAGCTGTCCGCGCTCTGCGACGCCGCCGCGGCCAGTCCCGGCGGCGCATGATTGAGGGCGTCCTGAAAGCGCAGCCCCTGCAGGCTGCGCCCCTCGCTCAGCAAATGCCGCGCGGCAATATTGGCGTACGCCACGCGTTCGTATGCATCGACCAGCAGCAATGCCACCGGCGAGTTTTGCATCACGGTGTCGAGCAGCAGCTCGCGCTGCACGAGATGGGCTCGTTGCGTGCGCAGCGCGGAGGCCAGCTCGTTGTGCGCCGTCATCAACTCGCCCAATTCATCGTCCCGATCCACGGCCAACGACAGGCTGAAGTCGCCTTCCCGATAGCTCGCCACGGTGCCTGCCAGCGCGCGCAGCAGCTGCTTGATGGGCCGCATGGTCCGCGCTGCCAGCCACAACGAGGGCAACAGCAGCAGGCCCGCCGTCACCAGCCAGCCGAACAGACCATCATCGAAGTAGCGCACCGCCGTGGCTGCCGTGGCCGCCGCCACCACCACGACGGCGTAGAACAGCAGCGCCAGCTTTCCCGTAAGACTCATGTCGGCCGGAGATTGAACCGTTCCATGCGGCGGTACAAGGCTTGCCGCGACAGGCCGAGACTTTGCGCGGCGCGGCTGATGTTGCCCCCCGCCTCGCGCAGCGTCGCCTCGAGCACCTCGCGGCTCAGCTGCTCGGACTCGCGGACCACGCTGCGTGGTGCACCCGGGAGATTCAAATCGGCGGCGCCCACCACCTGGTCGCGCGCCAGCAACTTGGCACGTTCGATGGAATTGCGCAGCTCGCGCACATTGCCCGGCCATTCGTGCGCCTGCAGCGCACCCGCGGCCTCCTCGCTCAAGGTCAAACCGCCGCCGAGGAAATGCCGCGCCAGCGGCATGATGTCGGCGGCCCGCTCGGCCAGCGGCGGCACGGCGATCTCGATGACGTTGAGGCGATAATAGAGATCCTCGCGAAACCGTCCCTCGCGGATCAGCGCCGGCAGATCGGCGTTGGTGGCGCTGAGGATGCGCGTTTGCGATGAGCGCGTGCGGCTCGATCCCAGCATTTCGTAGTGGCCGCTTTCCAATACCCGCAGCAGCTTCACCTGCCCGGCCAGCGGCAGCTCGCCGATTTCATCGAGGAACAGGGTTCCGCCGTCCGCGGTCTCGAAGCGGCCGGCGCGCGCACGGCCGGCGCCGGTGAAGGCGCCGGCCTCGGCCCCGAACAATTCCGCCTCGATCAATTCCGCCGGAATGGCGCCGCAATTGACGGCAACGAACGGACCTGCACGATGGGCGGAATTGGCATGCACGATGTGCGCGATGCGCTCCTTGCCGGCGCCATTGGGACCCGTGATGAGCACCCGCACGTCCGCTCGCGCCACCCGGCAGGCCAGTTCCACCGCACGCTCCATGGCATCGGAGGCGAATACGATGCCGCACAAATCGTATTGCTCGGCGAGCATGTCGCGGCGCCGTCGCTGCTCCTCCTGCAAGCGCTGCCGTTCGCGATTTGCCTCACCAAGTTCCAGAAGATTCTCGACCGTGGCCAGCAGCCTGTCGTTCTCCCACGGCTTGGCGATATAATCCGCGGCGCCGGCCTTGACCAGCTGGACCGCTGACTTCAAATGCGTCCAGGCCGTCAGCAGAACCACCGGCAGGTCGGGCGATTGCGCGCGCAGCGCTCGAAACAGCGACTCACCCTCCTCACCGGAAGTGGTGTCGGCGCTGAAGTTCATATCCGCGATGACCAGATCGACCCGCTCGCGCGCGGCAATGCTGAGCCCCTTTTGCGGTGTCAAGGCAGTCAGGGTGCGGATATCGTGCAGGCTGAACAACAGGGTGAGCGCCTGGGAGACCGCCGGGTTGTCGTCGATGACGAGAACTGTGCGCATACGCGATGTTAGCGGTTAAGGCGCGGTTTCACACCCGCCTAACCGCCGCGTGTCGCCAATGCCGGTGGAATCGACGCCGCACGCAGCGCCGGATAGAGCACGGCAATCTGCCCCAAAACCAGCATGACGAGCGCACCGAGCAAGGCACGGCTCGAGTCCATGCGCGCCACCTCGAAACTTCGTACCATCCACAGGTTCAATGCGATGGCCAACGCAACGCCCCCCGCCGCGCCGGCCGCCGCGATCATCAGGTTCTCGGTTTGGAAGTAGCGCAAGATGGCCCGGCGCGTGGCGCCGAGTGCACGTCGTATGCCGATTTGCCGCCGGCGCTGCGACACCCAATAGCTGGTCAGGCCGATGATGCCGAATGCCGTGATGACCAGCAGGGCGATACACACCCCGGTCAGCAGCACCACCAGCCCATGATCGCCGCGATACGCCTCGGCGCGCACGTCGCTCATGGATTTCATGTGCAGAATGCGCTCGCCGTTCAACTTCAGCAGCGCGCTTTCTGCCGCCTTCACGACACGGTCGCGCTGTCCCGGCCGCACGCGCACCATGTAATTGGGGTAATCATCGACCGGACGATAGGGTGCGATGGTGGAATATTCGGCGTATGTGCTCGCCACGCCGGTGATGCCGTAGAACGGCGTCTGCAGCCGCTCGACGATGCCGATGACGCGCACCGACTTGGTGTCGCTTTCCATGAACAGCGATTTGCCGAGCGCGTCGCCGCCGGGAAACAGCTTGTCCGCCAGCGCCTTGGTAATGATGACCCCGTCGATGTTGCCGATCTTGGTCGGCGTGCGCGTCGCAATTTCTTCTGCCGTGAAGTTGCGTCCCGCGATGAGCTTCAATCCCAGCGTACCGAGCGCATGCTCGTCGCCGAAGTAACCGGCCGTGAGCGCCGAAGGCACCTTTTGCTCCGGTGTCAATTGCACCGAGTTGCTCCAACCGCCACCTTCCAAAGGGTAGTCGTTGGTGATGTAGGCATCCACCACGCCGTCAAGGCTGCGCAGTCTGGCAAGATCGGCCTGCTCGCGTGCCTCCGCATCCTTGAGACTCGCCACCGGCTCGGTCTCGATCACGAACAAATCCGCTTCCGCGATCCCCGTCGGGCGATGGGTATAGGCCAGACGCTGCTCGATCAAACTGATCGAATTGGAGAGGAATGCAAGCGTCACGGCCATCTGCACGGCGATGAGAATGGCGCCGAATGCATTGCGGCGCATGGCGGAAAGAATCGGTCGGAATTCCATGGCTCTCCTACTGCGTCTTCAGCGTCCAGGCGGGTTGCACGTGCGAGGCGCGCCAGGTCGGATACAAGCCCGCAGCCAGGGTTGAACCCAAGCCCAACAAGAGCGCAATGGCGATGTCCGCAACGTTGAGATGCGTGACCGCCATGAATTCTTTGGGCAGCAAGGTACGCGCCGACCACAGACCGACCGCCGTCAACACCAGCCCAAACAATCCTCCGGCGAGGCCCACCACGGCGGTCTCGATCAAACACTGCTTGAAGATCGCAGCGCGGCTGGCACCGAGTGCGCGGCGAACCCCGATTTCGCTGGAGCGGCCCATCAATTTCGCCAACATCAAACCCATGGCGTTCAGCAGGCAAACGAAGAGAAAGCCGAAGGACACCAGGATGAGAAGGCGCACTTCGCCCGGCACCACGTGGTTATATCTCAGCCACGCCATGACATCGCGCAGCTGCGTGCGCGCCGGCCAGTTGAAGCGCCCGATGCGCCGCTGCTCCTCGACGTAGTTGTCAAGAAAGCGGCGGTACCTGACGACATCCTCCCCGCCCGGTAACTCCACCCAGAATCGGCCCCAGGTGCAATTCGAAGCCAGGTGCGCGGCAAACCCCACCGGCTCATCTTCGTTGCATGACATTTGATCACCCATTCCCAACTCTTTGTCGATGGCGTGAGTGAAGGGCATGAATGCCTCATCGTTGCCGGCAAAAGGCTTGCTTCCAATGTCATAGAACAGCGGCACCGGCCGCCAGACTCCGACAACGCCGACGATCGTATAGGTCTCGCCGCCGAGATTCAGCGTTTTGCCGACGCTGTTGCCGCCGCCGAACAGCCTGTCGTTGAGGGCGCTCGAGATGGCAATCACCGGCGAATGATTCTCATCATCGGATTTCGGCCACGGACTGCCGTACTTGAAAGGCACGTCGAACATGGGAAAGAAATCCGTGTATGCGACACGCACGCGCACTCGAAAGGGCTTCTGCTTGACGTCGTCCGGCCGCAGCGACATGACCGTGCCGAAGAGCGCCGTCTGACGCTTGGCCGCATGGGCCTTGATGAGGGCCATGGCGTCGAGGTACGTGAGCCGATCCGGAAGGTGATCCTCGGTGCGTTCACCGCCTTTGTTGGGCCCTTGACTGTCGATCTGCGGCACGAACAGCTGCCCGGACTTTCGCGGAATCGGATCGCCGGACATGGCGCGAAACACCGTGAGCGTGGTCATCGAGGCGCCAATGCCCACAGCGATCGCGGTCACCAGCAAAATGGTGAGCACCGCGTTACGCCGCAGACTGCGCAACCCCAGCTCGACATAGTAGGAAAACACCGCTCCCCTCCCTTAAAAAGCGCTCGCCACGTTCGCGCCGGCCAGCGCCCGCGGCGGCGCAGCCAGATCGACCACCTGACCGTCGACGATATGCACCTCGCGCTGCGCGCGCACGGCAAGCTCCGGATCGTGCGTCACCATGACGATGGTGGCGCCGTCGCGGTGCAGCTCCTCGAGCAGATCCAGCACGCCGCGCGCCATCTGAGTATCCAGGTTGCCGGTGGGTTCATCCGCCAGGAGGAGCCGCGGCGAACCGGCCAACGCCCGAGCGATGGCGACGCGCTGCTGCTGGCCGCCGGAGAGTTCCGCCGGATAGTGACGCGAACGCGCCGACAGACCGACGCGGCTCAAGGCGTCTTGGATCCGCCTGCGCCGCTCGGCGGCGTTGAAGCCGCGGTAGCGCAGCGGCACGTCGACGTTGTCCTGTACGTTGAGATCGCCGATCAGATTGAAGGCTTGGAATATGAAACCGATCTTCTCGTTGCGCAACCGCGAGCGCTGATTGTCGTTGAGGCCGCGCACGTTCGCCCCATCCAGTTGATACTCGCCGCCGGTGAATTCCTCGAGCAGTCCTGCGATCGTCAGGAAGGTGGTCTTGCCGCTGCCCGAGGGACCGGTGACGGCGACGAATTCGCCTTCCTTCACGTGGATGGAAAAATCCCGCAACGCGTAGGTCTCGACGACTTCCGTGCGATAGGCCTTGGACAGATGGGTCATTTTGAGCATGCTGGCCTCGCGAATCTGGTTGCTTGAATCAATGACTTAAGATGACGCGCTGCGCGCCGTTGAATGCGTCGGTACCGGAGACGACTATCTCATCGCCCACCTTGAGCCCGTCGAGAATTTCCACCTTGGAGACACTGGCGGCGCCCAGCTGCACGGCGTGCCGCTCCGCCACGTTGCCGTGCACCAGATAGGCGAAGCCGCCGCCCTCCTGGTCGACGAAGGCGCCGCGATCCACCATCAGCACGTTGTCGCGCCGGTCGATGAAGATGCGCACCGAAAGACGTTGACTCTGGCGCAAACCCGCCGGTTTCTCGTCGCCGAAACGCAGTCGCGCGGTCACCTGACCAGCCACGACCTCGGGAGATACGCCACTCACCGTACCCTGCCAGTGCTTGCCGCCGCCTTCGAGATCTGCCGTTATGCCTGGCCGCAGATCGCGTGCCAGGCTTTCCGTCACCTTGATCTCGACTTCCAGCGCAGACAAATCCACCACCGTCAGCAACGGTGCATCCTTCGGGACGCTGGCACGGTCGGCGACTTGTACCTGGCCCACCTGCCCATCCACGGGCGACTTGATGTCCAAGCCGTCCACCTGGCGCTGAAGGTCCGCGACGATGAATTGCTGGCGATCGTACAACGCCCTCTTGGCGTCGATGTCGAAGCGGTTGGATCTCGGTTGCGACTCGTAATTCATCTTCGCCTGCTCGAACGCGAAATTCGCTTTTTCGAGGGCATCTTCGGCCTTCAACGCCTGCAATTCGGAATAGGCGCCGAGCTCATAGGCCTTGCGGCTGCGGTCGCGCTCGCGCTGCGCGGTTCTCTGGTCCACCTGCGCCTGCTTGAAGGCGTCGCGCAGCTGCGCGAGTTTCTGGTTGGCGTCCAGCGTGGCGCGCTGCCAGTCGACCTTCAATCCCGCGAGCGTTGCCTGTTCCTGCGCGAATTTTGCCGTCAAATCCGGACTGTCGAGCACCGCCAGCATCTGGCCCTGGGTCACGGTATCGCCGGCATGCACCTTGAGCGTCACCGTACCCAACGCATTCGCGTACAGCGTCGGGCTGACGGCCGCCACCACCTGCCCGTCGGCCGCGACGTCGCGGATGAAGCTGCCGCGCTCCACGGTGGCGAGCGACAGCCGCGAGCGGTCAACGGAAAGCCCGGCGCCTGCATAGCGCAGCAGATAGACGCCGAGAATGAGCAGCGCCACGAGCGCAGCGGCGGCACCGATCAGGATCTGCGGATTGCGCCGCCAAAACTTCGGGCGGTCGATCACCCGATCCTGACCTGACGTATCGCGCAGCATGACGGGATCCTTCGGTAAGAGGCGCAGGCTCATGACGGGCCCGCAATGAGCAGCTCGTCGATGACGACGAGGTCGCGCTCGGTCAATCGGCCGGCCTGCTGCTTGAGCGTCAGCACATTGGTGAGGTAATCGTAGCGCGATTGCGCATAGGCGCGGACCGCAGCGTAATAGTTGTTCTGCGCATCCAGCAGTTCGAATTCCGTGCCGGTGCCGAATTCGACATTGCGGTGCATCGCGTCCACCGCCAGCTTGCTGGACTGCACCGCACGGCCGGCCGCACGGATGCGTTGAATCCCTGAGACCATGTTGCGAAAGGCGGCACGCGTTTGGCGTTCGGTGTCGCGCTCTGCCGCTTCATAATTGACCTGTGCCTCGCGGAACAGCGCGCGCGACTGGCGCACGGCCGAGGCGACCGCGCCCCCTTGGAACAGCGGCCAGGTGAACTGTACACCCACGGTGTCCAACGTCTGATTACCGCCGAGCACCTGGTCCTGCGTGACCTTCGACGCCGAACCCACCAAGGCCAGTGTCGGCAAGCCACGCCCGCGCTGCACGCCGATGTCGCGGGCCGCCGCCTCCATGTTGAGCTGCGCGGTGCGCACCGTGAAGTTATCCTGGCGGGCCGAGCTTACCCAGTCGTCCACGGACTCAGGCTCGGGAGACACCAACGGAATCTCCTCGCGCAGCGGCACCACCGAGGCGATGTGTTCGCCGACGATTTCGCTCAAGGCGAGGTCGGCATCGTCCAACGCATTCTGCGAATCGATCACGGTTTGTTCCGTGGCGTCGTAGAACGCCTGCGCTTGCTCCACGTCACTGTGCGGACCAACGCCGGTTTGTTCGCGCGCCCTGGCCTGATTGAGCAACATGCCGAATGCATCGCGTTCGTTGCGATTGGCCGCGAGCTGATCCATGGCGGACAGGATTCCAAAATACGCCTGCGACACCCGCAGCAGCAGGCTCTGCTGCGCATCCCGGAAGCTGCTCTCCGCGGCGGCCACCTGGAAGTTGGCCTCCTTGAGCAGGCTGAAGGACTGAAAGCTCCACAGCGTCTGTGACAAATTGACGCCGAAGGTACGCGCCGTGCCGAAACAATGCTGGGAATCCGCCGTCGAGGAAATGGCGCAGTCGCTCGCGGCTGAACCCAGCGACGGGCCGGTCTGGTACCCCAGGCGCTCGTGTACCGCCGAGGCCGAGCCCGCGACCTGCGGCAGCCATTGCGCGATCGCCTGCGGCCGCGCCTCGATGAGCGCGTCGCGCTGATACTGCGCCGCCTGCAAGGCGGTGTCGCGCGCCAGCGCAAGCTCGTAAAGACGCTTCAGATCGTTGCCGCGCGCACTCTGGGCGGCAGCCAACAACACCATGGTCCATACGATCACGCCCTTCATGTAGAGCGGATTAGCAAGGGCCGTGCCAATGGCGCGTGCGGCTAACTGATTGTAACCCTTGGAGTTATGCTCAGGCGAAGGACGTCAAGGTGTCCGCGGACACTGTCCGCGGATGCGCTCGGACACCGCCGGTCGGCCGCAAGGCATGCCAGCGGCGCCGTTCGACGGGTACACTCGCGCCTATGTGCAGAAACATCAAAACTCTGTTCAATTTCGATCCGCCCGCAACTAAAGACGAAATCCACGCCTCCTCGCTGCAGTTCGTGCGCAAGCTGAGCGGCTTCGCTCATCCCTCCAAAGCCAACCAAGCCGCATTCGATCAGGCGGTCGCCGACGTGAGCGCCGCAGCGCAGCGGCTGATCGATTCGCTGGTGACCAACGCCGAGCCCCGCGACCGGGAGGTCGAGGCCGCACGCGCCAAGGCGAAATCGGCGCTGCGCTTTACGCCCGTGGGGCGCTGACGATCAAGGCGGCTTTACACACACCATGTTCAGGCTGATCGGCACGCCTTTGAAAACCATCGTGCTCGTATCCTGGAAAAGCCCGAATCCTGCGACTTTGCGCATCTGCATGAATCCAGCGGCGCGCAGCAGATCCGTCAGAAACTCCTCGTTGAGCCCCACGAGGTGATAGTCATTTTGGTCGACATGCCCGCCGAAGATCATGCGCATCACCAAAATACGATCTTGGAATGACAGTTTCTCGCGATCGATAAAAAGGCGGGCTAAAACGTCGAGGTCAGGAACACTGACATAGAGAATCCCTCCCGGAATCATCACCCGCTGCCACTCCTTCAGCGTCGCGACCAACTCATTTTTGTAGTCGAAATGTTCGACAACGTGCGAAGCGTACACTTCGCTGAATGTGCCGTCCGCAAAACATTGTAGATCGCGGGCGTTACGGATGTGATCGACGTTAGGGCCCGGATTGGCATCAAGTACCTCCCACCCTGGCGCTTCTACCCATCCGCCAATATGCAATTTGCGTGGCATGGCGCTTGCTATCCCGCGCGTGCGAGCGAGTGTGCAGAGGCTTCCAACAATCAGGTTCTCCCTGCATCTGCGGCCAACGACCAACAGGTGATTTCTGCCGAGGCTCCAAACCGCTACTGTATCAAGTGGCCGCGATCTTGTGTTCAAATCGGCACGGGCAACAATCATTGACGCGCGGAGTGACCATGCGAATCGGGTTTATCGGGCTCGGAAATGTCGGTGGACAGCTTGCAAGCAATTTGTTGCGTCATGGCTTGGACGTGACGGTGAGGGACCTGGACGCAAAAAGAACCGACGAGTTGGTCTCACTCGGCGCGAAGTCCGCTGACACGCCGCAAAAACTCGCGAGCGAAGTCGATGTGGTGATCACGTGCCTTCCTTCGCCCGCCGCCAGCAGGGAAGTCATGGAATCGCCAGACGGAGTCCTGTCGGGTTTCGGGCCTGGAAAGATTTGGCTGGAGATGAGTACTACAGACCACCAAGAAGCGACACGTCTCGGTGCGCGCGTGGAGACCCTTGGCGGATTTGCCATGGATTGCCCTGTTTCAGGCGGCTGCCACCGCGCCGCCACTGGAAACATCTCGATATTCGCCGGCGGCCCGCGAGCGACGTTCGAGAAAGTTCTGCCGATTCTCGCAGTATTGGGTCAGAGAATCCTGCATACGGGCCCCTTAGGTTCGGCGTCGTCCCTTAAGGTGCTGACCAATTACCTTTGCACGGTTCATCTGGCTGCGCTGTGTGAAGCACTGACCGTGGCGAAGGTTGCGGGAATCAACTTGAACACATGTTACGAGGCGATACGGATCTCATCGGGTAATTCGTTCGTTCATGAGACGGAATCCCAGGTCATTCTCAATGGTAGCCGCGACATCAGTTTTACGATGGATTTGGTCATCAAGGATGTCGGCCTGTTCGATGCTCTCGCACGCGATCTCAAAGTGCCTCTGGAACTGTCGCCGCTGGTGCTAGGCATTTTCAAAGACGGCGCCGAACGCTATGGGATGCGCGAGCTCTCCCCGAACATCATTCGCCGCTTGGAAGACGCATGCGGCGTGAAGGTTCTCGGAGCGGGGTTTCCCGCTCAGATGATCGATCATGAACCCAAAGTACCCGGCTATGAAGTCACGCCTCCGGGTCTTCCGAGAGCGAAGCCGGCAATATGACTGACGCGTCGAATTTTCCGATTACGCCGGCACCATCAGCTTCAATCAGAGTTCCTGCACCGAGCATCTGGAAGGGTACAGCTAGGGATGGGATAAATCGGGGGTCGATCCGGCGGCCCAACAGCCATCTTAGAGTGTGGCCATGGGTAACAACATCAAATCAACGAGGCGGACTTCATCTGGGCTGACGTGCAAGGCGCAGAGAATGACCTGGTCGACGGTGCCACTAAATTCCTGCAGTCATCGCGGTACTTTTACACGGAGGACAGCAACGATGAGTGGTACGAGGGGCAGATAACGATTGCTGAACCGCTGGCAAAGCTGACGGGTTTCGATCTCGTCACGCGCTACCCAATGGATGCATTGTTCGAAAACACTTATGGTGAGCACATAATCCACTTATTCAGCGAGCCTACTCGGGAAATTTGCAAGCCAGCGGGATCAGCCCCCTGCGTTTCAGGTGGTCGAGTGCCCTATTAGCAGCCGCGTTCCAACTGAATCTTTCCCGGACAAGCAAACTGTTCTTCAGTGCCGCCTCGGCCAATTTGGAGTAGCTCTCCCGCGTTGCCGTCAAGCCCTCCACGATGCTGGCGACTGAGGGCTGCGCCCAACGCCCATAGTTACCGTCACCAGAGGGCCAGTAGCGGTGATACTCCGGATCGTCGATCGACTGCAGTGTGGCGGAGATCTTGAAAAGCGAGCTTTCTACAAACTGCAGAAATTCGGTGTGACCACTATAGAAGGTGCTGATGATCGGAAGACCCGTGGCAACCGCCTCGATAGCCGGAAGCCCCCAAGCTTCCGCGCGGGATGGAAACACGAAAGCGTCGCAGGTGTTGTAAAGACCTGACAGTTGTTCTTTGGCCCAGTTGCCGAACATCAACCTAACATTTTTGATCCCGAATGATGCAACCAAGTCAGATAACGCTTCCTTCTTGTTTTCGAAGTCTATGAAATAATCTGCCTTGATGACCAACTCAACTCCCTTGGTGTTTCCGAAAGCTTCCCTGAACGCCATCAGTAGCTCCTCGTAAGCCTTGCGTTTCTCGAATTTTCCGACCGCCAGGAACCGGAATGCTTGAGTACGGTCGTAATCGCGACGCAAGTAGGTATGAAATACGTTGGCGTCGACACCGAGAGGCACGATCTCGATGCGGTCGGAAACTATGCCATTGGCAATGAGGACATTACGACCCCAGCTGCTCGGAACCCACACGAAATCGACATCGGCGTGCAAAAAGCGGGTGTAGTGTGTGGGAAGACGGTCCGATTCGAACATTGCCCAAACGATTTGCGTCCCTTTGAGCATCTCCACTCTGTCATCGGGCCAAATCCAGATATTTACATCCTGCTTTGAGGCGGAGCGAACTGCGAGGTCGAACTGAGATCCATTGAAAAGATCCACTTCCTCAACGATGTTCTCGGGGAAATAGACATTTCTTAGAGCATCAACCAAGTTAGAAAAAAGAACTCCTCCACCGAGGGTGTTGCGTTGACCTAGGAGCCGCAATTTCATCTGAATTCCCGCCATGTGCCGAAGAGAATCGGCTTTACGATCTTAGCCGCTGTTTGCCGTGGCTTGCATTGAACTAGAATCCCGTCCATCCCGCTTGGTATTCAGCAAACAAGAGTCTTGCGCCTGCCGCTGATGCGTACTCGGCAACCACCCTGCCTTTCCCACCGACCGTCGCGGCCCCCAGTACAAGCACTTGATTTTCTCCTCCCGGGACGAAATTCGCGTTCTGAGGGCAATCATCCACCACAACGATGCTCTTCTCGCTGATGCATCGCATGGCCGCTGCCAGTTCTTTCAAGTGATGAACAGCAGAGGGGTACCAATAGATCCAGTCAAGATCGAAGGAGTCGAGGTAAAGCAAATCAATGATTTTTCCACTGCGGGTGAGTTCTTTGGTCAATCCAGTCAGATAGCGAACGCTATCATCCTGGGTTATTTGCACTCTCGAGCTAACCAGCTTTTTGCATTCCGAGACCGATGTCGAATTATTGTCCACGGTGTAACACACTGATTCCTGATCACGAGCGCTGATGTACTTATCAAAGATCACGGTGCTTTGACCGTCACCCTCCCAGTTGCCCGCAATTCGAGCGCAACCGGTTTCAACCACGGTAATAGGTCCGTCAATGGAATCCAGAATCTCGAAGACCCTGCGAAATGTCTTCTCCCGCAATGCCAGCCTAGGTGCCGCTTCATTGTCGAAAAAGTCCCAAAATTTGCTATTGCTCATATGTACTCTCTAACCAAATTCGCAAAGGGTGTGCCAGTGGAGGTAGAGAATAACTGCTTGGATGTCCCGGCCACGGCATGATTGCGCCTTACGAGGATGATCCAATCGCCTTTTGGAGGATATCGCGAATATCACGCCGCGCGAACGCATCAAAGCCTCGATTTTCCAGAGCCATACGAGCGTCGTGGTTTTCAATGAGTTGCAGGCAATCGCTTGCGAGATCATCAAATGTTGTAAATTTTATTGCAGATTCCATATCCGGCTCCACGACTGTCACGTGCTCCCTGATCGCGACCACCGCTTTCCGGTTGGCAAGCAGGAAGGATACTCTCACGATCTCGAATATCTGCGAATGATCATAAAGATTAACGTTCAATATCAACTTGGAACGGGCAATCAATGCATCGCGCATTTCGCCATAGAGACCGCTCACGAATACTGTAGTGAGCCCTGAAGTCGACAGCCTGTGAAAGGCGTTAAGCCTCTTGCCACCGGATATGCCGTACATGAGCACGTCAATGTCTTGGTAAACCGGCTTTGAAATTCGAGAAAGCACCGGGGCATAGCCGATCGGCACCATTTGGAGTCGGGTTGCACCAACACTGCGCCACGCGGCCAAATTTTCTGTACTGAAGCTCCAGATCCGGAAATTCTGAGCGGCATAATGCAACTGTGGCCACATTTCTTGAGCCTTGGTGTTTCGCATCTGCTCCATATCGTAAACAATTGAGCTCTTGGGCATTTGCTCGAGTATTTCCATCGGCAACATTTGCACGCCGAAGACAATATTCGTGGCCGACATGTCGTACGCGTTTAGGGAGTATGTGGCCTCGTGCCCAAGTTCCCTCAATCCCCACGAGATTGTCTCGATCACTTCCCGGTAGCCATTCAGACCATGGAGTCGTGGATCAGGGATACAGTGCATCAGACAGAAATGGCTCAAGACTTGTCTCGGTGGAACACCTGTCGATGCAATATAACCCATGTGCTTATAATGCCCTAACCGCCTTGGTCCTCATGCGGCCTTAGGAGCTGATCGCATGATGAAATTCTTCCGACGCGCCAAGAATCTCGATAATGTGCATCACGACGAAGGCAAAGAGGCGCAGAGACTGCGTGTCTTTTGCATCACCCATGAAGCACCGCTTGTGCCGGATGCGCTTGCCGATTTCGTCATTGGGATTGGTGATTACCATCCGAATCCTAGACGCGGCGCTCACATCTCAGCGTTGGATTCCTTCTGGGACAAGATGCGTCCCTATGCCTACGGTGCGGCAGGAAACTACGTAATTCCGAAGGCGATTGACGCTGCGGGTCGTACAGACCTTACGGGCATATTTTCTCATCGGAAAATCATAGTCAAAACTGAAATCGGAAGACGCTCACCCGGCTCGGATTTCTACTTCGATGTCGAAGTTGAGCAAGCCTCAAAAATTCCGCGCGAGGAGATCGAACCGCGAGCTGGATTCGACTTTCTTATCGGTTTTCCAATAACGTTTAATCAGGGCGTTGTTGGCCAGTACATCGAGGCTCATTATGGAATCGACTTGTTTGACTATGTGTCAATGGCCGTGGAGATGGGCATATTGCCGCTCAAGGACGCGCAGAGGTTCGCGACTGAGCAGATTTTTATTCCGGGTGGTTGCGAATCCGGTATCTATCCGACCGCATGGGTTCGGCCGGTTCTCGAGGGACTGGAGAAATTGGGCCGTGAGTTCGTTACCCGAAGGGGCGATCGGATTCGACGCTACGGCAAATTTCAAATTCGGGCGGTTGGTTTTCTCGCAGAGAGACTTGGATCTTATCTTCTGTTGTCCGAGCTTCGAAAACGATATTCAGAAGACCTGCCAATTGAGCTGTTCGGTTGCCTTTGCGTAATCGTGCCCCCCGGTGGTACGTATCGCTCAGCGCAGGTGGACTAGCAAATAAATGCTGCGCCATGAGGGATGAATTTGGGTACTGCAACTGTGTCGTCGTGCTACGGATCGCTCGCGCCACCACTGGCCGCGGCTCGTCCGGTCGCACGTTTTGGTCCCAAGTAATGAAAGTAAAGGACTATAAAAAAAGATAGTGAAAAATAATGACCAGGATTATCGCGACACCAAGCAAGCCAGCTAGATCCCCCCTTCTTTCCATGTTTTTGTTACTGACGGGCGCCATGACGTTGATCTGCTTTCATTGTCACCAATGGTGATCATGCGTTCAACGCGACTACGCCGGACGATTCACACCGACGCCGTTCTGACCCCGCTTAGGTGGTTGGGACACATTAGCGAACACCCCACACACGCTATGTCACCGCAATGCATATTTGTTAAATGGCAGCCCAGTATGAGACCCCGTTCTGCGCCGGAGCGTTTCCCGAGGTCCTTTTTTTATCGTAGCAAGGTCGTGCCGGGAAGCTGCCACTCACGAAGGTCGAAGGTGCGTCAACCACGAGTGCGCAACGTTCGCAAGTTATTGATCGATTGGTGCGCCCGGAGAGATTCGAACTCCCGGCCTCCTGGTTCGTAGCCAGGCGCTCTATCCAACTGAGCTACGGGCGCCACGCGGCCGCGAATATTAACACATGGATCCTGAAGCGCCATTCGGGCTCGCCCCCGCCTCGGAGCAACCACCTGAATCCGCACATTTCGCGGAATATTGGCGGAGAGGGAGGGATTCGAACCCTCGAAGGGCTTTTGACCCTTACGCCCTTAGCAGGGGCGCGCCTTCGACCACTCGGCCACCTCTCCGATTTGGCGCTTACGGCCATTCACGGAGCGCCGGATGATACCCGTCCGGAGCAGTCTAGGTAAAGCTAACGCCAGCCGCGAGCGCGGATTTCAGGCGTCGTCGACGATGTGTTCCGATGCGCCGGATCGGGAATCACCGTCTTCCTCGCGCTTGATGCGTTCGTAAATCTCTTCGCGATGAACGGCCACATCCTTGGGGGCGTTCACGCCGATGCGAACCTGGTTACCCTTGACGCCCAGCACGGTGACCGTCACGTCGTTGCCAATCATGACCGTCTCACCGACGCGTCTCGTCAGAATCAACATAATAAAGCTCCTTGCTCCCTCGACTTTGCTGCGGTAAGAAAATACCGCGTTGCGCTCCGCCTCGCTTCGGCACTCGCCGGCGTCGGATTAAATAAACGCAAATTCGTCAGAGGAAATATTTTTAACCTATCCGCACAGAATACAAGATAGCGATCAGCAAATCTCGCGTCCATACAAAATTGACACTCGTTCAATTAGCTAGTCGGTTGCGCACCAGCGGCTCGACGCTGGCCAGCGCCGCGCCCAAGTTCTCTGGCTGAGATCCACCCGCCTGGGCAAAATCCGCACGGCCACCACCGCGGCCGCCAACTTTCTCGGCGACCTCACCTGCGATGTCGCCCGCCTTCATCCGCGTCAGCAAATCCTGTGAAACACCGGCCACCAGCACGACACGCCCCTCTTGCACCGTCGCCAGCACGATCACGGAGGATCCCAGCTTCGATTTCAGCTGATCCATGGCATCGCGCAGCGAGCGTGCGTCGGCCCCATCAATCCTAGCCGCCAAAACCTTCACGCCTCCGACATCTTTGGCCTGGGCGGATAAGTCGCCGCCTTGGCCGCTCGCCAGCTTCGACTTGAGTTGCTGGACCTCTTTTTCCAGACGCCGCGAGCGATCGACGAGTTCGCGGACCTTCTCGTCCACATCCTCCCGGCTTCCGCGAAGCAGGCCGGCAATGTCACGCAACACTTGATCGGTACGTACCACCCACTGGTAGGCAGCCTGGCCGGTCACGGCTTCCACCCGCCGCACTCCCGCCGCAACGCCTGACTCGCCGGTGATCTTGAACAATCCGATGTCGCCCGCACGTTCGACGTGCGTGCCGCCGCAGAGTTCCATCGAAAAATCACCGATGGTGAGCACGCGAACCGCACTCTCGTATTTTTCGCCAAAAAGCGACATCGCACCGGACGCCACCGCATCCTCGAGCGCCATCACACGGGTTTCGGCCGGCGCATTCTCACGAATCTGCGAATTCACCGTTTCTTCCACTTTGCGCAGTTCCTCAGGCGACAATGCCTGCGAATGCGAGAAATCAAAACGCAGGCGGTCTGCTGCGACCAACGAGCCCTTTTGTTCAACATGTTTGCCGAGCACTTTCCTTAACGCGGCGTGCAGCAGGTGCGTCGCGGAGTGATTCAACGCAATGGCTTTGCGTCGTTCGGCATCCACGTGGGCTTCGATGACATCACCGACATGCAGCTCGCCGGTCTCGAGCACACCCACGTGTGCGAAGGAGGTACCGATCTTTTGCGTATCACTCACCATGAAACGGGTTGAGTCCGATTGCAGGACGCCCGTATCGCCGATTTGACCGCCGCTCTCGGCGTAGAAAGGCGTGTGGTCCAAGACGACCTGGCCTTCCTGGCCCGCGCGCAACTGCGGGACGATGGCGCCATCGAATATCAAGGACGTCACCACCGCGCGCTCGGTCAGTTTTTCATAACCCAGGAAATCGGTCTTGCCGGATAGCTTGATGCTTTCACGCTGATCCACGCCAAATTTGCTGGCAGCACGCGCGCGCTCCTTTTGCGCCTCCATGGCCGCATCGAAGCCGGCCTGATCGATGCTCAAGCCCCGCTCGCGCGCCACGTCGGCGGTCAAGTCCGCGGGGAAACCATAGGTGTCGTATAGACGGAACACCGTCTCGCCAGGAATCACCTTGGATTCGAGCTTTGCAGTTGCGATGTCGAGCAGCGCCATGCCGGTGGTCAGGGTTTCGGCGAAGCGCAGTTCCTCCTGCTGGAGCATATGCTCCGCGCGTTGCGCACCATCCGCCAATTCCGAGTAGTACGCGCCCATTTCCCGCACCAGAGTGGCGACGAGCTTGTAAAAGAAGGGTTGGGTCTGTCCCAGTTTGTAGCCGTGGCGAATCGCCCGCCGAATGATGCGGCGCAACACGTAGCCCCGGCCCTCGTTGGAGGGCACCACACCGTCGATTATCAAGAATGTGCAGGCGCGAATGTGGTCGGCGATCACCTTGAGGCTGGATGAACCGAGCTCTTCCGTGCCGGTTGCATCGGCCGCCGCCCGGATCAGCGTTTTGAACAAATCGATGTCGTAGTTGCTGTGCACGCCTTGCATGACGGCGGCCACGCGCTCCAAGCCCATGCCGGTGTCGACAGAAGGCTTCGGCAGTGGCACCAAGACGCCGTCCGCCGAACGGTCGTACTGCATGAACACGAGGTTCCATATTTCCACGTAGCGGTCGCCGTCTTCGTCCGGCGTTCCGGGCGGGCCCCCGGGGATGTCCTCACCATGGTCGTAGAAAATCTCAGAGCATGGGCCGCAAGGCCCGGTCTCACCCATGGACCAAAAATTGGACTTCTCTCCCATGCGGGTGCAGCGCTTCGGATCGACGCCGATTTCCTCGGTCCAGATGCGTTGCGCCTCGTCATCCTCTTTGTAGACGGTGACCCACAAACGCTCCTTCGGGATACCCAACGTGACGGTGACGAAGTTCCAGGCAAAGTGGATCGCCTCGCGCTTGAAATAGTCGCCGAAGCTGAAGTTTCCGAGCATCTCGAAGAACGTATGGTGCCGGGCCGTGTAACCGACGTTCTCCAGATCATTGTGCTTGCCGCCGGCGCGTACGCAGCGCTGCGCCGTGGCGGCACGCGAGAAGTCGCGGACGTCCTTGCCGAGAAACACGTCTTTGAACTGCACCATGCCGGCGTTGGTGAACAACAGGGTGGGATCGTTGCCGGGAACGAGCGAGCTCGAGGGCAGCACTCGATGGCCGTTCTTGCGGAAGAACTCCAGGAAACTCGCCCGGATCTCCGAGCTGGTCATCCATTTCAATTTGAGATCGCGTTTCATAAGTTGTAAGTCGTCTTCACTCTAGTTCTATATCGAAGCCGAGCGCACTTCGGATCTGCGCACTCGTAAAACCTCGATAATTCAGGAATTTCACCTGGCGCTGCTTGTCAGGGTAATTGGAAGGTTGCCCCGCGCCAAATTTCTTCCGTTGCACTTCTCGCAGGTGCAGCATCCAGTCCGGGTAAGCCGCCAGGCATTGCTCGACGAGTTCCCCCTCGAGACCCTTTTGCCGCAGCCCCAATCGCACACGCACGGGCCCCTGGCCTCGCGCCGCGTGGTAGGCCACGAAGTTCTCGACGTACCGACAGTCATCGACGAGTTTTTCGGCGCGCAGCGCCTCGATCAGCGGCGCGACGACACCACTATCGTAACCCTTTTCGAGGAGTTTTCGGCGTAAATCCTCGGACGCCAGATCACGACGCGCCAGAGCATCCAAGGCTGCCGCGCGCGCCGCCCGCGCGTTTAAGGGTTCTACTGAACGCTGCCCCAGGGCGTCACGCCTCTTTGACGTCGCCGCCCCGGTTCATGGTCGCCTTTTCGGGAATGAGCTTCGCCCTCACCTGTGATTCGATGTCCTTGGCAATTTCCGGATGTTGCTGCAGGAAGGTTCGTGCGTTGTCCTTGCCCTGCCCGATCCGCTCACCCTTGTAGCTGTACCAGGAGCCGGATTTCTCGACCATGTTGTGTAGGACACCCAATTCAATCAGCTCGCCTTCCTTGGATATGCCCGTGCCGTACATGATCTCGAACTCGGTTTCCCGAAACGGCGGCGCCACCTTGTTCTTGACCACTTTCACCCGGGTCATGGATCCGACCACTTCCTCCCCGTTCTTGATCGCGCCGATGCGGCGAATATCCATGCGCACCGAGGAGTAGAACTTCAACGCGTTGCCGCCCGTGGTGGTCTCAGGGTTGCCGAACATAACGCCGATCTTCATGCGGATTTGATTGATGAAGATGACGATGGTGTTGGAGCGTTTGATGTTGCCCGTGAGTTTGCGTAAAGCCTGCGACATGAGACGCGCTTGCAAACCCATGTGCTGATCGCCCATTTCCCCTTCGATTTCCGCCTTCGGGGTCAGCGCTGCCACAGAGTCGACCACCACCACATCGACGGCGCCCGAACGCACCAGCATGTCGGTGATCCCCAAGGCCTGCTCGCCGGTGTCCGGCTGAGAGACCAGCAAATCGTTGACCTTCACGCCAAGCTTCTCGGCATACACCGGATCGAGCGCATGTTCTGCGTCGACGAAAGCCGCGGTGCCGCCGTTGGCCTGGGCGGAGGCGATGATCGCCAGGGTCAGTGTGGTCTTGCCGGAAGACTCGGGTCCGAATATTTCGATCACACGACCGCGCGGGATGCCGCCGACGCCGAGCGCGATATCCAACCCCAACGATCCGGTGGGGATCGAATCAACTTCGTAGGTCGCGCCCGCGTCGCCGAGACGCATGACCGATCCCTTACCGAATTGTTTTTCGATCTGGCCCAATGCGGCAGCGAGCGCTTTCTTGCGATTCTCTTCCATAGCGGTTCCTCAACGAAGTGTGCCGCCATTATTTCATATTCGGCGGCGAACGCTCGCCTCATATGCACGTCTTTTGCAGAGATTTTCGCTTGAGTTCAACTCTCATCCAGTAGTGGCCAACTATCGACTACTGTATAAACCGCTTCACCTCCGCCCGCAGCCGAGCGCATAAGCGCGAACGAGCGCGACACCCACGTAACAGACATTGCTGCGAGCACAGGGGCTTGCGCAACCTTCCTCGCCAGCGTCGCATGCGCGCGCCAACTCTTGTCTCCGTCGCGAGACGGCCGGCGCGCAGCAACAACCGCTCGCAGTTGAACGGTCAGCGGAACAAGACCCTGTGGATTCTCGCGCGCAGCCAAGACCACGGCCTGTGACGAACGCCAATACTCACAGGCATCCAGTGAGATCACGCACCGCGGGATTCGCAAGGACGCACCGATCTCGCGATATACGGATGCGTCGCTTTCGGGTATGTCACCGATGAATGCCAACGTAACATGGTAATTCTCGGGTGAGAGAAGTCGCGCATAGCCGGACATCCTCAAACTGGCGGCAGCGGTCGATAATCGATCACGTGTGTTCGAATCCGGTAGAAGAGCGAGGAACAACCGCATCTAGAAAAACCTTCAGCGCATCAACCCGAGCAACGCTGCCCGCACGGTCTTGCGCCGCACAGCCTCGCGATCTCCGCGGAAGTGCCGCAGTTCAGCCTGAGTTTCCACCCGAGACCCGCATCGCCGCGCCCACGCAAGCCATACGGTCCCCACGGGCTTTCCCGGTACGGCGCCGCCTGGTCCAGCAATGCCGGTCACGGCAATCGCAACGTCGGCGTGGGCACGCCGCAAGGCGCCGGCGGCCATGGCACGTGCAACGGTCTCGCTGACGGCGCCGTGTTTGCGCAACATGGCGTTCGGCACGCCAAGTCGCTCATGTTTGGCCGCGTTGGTGTAGGTTACGAAGCCCTCCGAAAACCACTGCGAACTACCCGCGACATCCGTGATGGTTTTTGATATCCAGCCGCCGGTACATGATTCTGCGGTCGTAAGTGTCAATTGCGCGGTGGCCAATCTTCGCCCCACTCGAGCGGCAAGAGAGAACAGGCCGTCACTATCGCATGCATCACGATTCGACATACATATGATCTGGAAGCAATCCTTGCAAGTATCGTTGAAAAACTGTCGAGTACGCAGTCTCTAGTTCGGCAGTAAAACTCTGGATGTCGCACAAGGGCCGACCCACGCGCTCCAGTACGGATCCGCGATTGCATGCTGCTTGGACCAGCAATATCTTCCAATCTTCATCGTGGGAAACGCTACACATGGGGAAAAAGCGGATCGCGATCCGACAATCCACGTTCGGGGAGATCTGCCGCAACGGCAATGTTGATGTGCTTCGGCTCCAGGTTTCTGTCGTTTCGCCGAACTATCTCTGCATACGCTGCTTCAAGGTTCCTCGTGAATTTATCGGTGTCGAATAGCGGCGTGGTTAGCCTGTTACGTGCAAGCTTTTCTCGAACCTTCGTCATCGTGTTCGGGTTCATGGCCAGTTTGACGGCCAACTCCTCATACTGCGCAACTGTAGAGGTAATCAACTCCGGCATATTGATTGCGGTCAAGAGGCTGGCCGCCACTCTTGCAGCGAATGCCCGGCCCGT
>Ga0116228_10000494_pt1 | contig 30069 bp, 15 predicted proteins | sample S1TSphfallax_2_FD_89694 | JGI IMG/M metagenome (GOLD analysis project Ga0116228, IMG submission 89694) | Host-associated microbial communities from peat moss isolated from Minnesota, USA - S1T2_Fc - Sphagnum fallax MG | ecosystem: Host-associated > Plants > Peat moss > Unclassified | place... | reverse complement strand
TGTGAGTCTAAAAATATGGTTTATAAATTTATTTTAAAAAAAAAAAAAACACCCCCCCCCCAATTCCCAAATTTTTGTTCAACCCCCCCCCCCCCCCCCCCACAACCATGCGCATTCATCATCCCTTATTCTAACATGAAGTTGCTAAAAGCCCTTAATAACCTTACCACCTTTGAATATCTTTGATGCGACTGTCAAAAATTGAGACTACAACACATGGTTGTGTTGGTATGGCTCACATTTGGTTCTGTCTTATTGTGGTAGTATAAAAAAGGACCGAAAAGCTTCAAATTTGCATGAATTTTTGAAAACTGAGCATTACCACAAAAAATGATCTTTATCATTTACCATTTATGGAAAAAGTATTAAACATGGTAGCATGACATGAAGTTTACTTGTTTTTAGATGGCTTTTCAGGGTATCATTTGTCACAACTTTAGCTTTGGGCTTGCGACTAAAGCAAGGGCTTGTGAAGGTGTGGGCCAAGTATAAAGCCCGGGAGTCACATTTTATGTTCCCAGGAAATGCAAGAAAGTGTAAGGGAATGAACCTTCACACTCCCAAATGAATTCCCACTTTGGGAGTTGGAGTCCCAATGAACTCCCAAATCTTCATAGAGTAATTACATGCATAAAAAACCATTGGATTGATGAGTTCCTTATATCATTCAAAAGCTCTTGGAATTCAAATGTCTAAAAGGGGCTCGCATGACCCATTTGGACACTTAACACACAAGTTATACTCAAAAGAAAGGTCGGAAGTCAAATTGCCAATTTGACTCCTAACCAATAAAAGTTTCAAATTACCCCAATTTCCTTACGTGCAAGTGGTGTGCGATATACCCTTGCAAAGATCTTGGCAAGGGCTACAACTTTTTCTTCGACCTCATTTCAATTGAAGGTTTGTACATAGAGTTATGGGCCTTTAAAGTTGCAAAAGTCCTAATTATGGACTCCCAAGTGGGAGTCCTAAGACAAAATGACATTTGGGTGCTGGTCCCGTGGTTAGGCACAAAGTATACTATAAGGGGGAAGGTGATGGTTTCCCCCAAGTCTAGGTCATGGTGAGTCTTGTGAGTCGTGTTTGTCCATGGTTCATCCGTGCACCAAAGTGTTGCAACTACACATTAACCAACTTGTTGTTTGGTTTATGCAGGTCTATTTGAATAATTGACCCGCTTGTCACTCATCCTAGTTTCCATCTTGGAGTTCTAACACGGCCCTCTACTCCTAAAATGTTGCAAGCCAAGGGGCACACCTAGCTCTTTATTCTTCCATTGTTTTCACCTCAAACTCACATTTGAGTCTATCAAGGAGCCTAGGAACGTGTCATCATCATCAAATAATGATCGCCTCAAAATATAGGTACAAAACTGCCTTCATCACAAATTGGGGAGCATTTGTTTAGATAATCATGCCTTTTAGATGTTCCACCAACTTACCAACAAGTAGTGAGTATGGCATTTTGTGAATACCTTGGGGTGTTCATGAAATTATTTTTAGATGACTTAAGTGACTTCAAAATGCACCTTGCCAAATTTTTGTTATGTTTTGACAAATGCCATGAATTTGGTATCAACTTAAATTTGGAGACATGCATGTTTTTGGTTTATTCAAGGGTCATAATTGAGTACACAATCTTGAAGGTGGGAAAACTACCTAATCCAAAAAAAATCAACAATCATGAATAAGCATGCATAAAAACTGCTTAAAGACATACATGTTTTCAATTTGATGTCCTAGTTTTATCGATGTTTTATCAAAAACTTTGCCTTCATCATGGCCCCCATCATGAAATTCTTACACAAAACAAAGGTGTTTGCATGCACTATTGAATGTTCGGGAGCAATGGGAGGCCGTAAAACAAAGATATCTAAATGCATTGATCCTAATTACACCCAAATGGGACATGGAGTTTCATGTCCACACATATGTGTCAATTTTAGTAGTCAAAGTGATGTTAGTTCAAAATCCTACTAGAAAATGTGATAAACCAATTGCATATGCCTCCAAATGTTTAAACAATGCAAAGAAAAACTACACCACCATTAAAAGACAAACACTTCCCATGGTTTAAATTCAAACATTATCTACTAGGAAACAAGTTTGTTCCCTACATCAACCACATGGCATTGCTATACCTTGTCAAAAAACCTCGACTATTAAGACAAATTATGAAGTGGCTATTGTTATTCTTGGAATACAAATTTTTAGTGGCATACAAACTAGGGTGTTCTCATTTAGTGGTAGACATTATTTCGCAACTTCCTAATGTTATCAAAATTTTGGGGGTACTTGATAGGACTATTGATGCATCATTGTTTATACTTCATCTGGAATGGCTACATGAAGTACATACGTACATTTCTACCAATTTTTTTCTAAAAGGATATTCCACAAAAAAACGAAAGAAATTAGTGTTAAAGGCATTGCCCTTTACCATCATGAATGGGAAATTATATAAACAAGGGCAAGATCAAATTCTATGCCAACATTTGCATGATGAGGCACTACTACAGAAGTGGGGTGTAATTTACTAGCCTAAATCACTATGGGACCTTAAAAGTGAAATAACTTCATTACATTTTATTGATTTCACCCTAATGAAAGTTATTTCACTATAACATCATTATGTAAACATCATGTTTCATTACTAATTAACATAATTCACTATTATAATTTATTGTAGTAAATAGGTTTATTTTCATGTGTTTTTAAATATTTTGTACTGCTACTTTATGATATACCTTATATTATTTTAACCTACTTCAGTTATTTTAACTTATATCTTATGTTATTATAAGTTATTCTAAATGATTGTACCTTAAATTATTATAAGTTATTTTACTTTAAGGTATCTTCACTAATTTATTATAAGCTTTTAAGTTATTCTAAATTAAATTATTCAACTAACTTTAGGCTATACCTTAGGTTATTTTATTTAAAAGTAATATATGTTATTTTAAGTTATACTTTAAATTATTCAAGGTCATTTTACTTTATATTATTATGAATTATATTATCCTAAGTATAATAACTTAAAATGATCTAAAATAAAATATGATGATTTAAGGTAAAATAACTTAGAATAAAAAATAATAACCTATGAAAAATAATTTAAAAATATCCTACAATATAATAACTACCAATAGCCTATAATATTATAACATAAAATATCCAATAATAATTTATAATACAATAACCATTAATAAAATAGCCACTAATAGCCATCAATAGCCAACAATAAAATAACTACCAATGGCTTACAATAGAATAGCCACTGATAGCAATTAATAAAATAACCACCAATAGCCATTAATATAATAATAATTAATAAACATCAATATCCACCAATAGAATAGTTATGAATAGCCATTAATATAATAACAATTAATAAACATCAATATCCACCAATAGAATAACCACTAATAACCATTAATATAATGGCCATTAATAAGCACAAATATCCACCAATAGAATAGTCACTAATAACCATTAATATAATGGCCATTAATAAGCACGAATATCCACCAATAGAATAGCCACCAATAACCATTAATATAATGGCCATTAATAAGCACGAATATCCACCAATAAAATAGCCACCAATAACCATTAATATAATGGCCATTAATAAGCACAAATATCTACCAATAAAATAGCCACCAATAACCATTAATATAATGGCCATTAATAAGCACAAATATCTACCAATAAAATAGCCACCAATAACCATTAATATAATGGCCATGAATAAGCACGAATATCCACTAATAAAATAGCCACCAATAACCATTAATATAATGGCCATTAATAAGCACAAATATCTACCAATAAAATAGCCACCAATAACCATTAATATAATGGCCATGAATAAGCACGAATATCCACCAATAAAATAGCCACCAATAACCATTAATATAATGGCCATGAATAAGCACGAATATCCACCAATAAAATAGCCACCAATAACCATTAATATAATAGCCATCAATAAGCACGAATATCCACTAATAGAATAGCCACCAATAACCATTCATCGAATAGACATTAATAGCCATTCACAAAATAACCACCAATGGTCATTAGTAAAATAACTATCAATAATCATTAATAAAATAACCACCAATAATCATTAGTAGAATAACAACCAAAAGCCATTAATAGAATAGGCATCAATAACCATTAATAAAATAATAACCAATAGCCTCCAATAAATAATTACTAATAATTAATAGAATAACCACCAATGGTCATTAATAGAATAATAACCAATAGCCACTAATAGCCATTAACATAATAGCTACCAATAACCATTAATAGGCACTAATAGAATAAGTACTAATAGCCATTAATAACCACCAATAACCCCAATAAAAGAACAACCAATAGCCATATATTAGAATTACTTAAGATTGCTAAAAAAAATATAGGGTGAAATAATTTATATTAAATAAAAGTAACTTAAGGTGAAATAACTCATAGTAACTTAAAATTACCAAAAATAACATAAGGTGCAATAACCTTCAATAGCAAAAAATAACCAATAATAGCCTCACATAATCGAAAATAGCCTAAGATGAAATAATTTAGAATAGCTAAAAGTAACATATATAATAACTTAGAATAACCAAAAATAACTTATATAATAATTGTAAATAATTTAAATTGAAATAATTTACAATAACTAAAAATAACTTAAGGTTAAATAAGTTAAAATAGCCAAAAGTACTTTATAATAACCAAAAATAACTTAGGTTTATATTACCAAAAAAACTTATCCATTTATTAAACTTTTTTTTGTTCAAATGATTAAAAACTTTCAAAAGGAAATAAATGTAATTATTTGCATTATTGAAATTTTTCAAAAAGTAAACTCGAGTCATTTCATTTGAACAAAATCTCAATAAGACATGAATTTTCAAATTTTATGTTTTTGTAATATTTAAAATGAAATATTTGATAAAGAAAATGTAATGTAACATATTATCACAACAAGTGGGTGGTTTGATGGTAAGGGTGTTTGTCTCCATTCTAAAGGTCAAAGGATCAAACCTCATGAATGGTGTTATGTGTGGTCAACAATGGTATGTTGACTAAATATTCTCGTATATAATTCCTATAATAGGTGCCTAGGTTGATTACGTGGCCTACCTACATAAGTTAGGCTTTTAACCTATCTTAGGTAATGACACGTGTCAATAAATCATAGGCTAAAAAATCATGAAATTATCAATAATATTATATATTAAATAATTAAATTTTAACTGATTTCCATGTTGGCTAGTTAGTTAATTAACAAGTGAATGGTTTGGTAAATTTGTATTTCACTTGAAAGTAACCTTGTTTCAATAGGTACTAGTGAAACAATTCATTGTCCGTAGCAACTGGTCCCTGTTCACTAGGGGGTTAAACAATTTCACTGGGTAAAAATGTCAAAATTCACTCAAAATCTAATGAAACCTAGAGTGAACTAAGACAAATATTATAGTAATGAAGAGAGTTTTAATAATCCCATAGAAGATGCACAAAGGAGTTGGTGGTGGACATTTTTTAGTGGACATCATCACCTGAAAGGTGTTCAATGCCAAGTATTGGTGGCCAATTCTACACAAGGATGCATAGCAACACTGTTAATCATGTGATGCTTGCCAACACTAGAAGAAGGTTTTGTAACCAACTTTTGTGACTATTTTTGTCCAAGGTGACTATTGTTTTAGTTGCATGTGAAAAAAATTAGTCACCTTAGAGAAAAATAATTGCATTGAACAAATAAAAAAACCCCATTTTTCTTCTAATGCAAGGAATTGGAAATCTTTTACATACCCCTATGGTGAAGTTGATCACCATGCTCCTAGCTGAACATTCATGAAATGGGGTTTAGACTTCATTGGCTTAATTAAGCTTATGAATCACTCACATGGCAACAAATACATTTTGATTATTATTGATTATGTAACCAAGTGGAAGGCAAAAGTGTTAAGGACCAACACAGCTACAGTCACAACTTAATTCATTTATCAATTCATTTTTACTAGGTTTAGTTGTCCCTTCACTTTGGTTAGTGACCAATTCATTTTATCGATGAAGCCATCAAAATCCTTACCACTCACTTTCTGTTTTGGCACATTTCAAGGAAACAATGAGGCATAATCTATCAATAAGGCTATTAGGTTGTTATTAACCAAGTAGTTAATGAAAATTGCACGAATTAGAACAAACATTTCCACACTGTTTTGTTTCACTATAGAACAACTTTCAAGGTGGGCATAAATCACATTCCTTTTTAATGTATGGATGGCATGTGCTAATGCCTACCAAATATTTGTTACCTATGACCAATTCTATCTCAACCCTAACATTGGGTTTGTGATTAAATATGGAATGCATGGGCCCATGAGGTCAAAAAAATGTGTTTAGAGGTGAAACACACTCTCACAAATGGGGGAGAGTGCAAGGGATGAAGCCTAATGACTTTCATTTTGGGAATTACATTGGTGCGAGAGTTGTGAATGTTCAAAACCTTGGTTGGAAAGGTAAACAAGTATCAAATTAAGCCCCTAGGACACCATTAGAATTATTTTGAAACGTATATGGTTAAAATTCCCTTGCATTGTTCATTTAGACTAGATTTGCATGAGTTACGATCAAAAGAAAGGGTAGGAGTCAAATTCCCAATTTGACTCCGAACTATAAACCCCTTTAAAACAAGGGGTCAAATGAGATCCAATTAGGGCGTGTTATACATTTTTGGAAAGATTTTTGAGAGCTATAAAATATTTCCCTTAAATTTTCAAAATAAACTTGTTTTGAAAAAGATATGAACATCCAAAGTCTTGGAACAACAAGAATCACAGTTTTGGGACTCCCACTTGGAAGTCCTAGGGAAATGTGACATTCAAATGTAGTCCCTGCAAAGAGGCACACAACATACTATAGGGAAGGGAGTGGTGCTTCCTCCCAAAGGTTGTGGACCATGTAAAGCTTATGCTTAAGATTGTCCCTATTAAGTTCGCCACACCACTTCCATTCAATTTAAACTAATCGCTTTCTTTTCTTGGTTGTGCAAGTTGATTTCATTTTGAACTTTCAATTGTGAGTTTGTCCTAGTCCCATCCTAGTGCTCCAACATGCCCTCCTACCCCCAAAATGTTACATGTTACAGAATGTGCCCCAATCCTCTTCTTTTTCCATTATTTCACTTTAGAATTCATGTTTGGGTCCTTTGAGGAATTTAGGGGTGCATCAAATTTTATGACGTCTCATGATTTCACCATGACATGGGTACTTAATACATGAATATCGAAGATAAAGGAATTGGAGGAATCCTAGACACTTGCAACAAAAACCACATGCATGCGACAATGGAATCATGCATTATGGGCACAAAATCATTATCGAACAAAGTCCTTCTCCTTTGGTGACCATGTGCTTTGGTTTCCAAAAGCACACAAAAAACACACATGCAAGTTCAATCAATGTTGGATATAAGATTCAATATTGTTTACCAAACAATACAAAATTATAATGATTATAGACAAATTTGATCCCAACCCCATCTTAATCAACATTAATAAAGTAAAACCTTACGAATTCCAATAGATAATTGTTTCCAAAAGATTGGAATCAACAATCGAAAAAGGGAGGGATATAATGAATATTGAAATAGTATTCCACATTGCAACCCTGGAAAATGCATAAGGTATAAGCAAAAAAACTTCATTTTTGATGGATGGAACCAAAATCCAAGAGTCACAACTTGGAACCGAAAGCGAAGATTCGATAATTGGAACCAAAATTTGAAACACATTAATTCAAACTGAAAATGGGGAAGACCCAACTTGGACGAAAATCTTGACCATAGGGTCCAAAACCAAAAATGGAATGCTAACCAAAAATTTACGTTCCAAAACTAAAATCTGAGATTCAAAGCAAACAATCGAAATTTAAGATTTGGAGCAAATAACCAAAATCCAAGATTCAAAGCAAATAACCAAAATTACAAAGTTATTGGTCAAATTTCAATCTAAAATATCCAATAGTCGATTCTTCCGCAATAGAATTGATCATTAATGTGGTGGATGGGAAATCGATGGATGGAAGTAGAACCTATCACATCCATTGGCACCTTTTGATTTTTTGTTGAAACGATATCCAACAAATAAGAACGTGGAAAGGGCATTAGTGAATCGATGCCACGTTTTGGCAGTAATGCGTTCTTGGAATCTGATGAAAAATAATGTGGAAAAGGCATCATGTTTTGGCAACAATCCAACAAAAAGAAACAACATATTGCTCGAATCGGTATCTAACAACCAATATCATGTTTATCAAACAACGTGACTATTTTCGAAAACAACTCGGTTAGCCCATCAAATACAAATGTGGGACCTTTTTTCCCATTTCACCCTTTGCATTTTCTTTTTTCTCATTCCTTTCGAATAGCTCCTAAAGTGTAGAAAATCAATAATTCAATCCAAGCTTTAATTTTCGGCAAGATGAGAAGAGGAGTGAGCAAGGAGGATGTAAAAAGATTTGCACAACTAGGCAAGGATAGGCAAAAAGTTATTGTAGAACAAAAAGGGGAAGAGGAGGGAACCAAAATGGAGACCAAATTGGAAAATGAGATAAAGAGAAAAATTGTGAGTTTTTCTAATGGGTGTAGGCTAATGTTTAGTGATATGGATAAGTTTCAATGTTGGGTAGTTACCAAGGATGTAACATGGGCAAAAACAATAAGGCTTTCTGATTTAACAACCTTTAAGTTAACACCCATTAAGCATCCAATTGTCAGGGAATTCTTAAAGTTGATAGTTTGGTTAAATGTAAACGTCATGGAATCTGTGGTGTAGGGGGTTTCGATAATTATTACCAAAAACCATGTTGTAAAATGTTTTGTTTGTAGCAAATTGGAATCACAAAGCCACCGACAATGTGTTTTGGAAAGGCAACAAATCTATGCCTACAGATGGCACCCCTAAGTGCAAAAAGAAGGCTCAAAAGTTTCCAAGCTCAAAGGAAAGTGTGTAGCCAAACTTTTGATGTTGATTCAAGAAATTTGGTTCAAGGGGATTAAGGGGAGGTATGTCAACAAGAAGCTTATGCTTCTAATGGCCTTGGCCAAACTCCAAAAATCAATAAATTGGGCTTAAGTTTTATTTAGCTTTTTACAGTTTAGCTTGTAGGATGTGTCTGTCATAGTCAAACCGAAAAAAGAAGATTATGGTGAGGAGACAAAATTCAATGGAGTCGAGGTGCTAGACATCATCTTTCAATATTGGTTTCCAATTGACTCCAATTTCCAATTACTAGAATTCAAAGACAAGGATGAAAATGAGGATAACTCTTCAACAAAACAAAATCCCGACATGAACTGCAAAGGGTTGATACCATCTCTTTAAAACAAGTTGATTGATTTCGATAGCCTTGCCCAAATGCAACAAGAAGTTAGTTAATTAAGCCAACAACCATTTTCCAATTTTATACCAAAAAAAGATATATTGCCAATAATGGATAGTTTATATGCGAGATGCCAACTATAATGATCATTAGCCCCATCACCTAGGAAACGGACATTTGGCGAATGATTTTAGTCATGAAAGCCAAGCCCAAAATGATAGGACAAAATAACAAGTCCAAGTCCATATGTTCCACCAAAAACATCACCTCTAAAGCCTACCCTCACGTATTCTGATACATTGCATTTTCACACCCAATCCTAATCCAAAAGGCTGCACAATAGGTTGTAAGGTTAAGGTATTCTAGTGGATGGCATACGAAAAATGAACATTATCACGACCTTAGCCTTGGGTTCATGACTAAGGCAAAGGCATGGAAAGGTGTGGGCCAAAAGTGCACCCCCATAGTCACATTTGCATTCCCATGAATGGGAAGGTGTGAAAGAATGAGCCTACACACTCCCAAGTGGATTCCTACTTAGGAATTGGAGTCCCTCTGAAGTCCTAAATTTTCATAAAACAATTTTAGGGGTCAAAAATCATTAAACTAAATATTTCCTTATACCATTGGAAATATTTTGAAACATAGATATTTAAAATGAACTTGTATGATCCATTTGAGTGTTTAAAACATAAATTATGACCGAGAGAAGGGTCAGGAATCAAAATGTCAATTTGACCCCAACCACTAAACGTCGAGAATTGCCCTAAAATAAATGTGTGCATGTGTTGTGCCACATAGTTTTCAAAATATTTCAAAGGCTAAAACTTGGCTTTAAACCTCACTTCAATTAGAAGTTTGCACAAAAAGTTATGGCACTCTAAAGTGGCAAGAGTCCCAATTTTAGGAATTTTGGGACTCCCGACTTAAGAGTCCCGGGAAAAATGAAATTTGGGTGTAGCTCCCTTGGCCAATCACAAATAATACTATAAGGAGAAAGGTGATGGCTTCCCCCAAGTCTGGGCCATGATGAGTCTTATGAATCCATATATGTTCGTGATTCATCCATGCACCAAAAATGCTCCAACTATGCATTCACCAACTTGTTGTTTGGTTTGTGTAGGTCCATGTGAATAGTTGACCTACTTATCATTCATCCTAATCCCCATCTTGGAGCTTCAGCACACCCCTCTTACCCCTAAAGTGTTGTGAGTTAGGGAACGTACCCCAATTCCTTCTTCCATTATTTTCATTTTCGAATTCACATTTGAATCTTTCAAGGAGTTTGGGGGTGCGTTAGGGAACATCCCATGTTTGTAATCATGACCAACCGTTCCATCTAGTGAATTCTAATGCATGTTCATATTTTTAGTTTTGCTTTTTCAATGTTGATTTTGACCTTTTGTTACACTGCCATTTGCAAAGCAGGAAGGCTTTTCTATTCCATAGTGTGAACCTATCCTCCCTTAACATCACCTTTTCATTGCAACACCTCATTCATTTGCAACCTCATACTCCTTATTAACACAATTGTCATATTTCATAAACAAAAGTGGTTTACATGTATATAAATATTTTTAAATATTTTTTCAATTTTAAATAAAAGAAAAAATTGAATGAACAATCAAACTTTAGTAAGAAATAATACATGTTTTTCCCATGAAAACAAATACCTTTTCTGAATATCTTGATAAGATAAAAAAAAACGCTTGGACCTTCCCTAAGAAAAGACTTCAACACTATTAAAAAACCATGGGAGTCTTAAAAAAAAGAAAATTCCCAAAAATCTTGTTAAACTCCTAGTTACCCAATTTTTATCCTACAATAAGAATCTGGAATTGGCGTTAGAGGTGACAACTAATTTTTCGATTTTATAAATAAACAACTTTCAAAATCAATTTAGTACCAATTTTTAATTCTGTAAAATGATTGATTTTGTCATAAAACTAGTTATATCGTACAATTGGTAAACATTTAAATTTGTAAATTTAACCAAACAAACTATAACAATTGGTAAACATTTAAATTGATAAAAAACATGATTTTTGGTTCAAGAATTACAACTTTTCAAAACTGGCCTAGAAAAATTTCTAGCTTTAACATTATCCTCCTTTTAATTTGGATCACATCCTTGGGATCAAATAGTCCTCTATTATATTTTTATAAAAAATTATCTATTTTACCATAAGAGTAATTTTGGTTTCATCCTCATGTTGAAGGTTTTTGGTAACCTCTTCTATTTCTACAATTGTAGCTAGGGTTGAAGGATGCATAATTTATGTGGTAGCCTTAGTAATGTTTGGTGGAACCTAAGTACTTTTGGTTGCCACTTTTGTAGCATTGGAATCCACCTCCATTGTGGTTTTCGTTCCTTCTTTTATTCCTCCCATACTATCCCAGATTGAATTTGTGATTATATCCTATTTAAAGAGGGGGCAACAAATGGAAGTAAGGGAAAATTAGGGAAGGTGTGGGCATAGGCAACTAGTTGAAGTTTATACAAGTCCTCATATTTTTGATAACTATAAAGAGACTCTTTTGGAAATTTGGGTTCATTTGGGGGTGAAACTACTATGTAGTTGTGTTCTAACAAATTAAGATGTGGCTCAATGGAAGGTAATGAATCACTTGAAGGAGCCTACATTATAAGAAATCACGACTTTTCAAAAGGTTCACTTGACCAAAATGATTAAAAGGTATGTCGATTCTGATCAAAAGTTTGGGCCATGAAAAACACATTTTACAATTGACCAATAAATTTGAATAAAATGACCTTTTTCACCAAGTGTCAAACCAAAGATTTAGTCAAAATGGACAAATGTTCATCAAAATGGCCATGGATCAATCAAATTGGCCATATAAAATGAATAGGGTTTAATCAAATTGACCATCTTGATTTGACCTTTAATCAAATGAGCCATATTCATTTGACGACTTAACCTACTTGTTAAGCCTAGGTTACTTACCTAACCAAACATAACTAGTAGGTTAAGCTATGCTTAAACTACCTTTTTAGCGTAACATAACTAATAGGAAATAAGCTACTTGTTAGGTGATAACTTAGTTAGTAGCCTAGCTAAGTAGCCTACCCTAAACCTATTTAGTAGGCTACTTATAGTTAGGACATAGCCTAGGACTATTAAATAACCCACTAGGTAATGCAAGCCTTCTAAGTAGGTATCATAGGCTTACTAGGTAGTCTTATTAGCCATGTAGATATCTTATTAGCCTAGGCCTATTAAGTAAATAACATAGGCCACTTAGGCCTAGTAGGTAAGTAGCCTATCTATTAACTAGGTTAGTAGCCAAGGCCACCTAGGCCTAACTATTAGGTAAATATCCTAATTTAGGCTATTGAGGTTTACTTGGTACACTAGTAAAAATTGGCCAAAATGTAACCATTATGTTTGTAACTACATTTGGACATTTTTGCAACTATTTCTTGTGTTAGTTGTATTTGCAATTATAATGCAACTAGTTTGTGATTATTTTGGTGTTCATCCTTCCATCTGAACAACATTTAATTTAATTTTCATCCAAGAAGAATAATTTATGTCTCATTAATTGCAAGTGTGACCAATTTAGTTGTGACCTTATGAATATACAAAGGTGTATTTTGTGAATTTTAAGGAATATAGTTGGGTGTATTAGGATTTATAAATGTATAATTTGAGTATATTAAAATTTTATGTAAGATATTCGTTAAATATATTATGCCCATATTAAAACTTTATCCAAACCATCTTATTATATATATTTAAATTATTACAAATGACATTTTTATTAGTTGTATTAATATTATATTATATATTATATATTAATTACATGTACTTAAAATTTTATAAATACTAATATTAATTTTTTTCAAATGACTAATATACTTATGAAAAATTAATTTTATTTATTAAAAAAAATAACTTTAACAAGTGACATAATAATATATAGTAATAATTGTAATAATCATAATAAAATATCTTACCTATGCTAGCTACAAATTACATTATTATAATTATTATAAATAATAAATTATGAATTAATATTAAATTAATATGATAGTTACTAGGAAATATTAATATATAGTTTTAAGTTTTTATATTTCAAATTTATAATTGATAATTATTAATTATTAATAATTCAATGATTATAATAAATCAATGATATATAATTTTTATTTTCAGTTTTAGTATTTCATTATTTTATAATAATTACTATATTAATTAGAATTGAAATCTAATAAATTATTATATGAATGCAAGATTTATTTTTGAAGGAAAAATATAATTATTAAAAATATAAAATATTTAATGTAATAGTTCATAAATAGCTTTAATGAGTGAATTAATAATCTGAATAATAAAAATAACATAGTTAACCTTAGCTACCAACTAGCTACAATAATCATTGAATTAATTTTATTGCTACTATTAAAGATTTATTATTAGAAATATAAATGAAAATAATAATGGGAATAATTATAATTAAATAATTACCCTAGGATAATTTTTAATTATATTATTGGATATAAAAAACTAGTACTCAATATTTATAATTAATAGTTCATAATTATTAAATACTGAATATTTCAGTTATTATATTAATTTATTTGGTTATGAAATAATAATTTACTAATTATTAATAATAAGCTAATTATTTCGATATTAGTTAATTACTACTTAATTAAATTGTTTGATAGATTATTATAGTTAATAAATATATAATTAGACATTATCATTGTTATTAAGTTAATGCTTTAAGTAATATTTAATAATAAATAATAATATAATTGATTCAATAAATCATAAGATATTGATGATTATTAATATAAATAAATAATTAGTTTAAGTACATCATTAGTGCTTGAAGATTATTTCACAAAAATAATTTAATATTGTCATGGCGAAATGTTAATGTTAATTATGGGCCTGTATTCCCAATATATCAGTAAAACCCCATTTAATTCTACATCTCTTTTCACCTCTCTGCAACATAAAAAAGGATAATGCACTCTATAAGGTTTATTAGGTTCTAAAATTAATTAATCACTACATTCATTTACATAAAAAAGTTCTATGCGGTTGAAAATATCCAAAAGCTAATTCAACTATTACTAATTACTACTTGGAAGTTTATAGGGATTCAAATCATTATTACTAAGGAAAATTATGGAACTAAAACTTAACAACTTATTGAATTATAATCCATGGCTCACATGGTGTTGATACAAATGGAATTTCAATAATTGTAATTATGGACTAAAACATTGCCACAAAATATAATGGTATATATCTTATTGGTTCCATTTTGAAATCATAAGTTCCTGCATAGGTAACTCTTATAATGTTGTGATGTAATAGACTTGGTGCATGAGTTATAAAAATAAGTACTACATCTGCCACAATTGAGCTTTCATTTCCATTCTATTATGTTTCTGGATATGTTTTTTGAGTTTATTTGGAATTCTCATGGTACAAATCCTCTGGCTTAAATATGTCCATGGTTCTTTATTCTTGTAGGTCTTGGATTCAAATTTTGGAAATGCTCAACAAATCCTTACTTCACATTATTTTCAATAAATGGATATTCATTGATCTGATGTCCAATTTGATGGCAATATGTGTAACATGTAAAGTTAGGTCTTGGAACTTTGTTCACATTATGAATCCATTTGCTCCAATCCCTTGGAATTCCTCTAACAATATTTCCATTTTGTTGATTCAGTTTGGGTTCATTATATTTCACTTTGATAGCCATAGGTACACCTTCTGCTATTGTTGGTCATGCTTTTGGTAAGACTATAATTTCTTGTCTAGTTACAAGTACCGGCCCAACTCCTCTGGACATTTTGATACCTTGAATTATGGTTTTTTTTTCAACCACATAATGAATTGGAGGTTCAAAATTTTGATATATTTGTTCAAACTCTTCATTCTCATGGTCCTTTTAGGTGAAAGCATAATCAATTAGACACAAAAATAGTTATATTTCATGAAGTCATGTTTTTACACATAATGGAAAAAAGTAAAGTCAAAACATTCTCATTCATTATCAAACCATCGATTGCTCAAGAATGAATTTATAATTTTTTGTATATAAAGTTTGAAAAGCTTTAGTATAATGAAAGTAAGTGAAAAGTTTTTTTTTAATAGACTAATCGTATGGTGTTCAAAAATACCTTTACGTTTAAAGCTTGAAAAATTACTTTTACTTTATAAGTTGAAGGCATATAAGTACAATTTAATGCAACAAATCCAAGAAAGTAAAAATTGTCAAATATTTTTTCTACTTGAAACCTACTTTTGAAAAAAAACATGCTTGTAAAATTAAAAAACGTCTATTTGTAATTTTGAAAATCTATTTAAAAGCATATTAAACAATTGATTTTTTGATACCATTGGCATAAAAATAATTAACATGTTCATATTAATCATTGGGATAAATAATATTTTAAAGTTCAATACACTAAGAAATATTTTATGGTTACTTTCCATTTACACATACAAGGATCACAAAGTGTCTACTTGATTATGCTTTCACCTTCTCGATAATTAAGAGATGAAGTAGACCTATTCCTTAGTATTACTTCCTCCCTTTCTAACCTATTGAATCTATGTTCTTTTTTAATCAAAGCATCAAAGTTATATTATTGCATTAGACCTACTGAATCCAACACAATCATGGTTTTGATTTTTGATTCCTTCGTTTAAAGTCAACACGTGAGTTTGCATTTTCAATCTAACATTCCTTTCTTCCAAAATTTTGTTGCAAATTGTTGGTGCATTTTCATGCTTCACCAATTTGCATTTCATGACGAATAATTGGTGTTCCCTAAGGCATTCTGTGGGTTGTAGGTATCTCTTCTATCCACAAATGTTTCTATTATATCTAAAAAACTTTTTTAGGTGTTATAAATTGTTAATCTAATTATTCTACATTCAAATTATTTTGATGGCAACGCCATTTTTCAATTTTTCATGTACAACCTAATATAATTGTCTTTTTAAACTTCTAGTGATAATTATATTTTCCATCTCTCCACATTCTAATTCAAATTTGAACAAACTTCTACATTAATGCAAAATCTTCATAGCTAGTTACTTTACTAAGATCTACTCCTTGAAAACAAAATTATGATCAAGATTTGAAAAAAAATGCAAAAATTGAAACTAAAGTTCACTATCTATCTATAGAAACAAAAATTTCAACAATAGACAAACATCATTCTAAATTTCATTATGAATTCAAGCCCTAGGATGGTCACCAAATGGTAAATACAAAATCTTTAATCTTATATTCTAATATAAATTTGGATTGAAACATCATAAAACTAATACTAACAAAATCTATTCATTCACATCTATTTAGGATTACTTTCAGAATTAAAATCCAATAATGAAAATATGATAAAAACACTCAAAATAACAAATTTGGCTATAGGAGTGAAGTTTTTCTAAAAATCAAAATGGTTTTCTCTCATAATTCATCAAAACTTAACGTTCTATAATGATACAATCTCCTTTTCTTCTCCAAATATATTCATTTAAAAAAGAATAGTCATGTGTATTCAAATTCAAATGGTAATATTATGTATCTAGCTAATAATTCCTAAAACAATAACTTAAGTAATTAGAAATATACTAACTAACTAGTACCACGAGTAACTACTCCTTTAATAAAGAACATGGAGCTAAGTTTGGTACTCCTCGTTTTCAATAAGACTTTTGTATAAATTGCATACTAACAAAATTGAACTTGGTAGACTTCAATGCTTACACTGTCAAGGCATCCCGTTGAGCCCGAGCTTATGCTTGGCATTATTTGTTTTGTAAACATAAGGTTTCGACCTAGGTGTTGAGGGCATCTTTGAGCACAACATCTTTTTTGGTACTTGTTGCCTAAAAAGTGTGCCTTGTAGGAATTGAAATTTGAGGGAATGTCCATCTTGAATATACAATAAATTGGAATATTTTCACCTTGCAACCTATCATGCAATCTCTAGGACAAAAAGAGGGTTCGTGAAGGCATGGTACATAAGGGCATGCCGAATAGGTGAAATTTTCAATGATGCATCCAAACTTGGAGTCTAGGTTCTATCATGCATCAAGTCAAGATTGGCTCGCAAGACGAGGATTGTCTAGTAGGCATCCTTTTCCATAGTGATGGCGTTGGAGGTTGTTGATGCAACCTTCCCACATATAAACTACCCATTGCTACCAGTATGTCCTCTTCTATTGCAAAACCAGAAAAATGGTTGCTAGTTCAACTAACCAACTTTTAGTTGTGTTTAAGGGTGACTATCAAGGTCAATGGGCTTGGCTTGAGAAAATGTTTCCGACCCCTTCCTCTTCACATTCATATCATGTTTTGTTGAAGATATATCATCATCATCATCTTCATCATTGGATTTCGGTACTTGGAAAGTGGGGTCAACTGGAAACCAATTGTGGACAATGATATCAATGACTTGGGCTTCAATGAATTTCACATCCTTCCCAATGTCTTCTTTGTGTCAATTTGGCTTTTGTGGAAAAATCTTACAACCTAGAGTGCAAGTTATTAAACACAAATTTGAACCCATTTTACTAATTTTTTAAGCTTGGCAAGGGCTATTAAAAGTGTGAACTTCTTACTAACATATGTGCCACAACTCCCCTTAAGCTAAATTGTTTAACTTGGAGCCAAAAGTTGGGCAACATACTTTCCCTTTAGTTGGGAAACTTTCCATCCTTCTTTTTGCATAACAATGTTTAATGGTGCCATCTAAATGCAAAAATTTGCCACTTTTGTAGACCTCATCACAAGTGGCTTCATGATTTTCATTTGGGGTAGACACAACATTTTCGTGACAAGGTTTTTGGTAATGATAACTGAAATTCCCTACACAATAAATTTAATTTATTTTACATCGAACCAAACTATGGATTATAAATATTCCTTGATCAAATGTTGTATGGGCATCAATTTCAAGGTCATCAAACCGGAAAGCTTAAATGTATGAGCCCATGTTACATTTTGGCTAGCTACTAATGTTGGAATTTGTCCATTTGGTCAAACAAGACTTTACTTTTGCCAAAAAGCTTCATTATCATCTTCTTCTTTTCAATTTCTAATTCCACCCTCTTCTTCTATTTGCTTTGTAGTAGCTTTCTACCTATCTTTCTCTTACTACAAAAGCCTTTCGACCTCTTCTTTACTCCTGGTTTCATTTTTCCCAACATTATTTTCATGGTGTATCTATTAAATTTTTGCACTTTAAGAGTGATTTGAAAGGATTGAGAGAAAATAAAATGAAAAGTGATGCACCCCTAAACTCATGGATAGACTCAATTGTGAGCCCAAAGTTGAAAACATCGAAAGGACAAGGAGTTGGGGCACGTTCTCTAGTTCCCAGCACTTCAGGGGTAGAGGGGTGTGTTAGAGTTCCAGGATGGGGACTAGGACAAATGACAAGTGGGTTAATTATTCACACAGACTTGCACAAATCAAATAACAAGCTGATTAGTGCATAGTTGCAACACTTTTGGTACACAGACGAACCACGGGCAAACACAGACGAACGAGACTCACCATGGCCTGAACTTGGGGGAAGCAATCACCTTCCCCCTTATAATAATCTTTGTGCTTGGCCACGAGGTTAGAACCCAATTGTCATTTTGTCATGGGACTCCCAAGTTGGAGTATGGGGTTTCATTCTTTCACACTTTCCTACACTCTCATGAGCATGAAATGTGACTCCTGGGCTTCACTCTTGGCCTGCACCTTAGCAAGCCCTTACTTTAATCATGAGCCCAAGGTTAGGGTTTTGACAAAAAGGTGAAATGGGAAAGAATGTCCCACATTTATATTCAATGGACCAACCAAATTGTTTGCACAAAGAATCGTGTTGTTTGCCAAATGCAACATTAGTTCTTACATACCGATTTGTGTGTTATGTTGCAATTTTTCATTGGATTCCAAAAACAAATTATTGCTAAAATAAAACATCGATTCGTGGATGCCATTTTCAAGTTATTTTTCATTAGATATTGTTTCGACTAATAAATAGAACATGCCAATGGATGCTTGAAGATGCGTTGTAATTTCTTCCATTAATTTTGCAACAAAATTTAGAATTGATTCTGCAATATTGGAATTGGTTCCTAAACATTTCAAATATAGAATTTGACTAGTATTCCACAATTAAAGATTTTTTATACTATTAGTGGATTCAACTAATTAAAGGATTTCAATTTTGGTTGATTCAAGAAACTTGATTAGTGTGAGTCAAAAAAATTGGTTGTTTGCTCCAAATCTCAAATTTTGGTTTTTGGACACAAATTCAAAATTTTGGTTTCAAATTCTAGCCATAGGTTTTTGGTTCTTTGTGCTTCTTGTATTTTGGTTCCAATTAATACATCATGGATTTTGGTTTCAATTTATGCTTTTGGTTTTTTTATTTCAGTTTATGCTTATGGCATTTTGGTTCAAGCCTATCTTCTAGCATTTTGGTTCCCACTTGTGATTTTTGGATTTTAGTTCCATCCATTGAAAATGAAAAATTTGTGCATGTATCTTGTGCATTTTCTAGTGTTGTAATGTGGAACCTTTTTTTGGCGTTGGTTATGTCCCTCCCCTTATTGATTGTTGATTCCAGTCCTTTGAAAGTAGTGGTGTCCTAGAATTGGTAGGGCTTGAGTTTATTGATGTTGACTAGGATGGGGTTGGGATCAAATTTGTTTACAATCACCAAGAATGTTGTATTGTTAGGTAAACAATATTGAATCCTACGTGGTCCAAACCAAAGTTGTCTAAATTTACATGTGTGTTCATTGCATGCTTTTGGAAACCAAAGCATACAATTGCTAAGGGAAAAATATTTAGTCCAATAATGATCTATGCCCATAGTGCACGATCGGGATTCCTCAAACTTTTGTAACTTAAATAGTTGGGTACTAAAAATTTGCATGATGTTGCAAAAGCCCCTAAAGAGGCACCAAATAAACCAGGTTAAAGGGGTTGTTGATGTGCTAAATAATCCACTTGGTGTTGTAGGGGGTGTTGAACCCTAATTCCTAACAAGATATTAGTGATAAACCTAGGGGCAAGCTCATCTTACATAACAAGTCCAAAATTACATTGAAATCCTTGTTGAAGATTAACATCACATACACATGGATGGAGTTATATAACTACACCTTGCAATGCATGAGCAATGGACGATCTAGATAATGATTATGATGAGGCACAAGCAATAGGGGTGGTGTTGGATGGAATGGTATTGAAAATTGAAGGAGCTGGAGTAGTAGGAGTGGAAAACAAAATTAAAGTGGTGGCAGTCAATGTTGGATGTTGGAAATAAGTTCCAAAGGTAAAAGAAGAGGCGGCTGTTGAGGTGGAGGCAAGTTGAAGAAGGGGTAGGTGAAGGACTTGCTTGGCTACAACATCCCGTTGGGCCACTATTCATCATTTAGCTTCAATGAGAGGATTGTTGTCATCCTTATGTTGTTGCCTCTCCACCAATTATGCAAATGTCATTGCACTAATCTATTGATGGAGTGACTCCACCTATTTTGACCCAAGCATTTTCAAGTTTGAGGACAAACATCAAAATAACACCAAATCATTGAATAGGGGATTCTAAAGCATATGAACTTTACCATTATAGCACATGTGACCATGTTGATCAAAACTCTACAAATTTGTTACTAGCATGTATCAACATTAACAACAACGACAGTGATGTAGATAATAGGCTTTCTTTGAGTGCAAAAGACCTACTCATCAAGATCACACAAAAATTATATATTCATAAATGCACCTAAATAAATGCAATGTTTACCTTTGTAGCAACATGGATGAAAAAGTCATGCACATTAGTCATGACAGTTGGCAAAGATTGTAGTAGTGAGGCTTGGGAACAACTTTGGCTCCTTATTTGAGTTAGTAAAAAGAAGGTGCTTGAGTTACTCAACTTGTTGTGGATACTATAATAGTTGGTGTTCAAATCTTGCCACAATTTGTTATAAGAACAAGGAAGGTTTTCCAAAGACACCACTATAGAATTGAACAATAGACTGGGTCTTCAAAGAAGGAAGGAGCACACTAGCACCTCTACATGCCACAAAAGTTTTTGAACCCAACATAAAAGAGGGAAATAATTATGAAAGTGCAAAATAATTTCCAAAAAAACACTTTTAAAGGTTTCATGATAATGGGTGCAATCACAACCTTAGACAAATTGTTCACAAAATGTCAACCCGTCACCTTCCTCACAAATAAATGTGATAAATTGCCATGACTTTAATACATCAAAGAGGGAAAAGATGAAGCAGAGAAGGCATAAAGGAATGTCCACATTAAAAATCAACTAATAGGATGCCAATTGCAATCTTACAACATCAAAATCTATAAGAATAGTCATAGATGCATTTCTACAACTTCACATCAATGGGATGATGAGCTGATAGTTCCTTTGCAACTCCTTGAAAAAATGAAAAAAGAACTCACATAATGAAAGTTTTAACAAAAGAAAACTAAAGTTAAAAAGTTCCAAATCCATTTGTGGAGGATGGTGGAGCCATCTTTGTCCTGCAAAAGGCCTCTCTAGAAGCTACCAAAGTGGGGAAGGCAAAGAAAGTAGAAAAAATTCCCTCTTCTTTTCTCTTGGGGGGGTGGGTGTTTCTTTCAAGGGTTGTTGCAAACTTGTAAAGGCTGTGGAAATTGTCAACTCCTAAAACTGTGGGACACGACATAGAATTATCAACTACTAAACTATGGTGACCGTGCTACATTTTTGAAGAAGTACAAACATGAGCCAACATTGTATCACCCTGACATTTTACAATAGGTTTGTTTGCCCTTAAAGATAAATGGTTCAAACCCAAACTCTCATGACTTTTTGTAAAAGTTTTTGCATGATGATCACCAATATTGATCACCATAAGGATTTCAAAGTCAAAACATGCCTTTTGCATCATCTACCCAACATTTACCACTAGAAGCAATGCCATCGGCTTGTTGACCTATTTGTTGTAGATATCTGCAATAGGAACTTTTTAATTACAATCCTTGCGACTATGTATCTTTTGTTAGTTATTTTCATGACTTTCCTACCACACTTATTGTAGTTACACTGCATGTGGAAATCACATGAGTATGTTAAGTTTCAATTGCAAAATGTTAAGCAAAAGAAAACATGGCAACATGGAATTTCTATTGCATAATGTTTTTTTGCTATTATTAAATCCTAAAAAAATGTGAGCACAATGTTGTAACTTTCCATATGGAATATGCGGTTCCTTGCCTTGTGTATGTGTTTTTCAATGATTATAGAGCTTTGTGGATTAATTTGTTGTTGACATGTTTTTGGTGATTTTAAATAACACATTGAACAAAGCAGGGCAATTGAAGGGGTTGTATGTCCACATGGAAAAAATTGTGTTAATTTAGATATTCGCATCCCATGAACATTCAAGCCTTTCTATGGTCTTATGTGTCAGTGAAAATGATTTTACTCATTTTAGCTTCAATCCTCTTTGATGTAATAATTACTTATTTTGACAAGTGTCTTATGTAAATCAACTTTGTTATTGGTTATTATTGATGGTGGTTTCTTGAGATGGTATGTAATGTAGTTATTTCATAAGTTAAACATTTAAACAAGCAATGGACCTAACAAGCTCATGCAGACTATGAAATAACTTATGACTCATCATTTCCTTTTTAACACTCAACATAACAATAAACATGTTCAAGTTTAAGCCCTTGTTACCATAGTGTACGTCAATTCAAAATGAAATGTTAATAATCATTGGGTTTAGAGTTTAGGGGCTACAACCCTTTAATTTTAATTAGGTTACATGATGGCTAATGTTTGGAACTGGGTGTGGGGTTTAAGGTTATGATGTCATAACCTTAACCTTGGGCTCGTGACCAAGGCAAGGGCTTGTAAGGTTGCAACCCTAGAAGGAAGCCTAGGATTCACATTTCATGTTCCCGAGAGTGTGGGAGAGTGTGAGGGAATGAACCCTCACATTCCCAAGTGAGCTCCCACTTTGGCGAGTTGGAGTTCCGATGGACTCTCAAATCTTCATAGAACAATTGCAAGGGTAAAAACCCATTAGATTAAGGAGTTATTTATATCATTAAAAATATTTTAGAACTTAGATGTCTAAGATGTGCTTGCATGACCCATTTGGACACTTCAAACACAAGTTATGGCCAAAAAAAGGGTCGGGAGTCAAATTGTCAATTTGACTCCCAACCACTATAAGTCAAAAATCGCCCTGATTTCCTTATGTGTAAGTGGTGTGCCACATATTGTTGAAAAGAGATCAACGAAGGCTACAACTTTTCTTTATGCCTCATCTCCATCAAAGGTTTGCAAAAAAAGTTATGGGCCTGCAAAGTTGTAGGAATCCCAACTTTTGGAATTTCGGGACTCCCACTTGGGAGCCCTAGGACAAAATGACATTTGAGTGCTGATCTCGTGGCTAGGCACAAAGAATACTATAAGGGGGAAGATGGTGGCTTGCCCCAAGTCTGGGCCATGGTGAGTCTTATGAGTTTGTTTTTGCTTGTGGTTCGTCTGTGCACCAAAATGTTACAACATGCACTAATCAACTTGTTGTTTCATTTATGCAAGTATGTGCGAGTGATTGAAGTGCTTGTCAATTTTCCTAGTCCCATCCCGAAGCTCTAGCATGACCCTCTACCCCCAAAGTGCTACAAGCCAGGAACCCACCTTAACTCCTTCTCCTTCCATTCTTTTCACCCTTGGACTCGCAGTTGAGTCCATCAAAGAGCTTGGGGGTGCGTCAAATGACCCTTCTATTTTAATTGGATTACATAATGGTTAGCATTTGAAATTGGGTGTAGGGTTTAGGATCATTAGCCCTTGTTTTATAATAGGGTGGGAAGATAGTTGATGTATTGGAACTAGGCTAAGGGTTTAGGGTTAGTCACCCTTCCATTTTGAATAGATTTGCAAATGTTTGGCATTATATCTTGAATGTTTTATGTTGATTTTTGTTTTGCAAGAATACCACATAGTGTTCCGAAAATTGTGCAAGTATTAGATTATGTGGTTGATGTTGGATTATCAAGCACATATGTTTTGCAGTATTTAAAAGAAATAATTTGAGCATGAAACAAGGCTTGTGGAGTATAACAATTAAATGGTTTAATGAATAAAGGAATGGTTCTATAACCACTTGATTTACTCTTGATGAGAAGTAATTCCTAATAACTTTCTTTTACACACGATTTACATGCACAAAATTGCGTGTATAACACATTTCACTTGTGTTTGGCAAATTTATTAACCCTAGTTCATGTTTCAAATTATTTCTTAACTAAGCTAACATAATAATGTCCAATTTTTTTTGTTTCTAAAGATATGGCCATTGTTGATTGAATAGTGATGTAATGTCAATTAAAGTAAATAACACAAATAAATGGTTCTAATAATAGCATTACACCAAAATGCATCCTAGTTCACATTGGGTTTCATTAGATTTTGAGTGAATTTGGACATTTTTATCATGGTGAATTGAGTCAACCCCCTAGTGAACAAGGACTAGTTAATACGGATAATGAATTGGTCCACTGGTATCTAATGAAATACAAATTACCAAGCCATTTCACTTATTAGTTAATTAACTAGGCAACATGGAAATCGATTAAATTTAAATTATTTAATATTTTGTGTAATATTTAATATTATTAATAATTTTATGATTTTCAACCTATAAATTATTAACATGTGTCACTACTATGATAGGTTAAAACCTAGCCTACGTACATAAGCCACGTAATCAACCTAAATAAACACCTACTTTAAGGAATGTTGCAACCTTGGCCTTAGGCTTATGACCAAGGCAGGGGCTTACAAAGGTGCGAACTAAGAGTGAAGCCTAGGAATGACATTTCATGCTCCTGGGAGTGTAGGAGAGTGTGAGGGATTGAATCCACACACTCCGAAATGGGCTCCCACTTTGGGAGTTAGAGTTTTGATGAACTTTTGAATTTTAAGAAGGTGATTATAGGGGTCAAAACACATTGGATTGAAAAGTTCTTTATACCATTAGAAAGCTCTTGAGACACAAATGTCTAAAACTGGCTCACATGACCCATTTGGGTACTCAAAACATAAATTATGGCAAAAAAAGGGGTTGAAAATCAAATTGATAATTTGACTCCTAGCCACTAAAAGTTTATAATCACCTTGATTTACTTTCGTGTAGGTGGGATGCCACAAATTTTTGGAAAGCTTTCAATGAGGGCTATAACTTTGCTTTAGACCTCACCTCAATTAAAGGTCTGCACAAAAAGTTGGGGGCTTATAAAGTTGTAAGAGTCCCAATTTCAGGAAGTTGGGAGTCTCAGGACAAAATGACATTTGGTGCAGGCCATGTGGCTAGGCACAAAGAATACTAAAAGGGGGAAGGTGATAGCTTTTTCCCTAGGTCCAGGCCATGGTGAGTTTTGTGAGTTCATGTTTGCTTGTGGTTCACCATGCACCAAAAGTGTTCCAACTAATTTGTCACTCACCTTAATCCCCATCCCGGAACTCCAGCACGCCCCTCCACCTTCAAAGTGTAGTGAGCCAGGGAGCGTGCCCCAACTCCTTATCCTTTTGTTATTTTCACTTTAGACTTGTAATTGAATATATTAAGGAGCTTGGGGGTGCGTCAAGAAACTACATAGGAAAATATTTGGTCAACTTACCACTATTGACCATAAACACACCATTTATAGGGTTTGATCCCTAAACCCCTGGGATGGAGACAAACACCCCTACCATCAAGCCACCACACCTATTGTGATAATATGTTACATTGCATTTTATTTATCAAATACTTCATTTTAAACATTACAAAAACATTAATTTTGAAAATTCGTATTTTATCGAGATTTTGTCCAAATGAAATGATTAAAGTTTAATTTATTTATTTTTCAATAATGTACATAATTACATTTATTTCCTTTTGAAAATGCAAAATCATTTGATTTTTTTTTAATATCACTATTCAATAACATTTCAATGACGATTTTTTTGAAAAAAAATATGTTTAATAAATGGATAAAATATTTACTAATATAATAATACTACCTATGTTAAGATATTTTTCATTGTTTTAAATTATTTGACCTTATGTTATTTATAGCTATTTATGGCTATTATAAAAAAAATTGATTATTTTAAACTATTTCACCCTAATTTATTTTTGGTTAGTCTAAATTAGTTTTAGTTATTTTATGTTACTTTGATTAATTTAGGTTATTTCACCTTAGGCTATTTTCGACTATTCTAAGTTATTTTTGGATATTTTACATTATTTTTCGCTATTGTAGGTTATTTCACTTTAAGTTATTTGTAATTATTATAAGTTATTTTTTTCCTATTCTAAGTTATTTCATTTTAGGTTATTTTCTCCTATGTGAAGTTATTATTGGTTATTTCACCTTATGGTATTATTGGTTATTTTAGTCTATATGTGGCTATTTTATTGGTGGCCATTGTTGGTTATTTTATTGGTGGCCGTTGTTGGTTATTTTATTAATTGTTATTAATGGTTATTTTATTGGTGGCTATTAATGGTTATTTTATTAATGATTAATGGTGGCTATTCTATTAATGACTATTAATAGTTATTTTATTAGTGGTTATTTTAGGTTAAATTACCATAGGTTATTAATGGCTATGGGTGGAGCTATTTTATTAATGGTTATTATATTATAAGTTATTATTAAATATTATAGGTTATATTATCTTGGGTTATTAGTAGTTATTAGTAGTTATTTTAAATTATTTTTCATAGGCTATTATTGGTTATTTTAGGTTATTTTACCTTAAGCCATTATATATATTTTAGATTATTTTAAATTGTTGTATTTAGGATAAAATAACCTATAATAACATAAAATAAAATGACTTTGAATAATTTAAAGTATAAATTGAAATAACATGTATTAACTTAAAATAAAATAATTAAAGGTATAGCCTAAGGTTAGTTGAATAATTTAATAAAAAAATAACTTAAATTTAAAAACCTATAATAAACGAATTATGATTATTTAAAAATAGAATTATTTATAATAATTTAGTGTACAATAATTTATAATGGTGTATAATAACTTATAATAACTTAAGGTATAAATTAGAATAATTAAGATAACCTAAATAATATAGGGTTTATCATAAAATAACATAAGGTATTTAAAATAACATTAAAAACCTATTTACCACAGTAAATTATAATAGTGAAATATGTCAACTAACAGTGAAACATGATGTTTACAAATGATATTATAAAATAATATCATTTTACTAAGGTGAAATCACTAAAATGCAGTGAGGCTATTTCACTTTTAAAATCCCATAGTGATTTAGGTTAATGAACTACACCCCACTTTTGTAATAGTGTAGAACCTAAATGTTAATAGAAATAAGGTCCTTGATGCAAATGCAAGTGAGTGTAATGGTGCATAGCAAAATTGATGTTGATTACATTGATGACCTTTTTGTTAGTATTTGTATTTCCCCCTTTCTATTTCAATTGTCCTCTTTTAATACATGTTTTAATAAGGACCATCATAGTATTCAAAGGTAAAACACATAAGGTTCAATTTCTTGCATTGTAACAATATAGTTCAAGTCAATGGGTAGTTATTGATGCGTTCCCAAGCTCCTTGATAGATTCAAATGTGAGTCTGAGGTGAAAACAACAGAAGAACAAAAAGTTGGGGACACACTCATTGGCTCATAACACTTTGGGGGTAGAGGGGCGTGTTAGAGCTCTGAGATGGGACTAGGAAGAATGACAAGTAATCAATCACTCATTCACAAACTTGCACAAAACCAAACAACAAGTTGGTTAGTGCATAATTGGAGCACTTTTCGTGCTAGGAAAAGCCACGGGTGAACTCAAATTCACAAGACTCACCATGGCCCAAACTTGGGGGAAGTCACCACCTTCCCCCTTATAGTATATTATGTGCTTGGCCACAGGACCAACACCCAAATGCCACTTTGTTTTAGGATTCCCAAGTGGGAGTCTCGAAATTCTTATAGTTGGGATTCATGCGACTTTGGGGGCCCATAATTTTGCATGTAAACCTTCAATTGAGATGAGGTATAAAGCAAATTTGTAGCCCTCGTCAAGAGCTTTCCAACGATATGTCTCACGTCACCTAAAAGCGAGGAAATCGGGGTGGCTCTAGACTTTTAGTGGTTAGGAGTCAAATTGCCAATTTGACTCCCGACCTTTCTTTTGGCCATAACTTGTGTTTTAAGTGTCCAAATGGGTCATGCAAGCCCATTTTAGAGATCTACGTTTCAATACCTTTCTAATGATATAAAAAACTTGTTAATTCTATGGGTTTTGACCCTTGAAATTTCTCTCTAAAGACTTGAGAGTCCATTGGGACTTCAACTCCCAAAGTGGAAGCTCCCTTAGGAGTGTGAGGGTTCATTCCCTCACACTTTCCTACACTCCTGGGAGCATGAGGTGTGACTCCTAGGCTTCCCTCTTGGTTCACAACCTTGCAAGCCCTCACCTTGGTCACAAGACCAAAACTAAAGTTATGGTAGTTATGATAACTTGCCACTATTGTTTATGGTGAAGGTAAATGGTTTGATAGTTTTTGAATTATTATCATAAGTTCATAATTACACTCATTTTAATGTTATGCAAATTCCTCCCTTATTTCATAGATATTTACTTTTTTATTCATAACTTAAAATTGGTCAAAAACTTGTGGATGGTGATTGGTAGTGTTAGAATACCCACTAAGTGCAATGTGGTGTTGTACACAAATTTATAATTCATTTGAATAGCAATGGCACATTTTGTAAATTGTTTTCCTTATAGAGCAACAATGACAAAGTGTTTATCATCTTTACCATTTGTAGTTTTCATTTGATGTAATTGTTTGGATATAAAACCAATTAATAGTTACAGTTTCTTGATATTGTCATGTACTTTAATGTCCAATAATTCAAGGTCATGGGTCTACTATTTCTAGAAGAAAATGTTCATGGTATAGCTTTATGGGATTTATTGAAGATTAAGGATTTGTAATGCCAACATGGTTTTACTTTACTAGTTTTTCTCCTCTTGATATTGAACGTCTTCCAAATCTAATGTAGGGTCTTGTCTTCAACCATATCTTACCTATAAATAAGGTCCAACACTTGAAATAGTTGTGTGATTGTTCATATCAAATGTTCAACCTTCAATGCACCAAGGAATGGGCAAGCCATTAACAATTTTGCTAGGTGATACTACCAGGTAGATGGGATGTTAGTGGGAGCTTGCATGCACACTTGGCAAAGTGTTATGGAAATGGTTTTGGACCATTATGCTTTCTTTTAAATTTATTTTATGGTCTTTGGATAATTTCAAAAATATTTCCTATTGTTGAGAATTCAAGCTCAACTAGTTAGGCTTCTTTAGAGTAGGAAAGTAACTAGGTTACTTTCACAAGGTTGAATTACTTTCTTTATTTATATTAGTTTGGTTATTTGTGGTTTGGTCTTGTAGTTAAATACCTTGGTGTTGATGGTTTATTTCTCTTTTCTTCATTGCACAAGTTTGTGTATTTCATGTGACAAGAACCTTGAGGAGTTCTTGATGTTATGTTTTGTGTTGTGAGCATCGTGTTATAGTTTCCTTTCAATAAAGTTCTATGT
>Ga0116228_10000491_pt1 | contig 30129 bp, 30 predicted proteins | sample S1TSphfallax_2_FD_89694 | JGI IMG/M metagenome (GOLD analysis project Ga0116228, IMG submission 89694) | Host-associated microbial communities from peat moss isolated from Minnesota, USA - S1T2_Fc - Sphagnum fallax MG | ecosystem: Host-associated > Plants > Peat moss > Unclassified | place... | reverse complement strand
GCAACAGGCGCAAGCGTCGGCGCGCCCCACGGCGCCTCGGCGTGTGCCAGCCCCCCAATGGGAAACCGCGCTGCAGGCGGAAAAGGCCGGCCGGGACGACCGCGGCAGCGACCCTTACAACACCTCGGGCAGTTTCGACCGATCCCGCAATTGGGCCCGCATCGGCAAGCGCTAATCCGCTGCGGCCTCGGGCTCGGCGGGGCGCCGATGCGAGCCGCGAAACTGACTGTTGGGATACCAACGCGGAAAGCGCCGGCTGTTGGCGACGCGAAGACCCACCTCGTAATACAGGGTGAGATCGTCCAGAGCACCCACGACATTCCAATTGGGTGAGTAGACATCGCCCGGCTGATGGTAGCGGTTCGCGAGGTAATCCTCGCGCTGCGCTCTGCCCCATGCCGGTCCGCGCGCTGCATCGTCGGTTCCGGACTGCACCAGCAGCGCCGGCACACCGTAGCTTGCGAATGTGAAACTGTCGGAGCGGAAATACAGGCCCCACTGCGGAAAGGGATCAGGATGCGTCTCGCGTCCTTGCAGCAGCGCCACCCCGCGCGCGGTCTCCTCCATGTCGGTGTTGCCGTTGCCGAATACGGCCAGATCGCGCGCATGCCCGCCCGGGAGCAAGCCGTCCACATCGATGACCGCGGCGGTCTGGCGCAACGAGAACAGCGGATTTTCCGCGTAGAAGATCGCACCGAGCTGGCCCGACCCGCCGGCGGTGGTGGCGAGAAACACGATCGAGCGATCCGCCACGGGCTTGGTGCGCGCGAAGGACTGAGCCAGCACCAGCAAGCCGGCGGCGCCGGTGGCATTGTCGACCGCACCGTTGAATACCGCATGGCCCGCGCGCGCCGCGGTGGTTTTCGCATCGACGCCCAGGCTGTCCCAATGCGCCGCGTACAGCACGTATTCCTGTTTGCGCTTGCCTCCGGGCAACAGCGCCGCCACATTCTGTGAGGTGAACGCGCGCATCGAATTGTGCAGCGTCGCGTCGACCCTGCAGCGCAGCGGCACCGCCTTGAACCCCGGATGCGCGGCCGCGGCCGTGACGGCGGCGAAATCGAGCCCGGCCGCGGCGAACAGCCCCCGCGCCGCCTCCAGTTGCACCCAGCCCTCGATGGCGGCACGGCTTGCATAGCCGTCCGCGGCCGCCAGTTCGAACTGCGAACCGCCCCAGGTGCCCTGAACGGCGTTCCATCCATAGCCCAGCACCGCGGCGTCGTGCACCATCAGCACACCCGCGGCACCGTGACGCGCCGCCTCCTCCACCTTGTATTGCCAGCGGCCGTATTCGGTCAGCGACTTGCCCTTGAAGATCGCCGGATCCTGGGAAGCGACCCCAGGATCGCCGGACAGCACCAGCACCGTCTTGCCATGCACGTCCGTGCCGGCATAGTCGTCCCAGGAGAATTCGGGTGCCACCGTGCCATAGCCGACGAAAACCAGATCGCTGCGTTGCAGTTCTGAGACAGGCACCGCCCGCTTGCTCCAAATGACCGCCTCTTGCCCGAGTTTCAGCGCGCGCGTGCCGCTTTGGCCCAACACCTCCAGAGACGCATCGCCGGGGGTCACTTCGACCAGGGGCACGTCTTGAAAAAACGACGCCGTCTTGCCGCTGCCGTTGCCGGGCTTCAGACCCAGCCTCTTGAAGTGCTCGGCGAGGAAGGCAACCGTCTTGTCGGCGCCGGCCGTGCCGGGCTTGCGGCCTTCGAATTCATCGGACGCCAGCATCCACACGTCATTTCGATAGGCCGTCTCGTCGATGTCGGTGGACGGCGGGGGTGCCGGCGGGTTGACATTGCACGCCGCGAGCAGGGCCATGCCGCAAATCCAGCCGCGCCGCGCGCGTTTCAGAGCTGTTCCCATGTCCATTCCCATGCAGTCAAACCCGTCGTGGCCAGTACATCAATATGACACCGCACAGTCCCGCCAATGTGGCCAGGTGCGCCCAGGCGCGCCAGGGACGCTCCCGCGCCTGCCCGAAGAAACTACCTGCGCTGGCCGCGGTCAAAGCAGCGAAGGCGATCAGACTACCGAGCAACCGCGGCAATTCCTGCCCAAGTTCCGGATGTTCGCCCCGCAGGATGCAGAAGACGATCAGAACAGAACTCAGCCCGAAGGTTATGGACGCCGCGGAGCCGAGGACGATCCCGATCAAAACCGTGAACGGACGCATATGATGGGGCTCGTATACACTTGCTAGGAAGCCCGCGCTTCTCTAGCCTTGAAAGCGAAGTTGGGGAGCGAAGTTTACAGGAGAACGCCTCAGGTGATGACTCACAGGCCAAAGGCCATTCGTTCGCGCTGGATTACCGGCATAGCCGTCTGCGCCGGCGCGGTAGGCCTCGCTGCCTTGTTGGGCGCCGCCATGACCCCACCGGCCGCCGCGCCGGCCGCGGCCGCGGTGCTCGCGCCCACCGACCAGGAAACCTACGTCGCCCGCCGCGTCGCCGACATCGTGGCTCATGAACACTATCGACGCGCGCCTCTCGATGATCGCCTCTCCAGTTTGATATTGGACCGCTACCTCGACGCCATCGACGGCGCGCGCAGCTACTTCTATGCGAGCGACATCGCCGAATTCGAAAAATATCGCTACCAGTTGGACGATGCCATCAAGAGCGGCGACGTCGAACCGGCCTTCGTCATTTTCCGCCGCTATCAGCAGCGCAGCCGCGAGCGCATGGCCTATGCCATCGATCTGCTCAACAAGAAGCCGGACTTCGACATCGACGAATCGTTCAATTTCGATCGCGAGAAGGAGCCCTGGCCGGCGAATGCGGCCGAGATGAACGAACTTTGGCGCAAGCGCGTCAAGAACGATGCGCTGTCCCTGGTGACCACCGGCAAACAATGGCCGGAGGTGGTCGAGGTGCTGCGCAAGCGTTACGAACACGTCGCCAAGCGCATGGATCAGAGCAAGCCGGAAGATGTGTTCGAAGCGTTCATGAACGCGTTCGTCCTGTCGCTCGATCCGCATTCGAATTATTTCTCGGCGCGCAACTCCGAGGAATACAACATTCAGATGAGCTTGAGCTACGAGGGCATCGGCGCCTCGCTGGCGCTCACCGATGATTACGTCACGGTGGTCGACGTGATCGCCGGCGGTCCCGCCGCCGTCAGCGGCAAGCTCGCCGCGCAAGACCGCATCACCGCGGTCGGCGAAGGCAAGACCGGCGAATTGGTCGATGTGATCGGCTGGCGCTTGGACGATGTCGTGCAAAAGATCCGCGGGCCCGGCGGCACGCTGGTGAGATTGCAGCTGCTGCCGGCGGGAGCCGCGCCCGGCTCGACGCAGAAGGTGGTCGATTTCACGCGCAACCGCGTCTCGCTCGAGAACCAGGCATCGCACAAGGCGATGCGCACCGTCATGCGCAACGGCCGTGAAGTGAAGGTCGGCGTCATCACGGTGCCGAGTTTCTATCAGGATTACGATGCCAGCCGCGCCGGCGCCAAGGACTACCGCAGCACCACGCGCGACGTGCAGCGCTTGATCGGCGAGTTGCGCAAGGACGGCGCGGAGGCCTTGATCATGGACCTGCGTGCCAACGGCGGCGGCTACCTGCCCGAGGCGGAGTCACTCACCGGCTTGTTCATCGATCGCGGACCGGTGGTACAGCTGCGCGACACCGCCGGACACATCGAGGTCGATGACGATCCGAATCCGGCGATATTCTATTCGGGCCCGTTGATCGTGCTGGTGGACCGCTTCAGCGCATCCGCCTCCGAGATCTTTGCCGGCGCCATTCAAGACTACGGCCGCGGACTCATCGTCGGCCAACAAACCTACGGCAAGGGCACCGTGCAAAACGCGCACCCGCTCAACTACACCATCTTCGGCCGCAAGCCCGAACTGGGCCAGCTCAACGTGACGATCGGCAAGTATTACCGCATCACGGGAGAGAGCACTCAGGACCGCGGCGTCACGCCCGACATCGAGCTGCCGTCCTTGATCGACGCCAACGAGGTCGGCGAGAGCACACGGGATCGCGCCCTGCCCTGGGATCATATCGAGCCGGCCGCCTTCAAGGTCGAAGGCGATCTGAAGCCCATCGCCCAGCAGCTGCAGAAGCTGCATGAGGAGCGTACCGCCGGCAGCGCCGACTTCCGCTACCTGCGTGCCGACATCGCGGCCATCGATGCGGTCCGAAATCAGAAGACCTTGTCCCTCAACCTCGCGACCCGCGAAGCCGAACGCAAGCGCCAGGAGGAGGATCGCCTGGCACGCGAAAACGCCTGGCGTGTGGCGCATGACGTGAAGCCGGTCAAGTCGCTCGAGGAGGTCAAGGACGATGCCGCGGCCGGCATACTGCTCGACGAAACGTCGCAGATCGCAGCGGACATGGTGACCATCGCAGCGCGCCACAACGGGCCAACACAGGCTAGGCGCGCAGAGTAGTCCGGCGGGGTACAGCGCGGGGAGACAACGGAAAGGCAACAGTTGTCTCCCCGCGCTGTACCCCGCCTGACCAAATCTACGCCGCTCCATCTCCGGCGCGTGCTACTTGCACGACCGCGCGTCCAACCTATTTTCGCGGTGGTGTCATACGGCCTTCGTTACGGTCGTGGGAGAGGGTCTGCGGGACGGTAACTGCTGCCTTTCCGTTACCGTCCCGCAGACCCTCTCCCACAACCTTACCGTAGCAAAACCGTATAAAGGTCCCAATAATCCTCGGCCAGCACGTTCCACGCCACGGCGGGTCCGCGCGGCTTATCGGAGTCGCCGTCCGGCACCGTGACCAGTGAGTCCGCGGTCGGCACCGTGTCGGCGGCGTTACGGTATTCGCTGGTCGCACGCAGCCGTTCGAGCTTCACCTTGACCGCACCGGTCATTTGCTTCTGGTTGACCACCGCGGCGAGAGCCTTTTGCACGCGCTGCATGTAGCCCTCGCAGTCGGTACGCGCGCCGAAGCTCATCTCGTGCACGCGGCGCGCCACCGACTCCTTGGCCTTGGTCGCGAGTCCGAAGGCATCGACGTGTTCACACAAAAGTTCTGCGTAGCTGATGATCGCAAGATTGATGTTGCGTCTGGCGCCCAGCGAGAGGCCGGGAAACTCGGGCGCCGCTTCATTTTCGATGGCGCTTCGCTCGGCGTGCAGATCGCCCACGGCGGCATCGGCGATCACCACTTGGTTGCGCAGCGACTCGAGTGCCTTCTGCGCGCGGCGCCGCTTGAAGTAGTGCCAGAACGCGGTCAGCCGGTCGATCTGCGCTTGGTGCTCCGCGAAGCGCCGCCGCTCCGCATCCGCGGTGGCCGCGGCCGCCCGCAGCCGCTCATCCAAGGCGGCCAGTCGGGAATTCTTATCGGCTTCGATATCCGCCTGGTGCTTGGCCACCTCGCGCGCCTCTTGCTGACGCGCGAGATCGGTCGCGAAGGTGGAGAGTTGTTGATGACAGGTCTTCCACAATGCCCGCAATTGGAAGAACACCAGAGCGCCGAAGCCGGTTTTCGGATCGCCGAGCAGATCGCCGAGCGCATCCAGCTGCTCCTGTACGCGGATGGTCGCGCCTTCCTGCTGCTTGAGGCGGTCGCGCAGCAGATGAAACTCGTCCTTCAAATCCGCATATGCTTTTTTCAGCCCTGCGCGGTTTTGGAACAGCTGCATGAGCCGCTCTTCGTCCGGACTCACCGAGCCGCCGTCCGCGCCAGGCTTCAAAAAACTCAGCTTGTCGATCAAGTTCCCGCCCCAGCAAATGGTGAATGCGCGGGGCTTCCACAGACCTCGTCAGGCCACTAGAAGCGATGCCCCCGCTCGGCACAATATTCCAGCCATTTATTTAACATCATGTTGCGGGTCCAGCGCTGATCCAGTTCACGCTTGATCCCGGTCTGCAGTTGGGCCAGCTGCGGATGGCGCTGAAATCCGCGGAAACTGCGCACCTCGGCAAGACGCGCATCGTGATACACGCACACCTCCAGGTCAGGATCGCGAATCTGCGAGGCGTTGTCGTCGAACACATAGGTGAGCCGGAACATGCTGGTGTAGCGGCACAGCTCGACCGGAGTGAGATGCAGATCACAATCAGCGGCGGTCTTCGAAACGCGGCTGCCGCTGATGCCGCGCAAATCGCCGACCAGCCAGCCGAGGCGCATGAAATTGCTCTCGTACAAAGTCATGAGGCTCACGAAGCTGCCGGGCCGCGCGCGCCAAGATGTCCCGCACCATTGATCGGCTATCATGAACGAACTATACCACGCACCTTGCCAATGTCAGGGGCGCAAGCGCCTCTCGATACCGGTGCGGTCGAGAATTCGCGAGGAGATTTCCTCGATCGAAACCTCGGTGGCGTCGATCATCGGAATGCCGACGCGCTCGAACAATGATTCGGCGGCGCGGATTTCGAATGTCACTTGCGAGGCTGAAGAGTAGCGGCTGTCCGGACGCCGTTCATTGCGGATCTGTTGCAATCGATCGGGTTTGATGGTGAGACCGAACAGTTTGCGCAGGTGGCCCTCGAGCGCCGGTGGCAGTCTGCGCGATTCCAGATCATCGTCGGTCAACGGATAATTGGCGGCGAAGATTCCGTATTGCATGGCCAGATACAAGCATGTCGGGGTCTTGCCCGAGCGCGATACGCCCACCAGGATCAGATCGGCACGCTCGTAATCGCGTACCACCGAACCATCGTCGTTCGCGAGCGCGAAATTCGTTGCATCGATGCGCATGGCATAGGCATGCATGTCCGCCATGCGATGTGTCCTACTTGCCATGTGGGTCGATTGCGTCTTGAGTTCGTTTTCCAGCGGTGCTAGGAACGGGTCGAAGAAATCGAGGAAAAATCCGCTGCTGCCGCGGACCACGTTGCGCACTTCTTCCTGCACCAGCGTCGAGAACACGATGGGCCGCACGCCTTCCTGCTCCCCCACCAGATCGATCTTGCGCACCGCCTCGATCGCCTTGTCAACGGTGGAGATAAATGGCACAGTCACCTGGCGAAATTCGATGCCGTCGAACTGCGTCATAAGGCTGTGACCCATAGTTTCTGCAGTGATACCCGTTTGGTCGGATACGAAGAACACTGTTCGCTTTATCACGGTAGACTCTCCATCTGCGGCATCGCCGCCGTATTGCTCAATTTAACCTTTTCCTGGGATTCGCCCGCACCATGAAGCCTTACATTATTCCGTTCGAAAAACTAAAAAATACAGATGTCGAACTCGTTGGCGGCAAAAATGCATCCATAGGTGAAATGATTTCCGGTCTTGCCAACCTGGGGGTCTCGGTGCCGGGTGGATTTGCCACCACCGCGCACGCCTATCGGGACTTCCTCGCGCAAGACGGTTTGGATGGACGGATTCGTGACGTGCTTGCGAGCCTCGATGTGGATGATGTGGATCGTCTGGCCGAGGTGGGCGCCCAAATCCGCCGCTGGATGCTCGCCACGCCGTTTCCCGCGCGTCTGCAGACCGAGGTTCTCGAGTCCTGGCGCGCCATGCGGGGCACTGCGGATGTGGCGGAATTTGCGGTGGCGGTGCGTTCCTCCGCGACGGCCGAAGACCTGCCCGAGGCCTCGTTCGCGGGCCAGCAGGAGACCTTCCTCAACGTGCGCGGCGAAGCACATCTGCTCAAGAGCATGCACGAAGTGTACGCCTCTCTCTTCAATGATCGTGCAATCGCCTACCGGGTGCACAACAAATTCGACCACTCCGCCGTGGCGCTCTCGGTCGGCGTGCAGCACATGGTGCGCAGCGATCTGGGCAGCGCCGGTGTCATGTTCACGCTCGACACGGATTCCGGGTTTCGCGACGTGGTCTTCATCACCGCAGCATACGGTCTTGGCGAGACGGTGGTGCAAGGCGCCGTGAATCCCGACGAGTTCTACGTCTACAAGCCGGCGTTGCGCGCCGGCAAGCGCTCGATATTGCGCAAGAACATCGGCGGCAAGGCGCTGAAGATGGTGTATGCAGATCCCGGTTCCAATGAGCGGGTGCGTACCGTGGATGTCGCGAGCCAGGACCGAAACCGATTCTCGTTGGACGAAGCCGACATCATCAGCCTGGCAAAGCAGGCGCTCACCATCGAGGAACACTACAAGGCTCCCATGGACATCGAGTGGGGCAAGGACGGCTCCACCGGCAAGATTTACATACTGCAGGCAAGGCCGGAAACCGTGCAAAGCCGCGCCGGCCGCACCATCCAACGCTTCACGCTGAAATCCCGCTCCAAGGTGGTCATCACGGGGCGCAGCATCGGCCAGCGCATCGGCGCGGGTCCCGCGCGCATCATCAGCGACGTGAAGGAAATGTCGCGTGTGCGGGCCGGCGATGTGTTGGTGGCGGACATGACCGATCCGGACTGGGAGCCGATCATGAAGCGCGCCTCGGCCATCGTCACCAATCGAGGCGGCCGCACGTGCCATGCCGCGATCATCGCGCGCGAACTCGGCATTCCGGCCGTGGTCGGCTGCGGCACCGCGACCAGCGCCATAAAAGAGGGCCAACCGGTTACGATCTCCTGTGCCGAAGGCGACACCGGCTACGTCTATGACGGGGTGCTGGAGTTCGATCAGCGCAGCATCGAACTCGACGCAATGCCCGCGATTCCGGTCAAGATCACCATGAACGTGGGCAATCCGGACCGCGCATTCGATTTCGCCGGCATCCCGCACAAGGGCGTCGGTCTCGCCCGGCTCGAATTCATCATCAATCGCATGATCGGTGTGCACCCGCGGGCGCTGCTCGAATTCGACAAGCAGAGCGCCGAGCTGAAGGACACCATCCGCAAGCAAATTGCCGGATACGACGGCCCGATCAATTTCTATGTGGACAAACTGAGCGAAGGCATTGCGCAGATCGCAGCCGCCTTCGCGCCCGAGCCTGTCATCGTTCGCCTTTCCGATTTCAAGTCGAACGAGTATGCGAATCTGATCGGCGGCAAGAACTACGAGCCGCACGAAGAGAACCCCATGCTGGGATTTCGCGGCGCGTCGCGCTACATCGACAAGGTGTTCCGTCCCTGCTTCGAACTCGAGTGCCGCGCACTGAAGCGGGTCCGCGACGAAATGGGCTTGACCAATGTACAGGTCATGGTGCCGTTCGTGCGCACCTTGAGCGAAGCCAAAGCCGTCACCGAATTATTGGCCGAGAACGGGCTGAAGCGCGGCGACAACGGGCTGAAGCACATCATGATGTGCGAACTGCCGACCAATGCGTTGCTGGCGGATCGTTATCTGGAATATTTCGACGGGATGTCGATCGGCTCCAACGACATGACCCAGCTGGCGCTCGGTTTGGACCGCGACTCGAGCGTGGTCGCCAAGTCTTTCGACGAACGTGACGATGCGGTCAAGGCGCTGATGGCAATGGCGATCAAGGCCTGCAAAGCTCAGGGCAAGTATGTCGGCATCTGCGGCCAGGGGCCGTCCGATCATCCGGAATTGGCGCGCTGGTTGTTGGAGCAGGGAATCGACAGCCTCAGCTTGAATCCGGATACGGTGGTGGAGACTTGGATGTTCCTGGCCGGCGAAAGACCCAAGTGAGCGCATCAGCGGGGAGCGCGGCACGGCGGTCGGCTTCACAGAGGACGGAATAGGCGCTCGCGATAGAATTGCAGCTCTTGGATGGATTCGCGCACGTCATCGAGAGCCAGGTGGGTCGAAGACTTGTGCAATCCCTCGAGCACACCCGGCGCCCAACGCTGCGCCAATTCCTTGAGCGTGCTGACGTCCAGATTGCGGTAGTGAAAGAACGCCTCGAGGGCAGGCATGTGGCGCGCCAGGAAGCGCCGGTCCTGGCACACGCTGTTGCCGCACATCGGCGACCGTTTCGCTTCGACCCACTCGGCGAGAAAAGCCAGCGTGTCGCGTTCGGCAGCAGCCGTATCGACGTCGCTCGCCAGCACGCGCGACCAAAGGCCGCTGCGGCCGTGCTGATTCCGGTTCCAATCATCCATCGCCTCCAGCACCTGCTCGCTTTGATGAATGGCGAACACCGGACCCTCGGCCAGCACATTCAAGTGCTTGTCGGTTACGATGGTTGCGATCTCGATGATGAGATCTGAGTCCGGCTTCAGGCCGGTCATTTCCAGATCGATCCAAATGAGATTTTCGGGAGATTTCATGGCTGTCCGACTGCGAAAAATGGCATGTTAGCAGAGCGCGGCAGCGGCACCGTACTGGCGAGTTTCGGCCGTGGTGCGCTGGTGCAGTCGGGCAATGCGATTCTGCATTGCGGACTGGTGGGCCGCAAACTTCGGGTGGTGTGCGGCGATCGTGTGGCCTGGGTGCATCCCAGCACGGCGGACGGCCCATCGGTCGAATCGGTGGAAAGACGCCGCAATCTCATCGAGCGTATCGATGCGCGCGGCCGCGCCGAGGCCGTCGCCGCCAATATCGACCGGCTTGCCATCGTCGTCGCTCCCGAACCGACACCGGACTGGTTTCTGGTGGACCGCTACTGGGCGGGCGCGGCGCTGAAGGATCTGGATGCGCAGCTGATCGTCAACAAGAGCGACCTGGGAACCGAGTCGATTCAGGCGCAGCTGGCCGAGTATCGAAATCTGAGCCTTCCCTGCATCGAGGTCTCGAGTCTGAGCGGCGCCGGACTTGCCGAGCTCAAGCGGCACTTTGCCGGCAAGGTGACACTGCTGGTGGGCCAATCGGGCGTCGGCAAGTCCTCGTTGGTGAACGCCATGGCTCCCGAAGCCACGGCGCAGACCGCGCAACTCACGCGAGATGCGGAGGGTCGGCATACCACCACCACGGCGCGGTGGTACGTCATCGGAACGGAGGAGGCCATTATCGATGCTCCCGGCGTGCGGGATTTCGCTCCTCCGGCCAGCCTGCTGCGTGCCGCCGAGCGCGGCTTCGTCGAGGTGCTGGAGCGCAGCGTCAATTGCCGCTTCAAGGACTGCAGGCACATGGAGGAACCGGGCTGCGCCGTGCGCACGGCCGTACTCAACGGTCACATCGCGGCGCGGCGCTACGAGAGCTACCGCAGGCTGTTCAGGCTCTACAAGAGTCTCGTGTCGTAGCCGTCTACGAGACCACGGTGCGGCCCGCCAAGGCGTGCGCCAGCGTACCGCCGTCTACGTACTCCAACTCACCGCCGACAGGAACACCGTGGGCGATGCGGGAGGCCTTGATGCCGAGGCGCAGCGCCAGCTCACCGAGGTAGTGTGCGGTGGCCTCACCCTCGGCGGTGGGGTTGGTGGCCAGGATCACTTCCCGCACGTCGCCTGCATTCAGCAAGCGCTCGAATTCATCGAGTCCGAGTTCCGCGGGACCGACGCCGTCGAGCGGCGATAAGTGGCCCATGAGAACGAAGTAGCGGCCGCGGAATCCTCCCGACTGTTCGATGGCCACGACGTCGGCGGGTGATTCCACCACGCACAGCTGCGCCGTTTCACGCTGGCTCGATGCGCAGATGGCGCACAATTCGCTGTCCGTCAGCATGCGGCAACGCTTGCAATGACCGACGCTGCTCAGCGCCTCGGCGAGCGCCTGGCTGAGGGAACGACCGCCGTCGCGATCGCGCTCCAGCAGATAGAACGCCATGCGCTGCGCGGATTTGGGACCCACGCCCGGCAGACAGCGCAATGCATCGATCAAACGGGCCAGCGCCGGCGAATATTTCATTGAAAGGGTAATTTCATCCCGGGCGGCAGGTTCAAGCCCGACATCAACCCGGAATATTTTTCCTGGCTGCGAGCCGCAATTTTTTGCACGGCATCGTTGATCGCCGCCGTCAACAGATCCTCCAGCATCTCCTTGTCTTCACCCAGCAGCTTCGGCTCGATGGAAACCCGCTTCGCCTCGTGCCGGCCGTTGAGCGTGACCTTCACCATGCCGGCGCCCGACTCGCCGGTCACTTCGAGGCCTGCCAGTTCCTCTTGAGCCTTCTTCATCGTCTCCTGCATCTGCTGCGCCTGGCGCATCAGATTGCCTAAACCGCCCTTCATCATGTCGACCTCCCTTTCAATTCGCCGGCTTTACCGAACCCGCATCGACGTCGGCGCCGAATCGCTCGCGCAGGCCCTTGACCACCGGGTCGGACTCGAACGCGCTGGCGGCGCGGGCAATGCGCTCCTGCTCCGCCAAGGCGCGCTGACGGGCCGGCGATGCCAGGTCCGCTTCGGAAATCTCGAACACCACGCGGATGTCGCGCGTAAAGTACTTGGACAACCCTTGCGTCAGTTTCTCATCGATGACTTTGGTACGTCGATCTGCCGCGGCCGGATCGATTTTCAAGGTCAGTACGTCGTTCTCAAAACCTGCCGGTACGCAGTTGAGCGCAAACTGGCGCACCATGCCGCTCAAGCCGGACGCTTCCACCAGGGTTGGCCAGTTGGCGGCATCGACGCTGATGAGCCTCACCGAGGGCGGCGCGGCCGCGGGTGTCGATGCTGGGAGTCGCGATGGGGGTCGCGAGGCTGGGGGGCCCTCATCGGGCACCGGTGCACCTGCAGCCTGCAGCGCGACGCCACCTGCCCCGCTCTCGATGGACTTGGCTTCGGCACCTAGGACGGCTTGCGCTGCGCCATCCGGCCGAAATGCCAGCATGCGCAGCAGCGTCATTTCGAACCCCAGACGAGGCTCGGGCGCCATGTTCAAGTCGCGGCGGCCGCCGATGGCGATCTGGTAGTAGAGCTGCGCATCTTCCGGCGAGATCGCCTGCGCCAGCCGCCGCAGCTCCTGCGCGTCGAATTCTTCATCGTCGGCGGCGGCCTCGGGCACGACTTGCACGATGGCGATGCGCTGCAGGAAGGCGGCCAATTCAGTCAGCGCGCGATCGTAGTCGGGTGCGTCGCTGTCGAGCACCTTGACCTCGGCGAGCAGAGTTCCGCCATCGCCGCGAGCCAGGGCATCCACCAAGCGCGCGATGTGGCCGCGATCGATGGTGCCGAGCATGGCTCTCGCATCCACTTCCCTGACGCGGCCACCGCCGAAGGCGATCAACTGGTCCATGAGGCTCAAGGCGTCGCGCATGCTGCCTTCGGCGGCGCGCGCCAGCAAAACGATCGCTGCCGGCTCGAACGGCAGGTTCTCAGCCTCCGCGATCGTCTTCAGACGCTCGCCGATGAGGGCCGCCGACAGGCGCTTCAAACTGAACTGCAGGCAGCGCGACAGCACCGTTACCGGCAGCTTCTGCGGATCGGTGGTGGCCAGCAGGAATTTCACGTGCGGCGGCGGCTCCTCCAGCGTCTTCAACAACGCATTGAAGGAGTGATTCGACAGCATGTGCACTTCATCGATGAGGTACACCTTGTAGCGCCCGCGGGTCGGTGCGTATTGCACGTTGTCGAGCATGTCGCGGGTGTCATCCACTTTGGTGCGCGATGCTGCATCGACCTCGATCAGATCGACGAAACGGCCCTCGTCGATTTCGCGGCATGCTGCGCACTGCCCGCAGGGGTTGGCACTCACGCCGGCAGTTTCGCAATTCAGGGATTTCGCCAGGATGCGGGCGATGGTGGTCTTGCCCACGCCGCGGGTCCCGGTGAATAAAAAGGCGTGATGCACCCGGTTGCTGTCGAGCGCATTGGCGAGCGCCCGCACGACATGCTCCTGTCCCACCATGTCGGCGAAGCGCTTCGGGCGCCACTTGCGTGCCAGTACGACGTAGCTCATAGATTGCAGTCAGTTTAACAGGCACGCCTGGGCGGGGCGCGCGCTCCGCATGGGGCGTTCGTTCCGCATGAGGCGTTCGCTCCGCATGGCGCGTTCAGTGATATGCGCCTCCACAGGCAAAATGGGAGGCGGCCCGCGCCAGCAGGACTTCGGCGCCCGACTTAAAGTCGCTACCGCTGCTCCCTTCCGGGCCTGACGGGGTTCGTGACCAGTCGTCGCGAAGATGCAAACGCGAACCGCCATAACCGTTGAGCGTTAAATGGCGGAGAGGGAGGGATTCGAACCCTCGAACACCTTTTGGGATGTTACTCACTTTCCAGGCGAGCGCCTTCGACCACTCGGCCACCTCTCCTAAGCGGCGCAAGGGTACCGGAGCCCAACCGGGCGATCAAATTGGCTTGTGTTAACCGCTGCTTCCGGCCTTGTTGGTCGGGGCGGGCTGGTAGCGCGGCGGGATGTCCAGACAGACATCTTTGGGACCCGGCGGCGGAGGTGCCAGGCCCACCGTCGGAATGGAGAGCGCACCCGAGGTATTGGGCTTGTCCATCCCCTCCGGCACGATCAAAGGCGCCACTTCCCGCGCCCGCTGATACTCCTGCGGCCGGTGGCAGTCGGGCTGCAACTTGCTCAACAAATGACAGCCGCTCAAGGAGGCGACGGCAACGGCCGCCGTCAGGATTCGGTCAAATCTCATGCTGCTTGATCCTCGAGGGAAACACCGGCCGCGAGCATCGCGCGCAGCACCAATTCTTGATGATTGAGGGAAAGTTCGACCAGTGGAAGGCGCAGCGCGTGCCCGATGAGGCCCATTCTCGCGACGGCCCATTTGACCGGTATCGGATTTGCTTCAACAAATAAATCCCTGTGTAGAGGCTGCAGGCTGGCGTCGATCGACCGTGCGCCCGAGAGATCTCCGGCGAGCGCCGCCTTGCACATCTCGTGCATGCGGCGCGGCGCAACATTAGCGGTTACGGAGATCACACCGCGTCCACCGACACTCAATACGCTCAGAGCGCCGGCATCATCGCCCGACAGCAAGGCGAACTCGGCGGGACACTCGCCCAAAATCTCCCGCGCGCGGCTCAGTGAGGCGACAGCCTCCTTGATCGCCACGATACCGGGATGTCGCGCCAGGCGGGCAACCGTCGCCGGCAGCAGATCCACCGCCGTCCTGCTGGGCACATTATACAGAATTACGGGGGCCGCGGAGGCATCGGCGGCAGCGGCAAAATGCTGGTACAACCCCTCTTGCGGCGGTTTGTTGTAGTAAGGCGTCACCAGCATCACGGCATCGACGCCGAGCCGCGACAAAATGCGAGTGCGTGAAATCGTTGACTGGGTCGAGTTGGTCCCCGCGCCCACGATCACCTTCAGGTGGCCATGGCAGCGCGCGACTGCGCGGCGCGTCAACTCCTCGATTTCGGCCATTGACAGCGCCGGCGACTCGCCCGTGGTGCCGGCGACCACCACAGCGTCGGTGCCCTCGCGAATGTGGAAGTCGAGCAGCCGATCCCATGCAGACCAATCCAGATCGCCCTCGGCGGTCATCGGCGTGACGATTGCGACCATGCTTCCGGAGAACATTCAAGGCCCCGCAGTAAATTACGCTACCTTAAGTGCCGGACAGCACCTAAGGCAAGCGCCCATCCGGTAGAATTTGCGCCGATGAAACAACATATCGTGATTTCGGCGGTCGGCGGCGACCGCGTCGGCATGGTGCATGAGCTGTCCAAGGCGGTCGCCGACTGCGGGGGCAGCATCAGCGAAAGCCGCATGACTTCCCTCGGCAACGAATTCGCGATGCTGCTGCTGGTCAACGGCAACTGGCACACGCTCGCGAAGCTCGAAGGAGAATTCAAGAAACTCGCCGACGCCACCGGCATGAACATTCAGCTGCGGCGCACCGAGGAACGCTCGGTGCGCAACGACATGCTGCCCTACTCCATCGACGTCGTATGCCTGGATCAGACCGGCATCGTCGCCGGGCTGTCGGGTTTCTTCGCGCAGCGGGCGGTGGACATCGCCGAACTATCGACGCGCTCCTACGCGGCTGCGCACACCGGCGCTCCGATGTTCTCCGTACAAATGATCGTGAATGTACCCAGCCGCCTGCATATCGGCGTGCTGCGCGAGGAGTTCATGGATTTTTGCGATCACCTGAATTTGGACGCCATTTTCGAACCCGTGAAGAACTGACATGAGCAAATTAGAGATCGGCAAAAAGGTTCCCGCGTTTTCTGCTGAAGGTACCGGCGGCGAATGGTCGCTGAAGGATGCCGCCGGCAAAGCGCTCGTCCTGTATTTTTACCCCAAGGACAACACCTCCGGCTGCACGCAGGAGGGCTTGGACTTCGCGGCATTGCATCCACAATTCAAGAAAGCCAAGGCCGTCATCCTAGGCGTCTCCCCCGACAGCCTCGCCTCACACCAGAAATTCAAGACCAAGATGGAATTCCCGTTCGATCTGCTGAGCGATGTCGATCAGAAGGTCTGCAAGCTCTTCGATGTGATTCAGGAAAAGAGCATGTACGGCCGCAAATACCTGGGCGTCGAGCGCAGCACCTTCCTGATCGATCAGGGCGGGGTGCTCAGGATGGAATGGCGCAAGGTGAAGGTGAAGGGTCACGCAGAGGCGCTGTTGGCGGCGGTGAAGTCGCTGTGACCGGCAACGTGCGGCCGCTCGGCGCCGCGGTATTGAAGGACCGTCAGGGCAAGACGGTGCGGCGCATTTTCGTGCTCGATACCAACGTGCTGATGCACGATCCCGCCGCGATTTTTCGCTTCGAGGAACACGACGTCTATATCCCGATGACGGTGTTGGAGGAACTCGACGCCGGCAAGAAGGGACTGTCCGAATCGGCGCGCAACGTGCGCCAGGTGAGCCGCTTCCTCGATGAGTTGATGCAGGGCGCGACCAAGAAGCAGATCGATCGTGGGCTGGCTCTGCCCGCATCGGCGCCCATCAATCACGGCAAACGCCCTCCGGGCGGCCGCCTTTATTTTCAAACGCAGCTGTTGCAATCCGTGCTGCCGGACAGCCTGCCGGGACAAGGCGCCGACAATGCGATTCTTGCCAACACTCTGGCCTTGCAGCAGAAGTTCAAGACCGCGCGGGTCACGCTGGTGTCCAAGGACATCAATCTGCGCATCAAGGCCGCCATCGTCGGCGTGCAGGCCGAGGATTACTCGAGCGACAAGACAATCGAGGATGCGGATCTGCTGGCCAAGGGCGTGCAGCAACTGCCGCCGAATTTTTGGGAAAAGCACGGCAAGAACATGGAGTCCTGGCAGCATCAGAGCCGCACCTACTACCGCGTGCGCGGACCGCTGGTGGATGAATGGAAGGTGAACCAGTTCGTCTATGACCCCGGTGAGAATGGCGTGGAAGCGGTGGTGCGCAAGATCGACGGCGACGCCGCGGTTCTGGAACTCACGCTCGATTACGGCACGGAACGCAACAACGTCTGGGGAGTTGCCGCCCGCAACCGTGAGCAAAACCTGGCCCTGAACTTGTTGATGGATCCGGAAATCGATTTCGTGACGGTGCTGGGCCCCGCCGGCACGGGTAAGACACTGCTCACGCTTGCCGCGGGACTGGCGCAGACCCTGGATCACAATCGTTTCAGCGAAATCATCATGACGCGCGTCACCATCCCCTTGGGCGAGGACATCGGATTTCTGCCCGGCACCGAGGAGGAAAAAATGGAGCCCTGGATGGGCGCACTGATGGACAACCTCGAGGTGCTCACGCAAAGCCAGTCCGGCGGCGCTTGGGGACGCGGTGCCACCAATGATTTGCTGCGCCACCGGATCAAGATACGGTCCCTCAATTTCATGCGCGGGCGTACGTTCTTGAACCGCTTCATCATCATCGATGAGGCGCAAAACCTCACACCGAAGCAGATGAAAGCCCTGGTGACCCGGGCCGGCCCGGGCACGAAAATGGTGTGCCTGGGAAATATCGCGCAAATCGATACTCCGTACTTGACGGAAACCACATCCGGCCTAACCTACGTCGTCAACCGCTTCGACGGCTGGGCGTTCTCCGGGCATATAACCCTGGTGCGCGGGGAGCGCTCCCGATTGGCGGACTACGCCTCCGAAGTACTCTGATTTTTGGATGATTTTGCGCGAACTTTGGATTTCTTCGGCAATCCAATCGGCGACGGAGGCCGAATGTCGACTTTGAAAACCTTCAGCGCATTCCTGGCCGCCGCAGCGGTCGGCATGAGTGTGTCCGTTGGCTGGGCACAGGGGGTAACGCCCGGCTCGGGTCCGCAAACCGATCTGCCCGATTTGGGCAGTCCGGCCAATGCCGCCGTTTCCATCGAGGAGGAATATCAGGCCGGCCTCGCCTACGTTGCCTACATCCGCAATACCGGGGTCATCCTCAATGACCCGGAAATCAGCCAGTATGCCCAGGAAATCGGCCACAGCCTCTCCAGCCGTGCGCAGGAAGGCGAACATCAATTCTATTACTTCGTGATACGCGATCCTGAAATCAACGCAGCCGCGGTCCCTGGCGGATTCGTCGCGATCAATAGCGGTCTGATTCTGGCGACACGCAACGAGAACGAGCTGGCCGGCGTGCTGGCGCACGAAACGGCGCACGTGACACAGCGGCACATCGTGCGCGGCATCATCGATCAAAGCCACGCCGGGCTGTTGACCACGGCCGCCATGCTGGCCGGCATTCTGCTGGGTGCGACGGCCGGCCGCGGTTCTCCGGATGCCATCGAAGGCGCCATCCTTGCGGGACAAAGCGCGGCCATCCAGCATCAGATCAACTACACCCGCGACAACGAGTTCGAGGCTGATCGCATCGGCATCAGCACGATGGTGAGCGCCGGTTACGATCCGCTGGGCATGGCGAGTTTTTTCGACTACATGTCGCTCGTCGGACCCAATCCGGAACGCGTCAATGCCGTGCAGTTCCTCATAGATCATCCGATATTCTCCGACCGCGTTGCCGAGGCGAAGAACCGCGCTGCGCAGGTGGGCCGCATCCATCACGAGGACTCGTTGGGCTATCTCTTGACGCGCGAGCGCCTGCGTTCGGTGGCCGCGGACCCGGAGGCGGCGCTGCAGTACTATGCCCGGCTCGCAAAGAACGATGGCGGCAAGAACATCGAGGAACGCTACGGCAAGGCGGTTGCGCAGATCAATGCAAAGCAGCCCGCCGCGGCCATCCCGGAACTGCAGGCGCTGGTGCACGAATATCCGCGCGTGATGCAATTCTATGGCGCGCTCGGCCAGGCCTACCTCGCCAATAATCAGTTGAAGGAATCAAGGGCCGTGCTGAACACCGCCATGGACTTGTTCCCGCGCAACGTTCCCATCACGATTCGCTTTGCCGAGACCCTGATGAAATCCGGCGACAACAAGCAAGCGCATCTGGTGCTGCTGGATTTGTTCAACGTGGTCGAACCCACCCCCGACCAGACCCGCTTGATCGCAAAAGCCGCGAGTGCCGCAGGGGATACGGCCGACTCGTACGGATATATGGCTGAGTTCTATCTGATGACCGGGGATTTGAATGCGGCGCTCAGCCAGCTGCAGCTCGCCCTGGGAATGCAGGGTTTGGATGCCATTCAACGTGCGCGCTTCAGCGCGCGGCTAGAGGAAGTTCGCGCCGCCATGCCGAAGAACCACAAGAACCAGGTCGCCGACGACACCCGGGGCAACCGCTAGATCCTGCACAAGATCTGGATAATCTGTATCGTGCCGGGATGATATACAGGGAGAGAGCCCACATGTTCGCAAGATCACACGCGGCTGCGATTCTGTGCGGCCTTTGCGCATTGAGTCTCGGCGGTTGCGTCACGCTGCCGCCCAACGCACCGCGTTCGCCCCAGGATCCCTGGGAATCCTGGAATCGCGGCGTTTACAAGGTGAACGATAAACTCGACCGGGCGGTCGCCAAACCGGTGACCAAGGCATACATGAAAGTGGTGCCGAAGCCGCTGCGCACGGGCGTCAGCAATTTCTTCGCCAACCTCAACACGCCCACGGTGTTGATCAACGATGCGCTGCAGGGAAAATTCCTCGCGGCAGCCAATGATCTGGGACGCTTCGTCCTCAATTCGACGGTTGGCCTCGGCGGCCTGTTCGACCCGGCCACCGCCGCGGGCCTCGACCGCAACGACGAGGATTTCGGCCAAACGCTCGGTAAATGGGGCGTGCATCCCGGACCCTTCGTGGAAATCCCGCTGCTCGGACCCTCCGATACCCGCGACGCGCCCGGCCGCGTGGTCGATGGTTTCACGAATCCACAGGCCTACATCGGCAATATCGTCATCAAATATCCGCTGTACGGCCTTTATCTGATCGACACGCGTCAGAGCCTGATGTCTCTCGACGATACGTTGAAGCGTGTTTACGATCCGTACGCATTCGTGCGCGATGCTTATCTGCAGCGGCGCGCCTATTTGGTGTCGGATGGCAAGGTGAGCGAAGAGCCGCTGGTAGATCCCGATACGAGTGAGCCGGATGCGGAGCGAACGCCGAACGCACCCGTGCCCAAAGGCGGAACGCCTCCGCCACCGTCGCCCGCACCGTCGCCCTCACCCTGATGTTGAATTGACGCACCCTGGACTCCGCCAAGCGGGATAGGGGGTCGCGCGGCAACTGCTGTTTTTTCGTTGCCGCGCGGGCCCCTATCCCGCCGGCACCAGGAGCCCCTCGACGTCGCTCAAGCGGGCAAGTTCCTTGATCTGTTCCGGAATGTTCTCGTAGCGCAAGGTGCGGCGCGCCTCCTTGGCGATGCTCAACCACTCGATGAGCAGCGCCAGTCCGGAGCTGTCGCTCTGGGAAACCTTGCTCAAGTCGATGACCGCGGCGCGGCCGTCTTTGATTGCCGCAGCGCCGGGCTGCAGCAGAGCACTCACCGTGCTGAAGTGCAGCGCGCCGCTGACGCTCGAGTGGTCACCGCCCTGCACGTCGAAGACAGCGGTGAAGGTGTCCGGCTGATTCAATGCTTGCCCGCGGGGGCCGCGCCGGGTCCGGGCTTGCCCTCCGTTTCGAGGCGATGAATCACTTCCTCGAGCCCCTTTTGTTCGATTTCTGAACCGAAATCGGTGCGGAAGCTCTTCACGTAGGAAATGCCCTCGATCACGACGTCCCAGGCCTTCCAGCCGGACGCAGTCTTGTGCAGGGTGAAATCCACGGGCACTTTTTCTCCGGTTTCGCGTTTCACCAGCGTATGGACGGTGGCATTGGTGGCGCCCGGATCGCCCCTGTAAGGCAGTATCACGAACCGATCGGCGGTGAAATCCACCAGCGCGGCGCCGTAATTGCGCAGCAGCGAGTGATAAAACGCATCGACGAAACGCTTGCGCTGGTCGTCAGTCGCGCTGCGCCAGTTCTGTCCGAGCACCAGACGCGCCGCATATTCGGTGTCGAAATCCGGCAGCAGCACCGTGCCGACCAGGGCGTCGAGCTTGGAGGGATCTTTGACATACATCGCACGGTTGGCATCGAGTTCGCTCAGCATGCGTTTGGCGGACTGTTCCACCAGCTCCTGCGGCCCGAGATTGGCAGCGTCAGGCACGGGGGTCACGTCGGCCCGCGCTGCGAACACCGCCAGGCTGAGCATCAGGGCGGCCACGATTGATTTCATCATTTTGTTTTCTCCGGTTTGGCTGCGGTCGCGGGCTTGGCGTCGGCAGCCGGTTTGGCATCAGACGCCGCAGCGTCTTGCGCATCGGCTTTCGATTTCGTGAAGTTGGCCAAGACCTGACCGATCAAGTTTTCCAGCACGAACGCCGACTGCGTGAAGTCTATTCGATCCTTGTCCTTCAAATAAGTATCCGCGCCGCCCGCGGTCAGGCCAATGAACTTCCCACCCAGCAGGCCCTGCGTGTAGATGCTGGCGTCGCTGTCGGTCGGAATCTGATTGTACTTCTCGTTCAAGCGCATCCGCACCACCGCCTTGTACGCCTTGGAATCGAAATCGATGCTGACGACACGTCCGACCTCGACGCCGGACATCGACACCGGTGCGCCCACCTTGAGATCGCCGACGTTGTCGAACTCGGCGGTGACGTCATAGTGCGGCGGGCTGGAGAAGGAAAGGCCGCGGCTGGTGGTCTGGGTGGTGAGGTAGAACAGCGCGGCGAAACCCAGGAGCACGAACGTGCCGGTGCCGAGATTCAATGTGTGTGATTTTCGCACAGCAATACCCCTACAAAAATGCCGCAGTGATGAGATAGTCCAAGAACAGAATCACGACCGCCGAGGTCACCACGGTGCGCGTGGTCGCCTGTCCGACGCCTTCTGCGGTCGGCGTCGCGTAGTAGCCCTCGTAGACCGCGATCAAACTGCAGGCGACGCCGAATATGCAGCTCTTGACGATGCCCTCGGTGATGTCCGAGAGGCCCACCGAAGCTCGCATCTGCGACCAGAAGCTGCCGGCATCGACATGCATGATCTGCACGCCCACGAGCTGCGCGCCGTAGATGCCGATGACGCTGAATATGCCCGACAGCAACGGCATGGCGATGACGCCGCCGAGGAAGCGCGGTACGACGACGCGGCGTATCGGATCGACCGCCATCATTTCCATGGCCGACAGCTGGTCGGTGGCACGCATCAAACCCAGCTCGGACGCCAGAGCGGTGCCGGCACGCCCGGCAAACAACAGTGCCGTGACCACCGGCGCCAGTTCCTTGACCAGCCCGATGGCGGCGGCCGTTCCCAATGCCTCCTCGGAACCAAAGCGCTGCAGCAATTGATAGCCCTGCAATCCGAGCACCATGCCGACGAACAGGCCGGACAGCATGATGATGACCAAGGAAAGCGCACCGCTGTTGTAGATCTGCTGCGATATCAGATTGAAGCGCAGACACGCGGTCGGCGTTTGCACCAGCACACGCACCAAAAACCGCACCACATCGCCCAGCGTCACGAGCGAGTCGATCAAGCTCTGCCATAGGTCACGGATCATCGTGATCAGTCGCGCGCAAGAAGCTGCGCGAAATAATCCGGCGCCGGGAAGTGGAACGGCACGGGGCCGTCCGCCAGGCCGCCAATGAACTGTTTGACGATCTCGGACGGATTTTTCTTCAGTTCCTGCGGCGCGCCTTCGGCCACCACCTTGCCGCCCGACAGCAGGAACACTTGATCGGCGACCGTGGAGATTTCCTGCACATCGTGCGAGACCACGATGCTGGTGATGCGCAGCACATCGTTCAGACGACGTATCAGGCGCAGGATCACGCCGAGGGAAATCGGGTCGAGGCCGGCGAACGGTTCATCGTAAATGAGTATCTCCGGATCCATGACCATGGCGCGGGCAAGCGCCACCCGACGGCTCATGCCGCCCGACAATTCCGCCGGTGCGAGTTCCGCAGCGCCGCGTAATCCCACCGCCTCGAGCTTGGTGAGCACCAGCTGGCGTATCAACCGCTCCGGCAAATCTGTATGTTCGCGCAGCGGGAAGGCGACGTTTTCGAATACGCTGAAATCAGTGAGCAGCGCGCCGTTCTGGAACAACATCCCCATCCGCCGCCGCAGCGAGTACAGGTCCTGGCGCCGCAGCGACATGAGGTTTACCCCCGCCACTTCGAGGAAGCCGCTGTCCGCGACGACCTGCCCGGTGATCAGGCGCAGCAGTGTGGTCTTTCCGGTGCCGCTGGGACCCATCACCGCGGTGACCTTGCCCCGCTCGAACCGCATGTTCAGCCCCGAAAATATCGGGCGTCCACCCACCGCGTAATTCAAATCACGGATATCGACGATGGCAGCGGGATTGTTCAATGGGGTACGTCCAGGGGGATGACCGGTAACAGACGCCGGTGCCCGCCTGAAGTGGTGGCTATGTTATGCAGCCGCGGATTCCATGGATGCCTTGTACGCACCGACCGCCGCCATGCCGTTGAGTTTGGCGCGCTTGGTGAACGCCTGCTGTCCCCCGCCGAATTGCGCCGGCTTGCCGGCCCATGCCTGCAGCGCGTCCTCCTGCAGCGCGCGACCGTAGCTGAACGTCATCGGCCAGGGCAGCGGCCCGCTCGCGTGCATGAGACTCAAGTGCAATGTCGCATCCGTCGGGCTCTGGCCGCCGGACAAGAACGCAATGCCGGCCACGGCGGACGGCACCTGACGTTTCAAGGTCCGCACGGTGGCCTCCGCCACCTGCTCAGGGCTCGCCTGCTGCGGCGACTTCTTGCCCGAGATGACCATGTTGGGCTTGAGCACCATGCCCTCGAGCGCGACGCGCGCGGCGAATAGGTGGGTGAATACGCTGTCCAAAACGGCGTTGGTGACCTCCTCGCAACGCGCCAGATCATGCGCACCATCCATCAGAACCTCAGGCTCGACGATCGGCACGATGCCGGCCTCCTGGCACAGCGCGGCATAACGCGCCAAGCCCTCGGCATTGGCGTCGATGGCATAGCGCGTGGGGATGCCGGAGGCGATATCGATCACGGCACGCCACTTGGCAAATCGGGCGCCGAGCTTGTGGTATTCGGCCAATCGTTCACGCAGCCCGTCCAGACCCTCGGTGATCGTTTCGCCGGGAAATCCGGCCAGCGGTTTCGCACCGAGGTCAACCTTGATGCCGGGCAACATGCCGTGCTTGGCAAGATATGCAGGGAACGGCTCCCCGGCCTTGGTTTTTTGGCGGATGGTTTCGTCGTACAGAATCACGCCGCTGATGTATTGCTGGGCCCCGGCGGCCGTGAACAACATTTCACGGTACGTTCGCCGATTCTCCTCCGTCGACTCCAGGTCGATGGAATTGAAGCGCTTGGCAATCGTGCTGGTGCTCTCGTCGGCAGCGAGAATACCCTTGTTCTTCGCGACCATGGCCTGCGCAATCGCGCTCAGTTCTGCGGTGTTCATTCTTGACGTTGCTCGCTGATATTGAGTTGAGGCAAGCCGTTGCGGCGTTGGCGGTAAGGATAACAAACTCAAGCTCGATTCGCGCTGCGGGTGGACAGCGCCGGGTGCCGCTGGACCCGGACATTAAATAGGACTAAAATTGTCCCACATCAATGTTTGCGCTGGGATGGACGGTTTATGCTGCGCATGGGAAAGCTTACCGATTACGCGACCGTGGTTCTCGCGAGTTTGGCGCAGGAGCCGGCTCGCCATCGAGCCGCGGCGGAATTGGCGGAGCGCACGCGCTTGAGCCGGCCCACGGTGAGCAAGGTATTGAAGGGCTTGCAGCGCGCCGGCATGGTGATTTCATCGCGCGGTGCCCAAGGCGGGTATCGACTGGCGCGGCTCCCTGAGGAGATCACCGCAGCGCAGATCTTGGATGTTTTCGAGGGTCCGATAGCGATCACCGAGTGCAGCGGCGCTTCCAGCCAATGCGGCATCGAGCGGCAATGCCGGGTGGGCGGCGCATGGCAGCGCGTCAACGCCGCCATCCGCCGGGCACTCGAGGACGTGACGCTGCAGCAGTTGGCAGGTCTGGATGTGGCGGCACTGCGAGTCGCCGATTTGGCAGCGGAAATCCGCGTCGATCCATAAACAGTGGAAGGAAATCGTGTCTAGCAAGCCCCAAGATATGCAAGCGCTGGTCGGTGCCAAATACCGGCACGGATTCATCACGGATATAGAGTCGGACAGTCTGCCGCCCGGTCTCGATGAGGACGTGGTGAAGGCCATCTCCAAGAAGAAGCACGAGCCGCAATTCCTGCTCGACTGGCGCCTCAAGGCGTTCAAGCATTGGCAAACGATGCAGGAGCCGTCCTGGGCGCACGTCCATTACAAGCCGATCGACTACCAGGAAATCGTGTACTACTCCGCACCGCGGGCACCGGCCAATGCGCCGAAGAGTATCGATGAGGTCGATCCGAAATTGCTCGCCACCTACGAGAAACTCGGCATTCCCTTGCACGAGCGCGCGCGACTCGCAGGGGTGGCGGTGGATGCGGTGTTCGACAGCGTCTCCGTTGCGACCACGTTCAAGGAAAAACTCGGCAAGGCCGGCGTCATCTTCTGTTCGTTTTCCGATGCCGTGCGCGATCACCCGCGGCTGGTGGAGCGCTACCTCGGCACGGTGGTCCCCGCCGGCGACAATTTCTTCGCCGCGCTCAATTCCGCGGTGTTCTCCGACGGCTCGTTCGTGTACGTGCCGCCCGGCGTGCGTTGCCCGATGGAACTGTCGACTTATTTTCGGATCAACGCGGCGAAAACCGGCCAATTCGAGCGCACGCTGATCATCGCCGCGGAGGGCGCGTCGGTGAGCTATCTGGAAGGCTGCACCGCGCCGATGCGCGACGAGAACCAGCTGCACGCGGCGGTGGTGGAATTGGTGGCGCTCGACAACGCGCAGATCAAGTATTCGACGGTGCAGAACTGGTACCCGGGAGACGAGAAGGGAATCGGCGGCATTTTCAACTTCGTCACCAAGCGCGGCGAATGCCGCGGGCGCAACTCGAAGATCTCCTGGACGCAAGTCGAGACCGGCTCGGCGATCACCTGGAAATATCCGAGCTGCGTGCTGAAGGGCGAGAATTCCATCGGCGAGTTCTACTCGGTGGCGGTCGCCAACAACTATCAGCAAGCCGATACCGGCTCGAAGATGATTCACATCGGCAAAAATACCCGGAGCACCATCATCTCGAAGGGTATTTCCGCAGGACATGCGGCCAATACCTATCGCGGCCTGGTGAAGATGCTGCCGAGCGCGAACGGCGCGCGCAATTTCACGCAATGCGACTCGCTGCTGTTGGGCGGCGAATGCTCGGCGCAGACGTTCCCGTACATGGAGGTCAAGAATCCGACCGCCACCGTTGAACATGAAGCCAGCACCTCCAAGATAGGGGAGGATCAGCTGTTTTATTGCCTGCAGCGCGGCATCTCGGCGGAGGACGCGGTCAACATGATCGTCAGCGGCTTCTGCAAGGTGGTATTCAAGGAATTGCCGATGGAGTTTGCGGTCGAGGCGCAGAATTTGCTCAGCGTCAGCCTGGAAGGCGCGGTCGGCTGATCGTTTTACATGAGAGACATCAACTTGCTTGAAATTACCGATTTGAGCGCCCGCGTCGCGGGCAAGGACAGCACCCCCGGCAAGGACATCCTGCGTGGCGTCAATCTCACGGTCAAAGCCGGGGAGGTTCACGCCATCATGGGCCCGAACGGATCCGGCAAAAGCACGCTGGCGCAGGTGCTGGCGGGGCGCGAGGACTACGAGGTGACCGGCGGATCGGTCACCTTCGACGGCCGCGAGCTGTTCGCATTGCGCGCCGAAGAACGGGCGCGCGCCGGACTGTTCCTGGGGTTTCAATATCCGGTCGAAATACCGGGCGTCAACAATGTGTACCTGCTGAAAGCCGCACTGAATGCCAAGCGCAAGGCCGCCGGGGAACCGGAGGTCGACGCCTATGAGTTCCTCGCGCTGATCCGGCAGAAAATGAAATTCATGCAGATGAGCGAATCATTTCTGACGCGCGGCGTGAACGAGGGGTTCTCCGGCGGCGAGAAGAAGCGCAATGAAGTGCTGCAAATGCTGGTGCTGGAGCCGCGTCTGGCAATTCTCGATGAGACCGATTCGGGTCTCGACATCGATGCGCTCAAGGTCGTCTCGAAGGGAGTCAACAGCCTGCGCGATCCGAAACGCGCCGTGGTTCTGGTCACCCACTATCAGCGTCTGCTCGACTACGTGACACCGGATTACGTGCATGTGCTGTCCGCGGGCCGGATCGTGAAATCCGGCGACAAGTCGCTCGCCCAGGAGTTGGAGCGCCGCGGTTACGACTGGGTGGTCGAGAGCCGCGTCGCATGAGCAGCGCCGCCCATGCCGTACGCAGCGTGATCTCGCCGGCGCTGCGCTCTTTCGAACAGCAGTTCCAGGCTCGCCCGAGGGACTCGCTCTCGGGACTTCGCGATCTGGCGATGCAGCGCTTCATGGCGCTCGGACTGCCGTCGAATCACGATGAATCCTGGCGGTACACGAATCTGCGCAGCTTGAACGGCATACATTTCACCGCCGCCCCGCAGCATGAGCGCAGCGAGCTGGAGCCCTTTGCCTCCGTCTCGTTGCTCGACGGCGCTCAGCGCGCAGCGACCATTTCGATGGTGAACGGCTACCCCTGGCTGCACTCCGTCGATTCGGTCATCAATGAGATCGAAGTGTCCGGACTGAAGGAAATCGCGCGTTTGGAACCCGGCAGGCTGGCGCGATTCTTTGCGGCCCCGTCCGATGCCGATAACCGGCGCTGGGCGCTGCTCAACACCGCGCTGTTCGCCGACGGCCTGTACCTGAAGATCACCAAGAAGGTGGCGACGCCGCTGGTGATCCTGCACGTCGGCATCGGCAGCGACACCGATACGGTCTCCTACCCGCGCGTCATCATCGAAGCTGCGCCGGGGTCCAGCGCCACCATCATCGAACACCACGTCGCACAGGGCGAGCGTGCGGTGTTGGTCAACTCCACCACCCAGATCGCGCTCGGCCGCGGCGCGCAGCTCGAGCACTACCGGGTGTTCGCCACCGGCCCCGATGCCACTCACTTCGATTTCCTGGATCTGCGCCAGGAGCATGACAGCCGCTGCAAACAATTCACCATCGCGCTCGGCGGCGGCATGGTGCGTGCGGACATGGACGTACGCTTGAATGAACCCGGCGCGTCGCTCGAGAGCCAGGCGTTGCTGGTCGGCTATGAGAACCGGCACGTGGATTGCGTCAACACCGTGACGCACGCGGCCCGCGACACCACCAGCAAGCAAACGGCCCGCGCCATTGCCAGCGACACCAGCCGTGTCGTGATCAACAGCAAGGTCGTGGTCGAGGCCGGCGCGGTGCATTCCGAATCGCAGCAATCCTGCCGCGGCCTGCTGCTGTCGCAGGCGGCGGAGATCGATTCCCGACCGCAGCTCGAAATCCACACCGACGAGGTGAAATGCGCGCACGGCGCCACCACCGGCCGGCTCGATCCCGACATGCTGTTCTATCTGCTGTCACGCGGCCTCGACCGCAACACCGCGCAGAGCTTGCTGGTGTTCGCTTTCCTGGCCGATGTCCTCACCGGCATGTCGGTGGCATCGGCGCGTGCCTCGATCGAGAATGCCTTGATCAGTCAGATGCCCGACTCGCAACTACTGCGGAACTTTCGCTGATGAAAAACAATGCCCTGGTCAAAGAAACGCCGAGCTTCGATGTCGAGGCCGTGCGCCTTCAGTTTCCGGTCCTGTCGCGCAGCGTGCGCGGCAAGCCGCTCAGCTATCTGGACAATGCCGCGTCCTCGCAGCGCCCCGCGAGCGTGATCGCCGCGGTCGACGATTATGAGCGGCAACATCATGCCAATATTCACCGCGGCGTGCATACGCTCAGCCAGGAAGCCACGGCATTGTACGAAGACGCGCGTGACCGGTTGGCGCGGTTCATCAATGCCCGCTCACGATCCGAGATCATATTCGTGCGCGGCACCACCGAAGGCATCAATCTGGTGGCGCAGAGCTTTGCGCGCCCGAACCTGAAGGCCGGCGATGAGGTGCTGATCACGCACCTCGAGCATCATTCCAACATCGTACCGTGGCAGATGGTGTGCGAGCAGACGGGCGCCAGGCTCATCGTCGCGCCGATCGACGCGCGCGGCGTGGTGCAGCTGGAGGCGGTCACGGCATTGATGACCGAGCGCACCAAGATCTTCGCCTGCGCCCACGTCTCGAACGCGCTCGGAACGGTGCTGCCCGTGCGGCGCTTGATCGCCGCGGCCAGGAGCCGCGGTATCACCACGCTGCTCGACGGCGCCCAGGCTGTCGCGCATCTGCCCGTGGACGTTCAGGAACTCGGCTGCGACTTCTACGCATTTTCCAGCCACAAGATGTTCGGACCCACCGGCGCCGGGGTTTTGTACGGCCGCGAGCAACTGCTCGAGCGCATGCCCCCCTGGCAAGGCGGTGGGGAAATGATCCTCTCGGTGACGTTCGAGAAGAGCACGTACAACGGACTGCCCAACAAGTTCGAGGCGGGCACGCCGAATATTTCCGGCGGCGTCGGTCTGGGAGCGGCGGTGGATTTCATCCTGTCATTGGATCGTGAAGCGGTTCATGCGCACGAAAGCGGCCTGCTCGACTACGCCACCCGCACCTTGAGCGCCATTCCCGGTCTTGCCATCGTCGGCACCGCCCCGGACAAGGCGAGCTTGGTGTCCTTCACCGTAGAGGGCATCCATCCGCACGATCTCGGTACGATTCTCGATGAGGACGGCGTCGCGGTGCGCACGGGACATCATTGCGCCATGCCGGTCATGGATTTCTTCAAGGTGCCCGCGACCGCCCGCGCATCGTTTGCCCTCTACAACACCTTCGAGGAAATCGACCGGCTGGCGGCGGGCATCGAGCGTGCACGCAAGATATTCGGTTAGAGACACGCCATGGAACTGAACGATCTATACCGGGACGTGATCCTCGACCACAATCGCCGGCCGCGAAATTTCGGCGGCCTGGAGCCCGCGGATGTCAGCGCCGAGGGTTTCAATCCTATGTGCGGCGACCGGCTGACGCTGCGTCTGCAAATGGCCGACGACAAGATCGGCGAGATTCGCTTCGAGGGACAGGGTTGTGCGATTTCCACCGCCTCGGCGTCGCTCATGACGGAAGCGGTG
>Ga0116228_10000490_pt1 | contig 30168 bp, 22 predicted proteins | sample S1TSphfallax_2_FD_89694 | JGI IMG/M metagenome (GOLD analysis project Ga0116228, IMG submission 89694) | Host-associated microbial communities from peat moss isolated from Minnesota, USA - S1T2_Fc - Sphagnum fallax MG | ecosystem: Host-associated > Plants > Peat moss > Unclassified | place... | reverse complement strand
TTAAATAGAAATATTCCATGTACAAATGGTTTATGATGGATTTTTTATAAAAAAAATTTCTACTTGTCAAGTAAATTGCCAAAGAAATTTAGTTGTTTACTTTACCATGCTTATGTCCAAATGGTCTTTAGATTAAATGGAAAAAAAGTTGAAAGAACTAATGGAAAACCTTTATAAATCACTCTAACCCACAAAAAAAACTCTTGTTTTGGACTAAAACAATGGTAATTTCTTGTAGGCCATTGATCATGCATTCCTGCACTCACCCACATGTTGGTATGTTGGTTTGTGAAAGCACACTAGGGTGAAACAAAACAGCACAATTCAATTTTAATGCATTACGAACAAAATACACTAGAAAAATATGACAAAAACATGCAAAAACAAGATACTTTGAATCAAATGGGCGATGTGACAAAGTGTTATAAAATGTTTTTCCATAAAAATTTAAGCATCTTTAGTTTATTTTGTGATCATCTTATATTTCACCATCCAAAAATATAATCTTCAAAAGAATCCTGTAAAAGAAACCAAAATCCTTCAACTTACTAGAGATGTCCGTAAAGTCAGGAAAAGATAGCACCAGTACCCTGAGTTTGGTCATACACAGGGTGAGATTTAAAAAAAACCTGCAAAAAAATACATTAGCATTCAAGGGGCGGGGGGGTGAAACTCAGGAAACCATTTTGATGGTTCCTAAGTTTCATCCTGTCTTTCTTTTTTCCCGAGCGCCTCCACTGCTGCTACATAAATTTTCACTGCCCCTACCTGAACAGCTACTATAATTTCTCTCGAACCTTGTGCATTCAATGCTGAGATTCAGCATTTCGTACTGAGATTTAATAAAACTTCCTTAGTTTACAGTTACCACTAAAAGAGGGGTTAGGGGGTGAAAGGAGGCCCAAAGACAGGGTGAGTTTGCGGATATCTCTATTATAACTCTATAGATAATCTCAAGTTTCAACACAAGTCAAATATCATCTTTCAAAAATCCTCATGTAAAAATAGACCTATTACTTAAGGTCCAAAATCCCTTAAGCTACTATACTCTATAATGAATATAAACACAATATGCGGTAGGCAAGGTTAAAAATAGAATGCCGATTCCTATGGGCATTGTGTTTTCCAGAATGCCCTGTGAATGTTACAGTGAATATTACACACTGTAACGTGACCTACAAACACACTAGAATTTTCTGCCCTGTGGTCTACAAAAACAGCTACGCAGAGGCATTCACAGAGTAAGTTGAGTTATAGAAGCAAAACAGCTCAGTTTTACAACGTCAATGTCAACACACGCGGCGGTTGTAGTGCTAGAGCGCTCAGAAGAGACAACATATTGGAATAACTAGGCGACGGCTCTTGTCCGGTCCTCGGCATGTCAAAAGAAATCCGCGTCCCTTAGATATCCGCGTAGAGAAAATATGCAAAATAAAAAAGTAACCCCTCGTTCATTTAATAAGTCGCACATGACTTTCAATCGACGTTTCTGCCATTCTCTGTGGTTTGCCGCAAACACAAGGTCGAAGAGTAGACACACGTCCATTTACTTTTCCAATTTTCCACGGCATTAAAGAAAGCATCCAATTGCCATGAATACAAGTCCGGTAATGGGTTGCTGCACACATGGTAGGGATTTCATTGGTGTCGCAAACATGGGCATCAAAAAGGAGGGGATGTTTTTCTTCTGCCCTGCAGGTCGGGGTATTGAAGCTGGAGAGCTATAGCCTCAAGGGCTTTTTCTTTTCTCCAACTTTGTGAGGTAGGTGAACTGGCAATTATCCACAAGAGGACTGAGCCAAATTTGGCTGCAGGTCAGATAGAAAAGTAGAGCCTTTTTAAAACCCCAGTGGCCACTATGTACTGACCGGCATGCAAGAACCTAGGGTCTGAATATGGCGATTTCAACTTGTTTTTTTCTCGAAATATGGCTACTGTGGGGTATTCCTTCCAAAAAAATCCTTTGTGCAGCCCCTTTTTTTGGGGTCGGGAAAAAAAAAAGAAACGCCCCACGAAGATCGCATGGACAGTCTCCGGACTCCGGATCCGACGGAGCTTGGTAGTTGAGAAGGTCAAGTAAGGACGGAGAAGCTTCTTTTGGTGGTTGCTGAGCAGCAGTGTTTATTACCCTAGAGGGCTTCCATTGTTTTTCAGCATTATTGCCTTCTTGTCTTTCGCATTGACGAGTAAGCAGAAGGAGTAGCGGTTGAAGGGCAAGAGAAAGGAGGGCGCGGGCGTCGTAATCAAGGAGGTGAAGAATATCGCCGTTTGGTTCAGTTTGGGAGAGAGAAAAGGGAGGATTTTGTGTTCTTTTACCTCTTGCAGGCTGAGAAGAAGCAGGAGCGGTTTGGAGCAAGATGACGACCTCAAGGCGGCTGGCTGACAGGAAGAGCGCCAAGTTCCAGAAGAACGTGCTCAAGAGGGGATCCGTGCCAGAAGGCAGCACGAAGAAGGGAAGCTCGTATCCGGTAGGCCCTATAGTGCTGGGCTTCTTCGTTTTCGTTGTGATCGGCTCTGCAGTTCTTCAGATCTTTAGAACGGCCACCAGTGGTGGCATGGCATAAAGCTACGGACACAACCAAAATGGGTTCGTTGTCTTTAAAAGTGGCCAGGGAAGCCACCGTAGTGCACATGGGGGACACACCACCGTCTGTTCGGTGAGGGTTTACAATATGTCCTTATTGGTTAGACTTGCTCTTAAGTATAGCAGTGAAGTCTGTGAGACAATGGATCTGATGGCGGATCGATGTTGCGACATTTGTATCTCGATCTGATGAAACTATCAAGGGTGGGTTATTGTGGGAATCGCTGATCTTCTTCACTCTGCTGAAGTTGATTGGTATGGTAGAGTAAAGATTCAGCTTATGATTTCCATCACTCAAACCTATTAAACAATCCCATGAGTGTTTCTTTTTTTGATGTGTTCTAAGATGCCATCGAGATTTGACTGAACAATGATATGCATTTTCTCCCTTGTCGTTGTTTGCTTGTGGCCATAGCCACCATAGTTAATGGACAGAGATGCAGAGTACTGGGAAGACTTGCTTACATATGCAACAGTTTCCATTAACTGACACAACTCTTCACTTATGCACAATCTATTATGATGGATCCTTTGAGGATTATGGAAGTTGGGTTGGTGCAATTGATATAGTTGGGGGGTAATGACATTCCACAGACTTCCACAGAGCTTGGTGGTTTGAGAAACATTTTCTGTGTTCATGTGTGGAAGGTTTGTTCCTAGACAATGATGTACTGACAGCTTGAAGGCACTGAAATTGTGGTATGTGCATGTCTTTATTGTTGACCAACTATATTTGTCCTCCAGTTGGAAAGGCCAAAGAGATGCATACTCTGTGGATAGTGAGTGCTAGCTAACATCAAATGAGTGGGAGTCTTCTGGGAATGCGACAGAATCTCAGAATGGAGATTTTTGTATAATTGTTTGTGCAAACTTTTGGGGCAGATTAGTACATATATATCTACATCCACCGGTTTTGGAGCTGATGTAGTTAGTGGGGAGTCATGGGAACTAGTCAATGCTGTTCATGTTGGAGGTGATAGTCTGATACTCCAGAAGTGACTCATGCAAGTTTGTGACTGCATTCATTCATATTGTCTTGGTTTTGGTTTTGCTGGAACTGACATGATGTTTACCTTCAAATAGGTATTGTGGGATTTTCTGCAATCTTATGGATATGTTTTCCTGTGACTTTAGTGGGTGTAGTGCAGCCAAGTAGTCACCAGTGGTGTGATTGAAGGGTATGTCCAGGGTGTAGGAGGCCCCAATCTCTACTGCCCCTCTATGGATTAGGGTTAGATGCTGACTTGTACATGGACAAGCAAATTTGAATTGAGCATTACCCTCACAAGCTTTTGCAGGATTGAATGAGAATTGAATGAGAATATTGTTGACTATTTTTTATGTCATGTCTCTTCAGTGATACCCAACATCATAAACAAGTCTTCTGTTATAATGTGATGGAACCTTGGTCCAGATTTTTGTATAATTGTCTGCCCTAACTTTGGGCAGATTATTATATGCTCTTCTTTACAACCACCATGGGGAGCTGACGAGGGAATCATGGCAGTAGACCTTCACCTTCATTGTGACTAGCAAATAGCATTGACTAGCTGCCATGAAGGTGTGAAGGTTTACTGCCAAGGTTTACTTCTTGTGTCACACTTACAATGTTATGAACAGTCTCAATCCTGTTATGGTAATTTTGCTTTCACTGGGACTGACACAACAGATACCTTCAAAGGGTTTTTTTTAGAGATTTATCCTGAATTCTGTCAATGTATTCTGTAGGGATTGTAAGGCCATGACAGAACACAACACAGTTCAATATTATAAACTCTCATTGGGATGTTACCTACAAAGTGTTGTTGTGAAGGTTCTCTGCAATCCCATAGATATGTTCTCTTACTTCCAAGTAGTGACCAGTGACCAGTGATGTGCAGAAATGGATATGTTCAGTGTGCAGGAGGCTGCAACTACTACACTCTATGTCTTAGGCATGTAGGCTTACATGCTTTGTACAAGCTTCATATGAAGCTTTCCCTCACAAGCTTGTTGCAGCTTGAGTGAGGACACTAATGACTTTCCCATTAGCCATGCCTCTTTGAGTGCTAGCTGCATTATGACCTGAGTCTCACTGTCTTCTTGCCAATTAGAATTTTATTGTTGATTTTTCTGTGCAACTTCACAAACATCTTACTGGTCTGTGCGTTCCATTTTCTGTGTAACCTTGATTTCACAGGGCAATGATCTCATCTGTGGACAATGTAAGAAATTTGTGAGTCGAAAAAGTTTAGGGTTCTTTTCAGATGAGAAGACAACTGTTATGATTAGTCACATGACTGTTGGCATGAACCTGACAGAACCAGCACAGTAGTGACTTGATGAATTGAGGTCTCCACCAAGTCCTTTGAGGGTTGTAACTTAGGCTGATGATTACTGCTGTCTGATTGCAGAGGAATATTAAGTAGTGCTTCCGATGGGTCATCCTGGAGCAATAAGGAATGAAACAAAAATGGCTTGCAGTTTTTGACCTTTCAGCATTTGAGTTCTTAGGGAATCCAATAAATAAATGGCACCAATCATGTATAGATTGTGTTTTTTTTCTATGCTTGTGCATTGATTGGTGTTATGTTGTCAGACCTGAAATATCTGTACTATATATCAGTATTATTGGGTTACCTCTGATTCCTGAATTCTTGACTCAAATCGTAAGTATGGAGAAATTCTCAGTAATTTATCAAGATACAGTTGTGGTCCTTTTTCTTCACAAGCTTGAAGTTGATCCTTGAACCAAGACTCAAAGAAAAACTGTTACCATAGGAGATTACACCATACTGCCAAATCCTCGCAGCACAATGATGAGTTCATAAACTTCTCCTATGGCATGATTTAGTGTTTTTGGGGAAATTATTCAGGTTCACAATTAGGTGCTAGTAGGGTGTCAATTCTACAATATTGAGAATATGTGTTCACATGTCTGCAGAATCTGAGGGTATTTTACTCTTCCCTGGGGATTGAAGTGTCTGTAGCAGCTGCTATTAGAGTTTAAATGTTTAGGTTGGCATTGATAAAGAGTTGTCAATTCTGTCTGTTAGCAATTACTTGAACCTCATATTGTCAGATATGGACAGTTGCACACCTGTTCTTCCCAGGTACCTCGCCCTCCTGTTCCAAGATGTAACTTGATCTCAATAGATATATAGCTTCTATGAACAGCATTGGTTTGGGTTTCAAGCAAATCATTGGTCACTTATAACAAAAGTTCTACTTTGTAGCCCCAACTTTTTCAAGTTTTGGAGACTGTGTTTCATCCCAATGCTGAAGAATGGTCACTGTAGAGGGAGGTGAAAGCTAATGGGATGCTTTTGCTCAAACATGTTGAATTGGATGTCAAGTATGTGGTTAAAAACTAGTTTCCACTTAATATTTGGGTTTACTAGAAGGCAAAATGGTTCTAGCCAGGGATCTTGGAGTGATTTTTTTGCCATCTATACTTCAGTGACCAGCTAGTTCTTGTTGGAAAGCAATTTCCCTTGTGTAGTTATGGACTAGTAATAAGTTCATCATGTCATTACTAACTTATTACTAGTCCACAACTACACAGACCAGTTATTGTGTGGGGAATATCACATCCTGGAAATAAACTATGTTATGAGGATGTGGAGTCTTTTTCCTTTGAAGTTAGCAGGCTACCCATATCCATCCAACCTATCTTGGAATCAAGAACTCTGAGTTTGTATGTAATTTATTGTGCAAATCTTAGCCTGATATTTACCATCTCTTGCCACTTGTTTATTATAACTCATCTACCCATTTCATGTAATTGGAATTGGATATTATGATCAACAACTCTGGCATAATCTAATTGGGAATTGAATCTACAACCAATTTTGCAGAGAGGTTATGGGTACCAAGATGAAGACTTGGGTGCTGATTTTGATAAACATATGTTGACTATCTATCCACAAAAGATTGAGCTTCACAAGTATCTCGTGTTTTTTAAAACTTCCTTTCTTAATGTTGCTGTGGTGGCTATGTGGAGGTCTTGTTTCTGCACTCTTTGCAGATAGCCTTTTCTTTCTTTCTCTCTCTCTCAAATTACACTGCTTCCTGTCCAGATGATTTTTGTTTGAACAGATTGCACTGGTATTTTGTTTTAACAAAGTTGAGGGGCATTGCATAAGGGTTGATGGTGATATTCAAGAGCAACTGCACCACCATCTACTTCATCTGAGAAGTTCAGATACTTGTGTTGTGGAAAATCAAAGGAAAAATTGAGCTAATATGCTCCCCCAACTATTATGTGAAACTAGCAACCTCTGATAATAGTTGAATGAAATCATGAAATAGCCTTAAAAGGCATTACCTTTAGATGTTGTGTCATTGATCTTCAGCAAGAATATTTCATACTCCCATCTGCACTCTTGAATCATGAACACTCTAAACATTAAGTTCAACCTTGCAGCATTTCACCAAATCATTGGCCCTCTCCATTTCCCCATATTCTTGTCCCAACATAGAACGTCTTTTTTCACATCTGAGCTTTCTATTTTTCAATTCTCTTCTAAGGATCATGTGATCTCTAGGTCTTCAACATCTTTATCTCTACCTTTTCATCCTCTTTGCCTTTGGCCTCACCTTTTTTACTTGTGGAATTCCACATGTATAACCTTTAGCATGTGACCTTTGATAAACAATACAAATGCAATGGATGTTTTGTTTTCAAAAAAATTAGACCTGCATACTCCTGAGACAAATACTCTACAAGCCTTGTTGATGGTCTGGTTGGCATTTTGATTGGTAAGCCTCATCCTTGAAATATTGGGACAATCCTTTTGCAAGCTATTTTTTGGAAAGATGGCTGCACTTCAAACCACACAAAGTAGCAGACTGCAGTGTGTTCTCACCATTCAAGTCTGAATTATGTGGCCATATTTCAACCCATTGGGTTGGCTTAATAAAAGAAAGTTTGTCTATTTGCCACCCTAAACATAGTCCATTTGTTGATATGACAAATTCCCATGTAAACCCATCTGAACAAACAAATGAAAAGTACTCCACATTCATAATTGCCATTGGATAATAGAGAGTGGATCCTTGAGAACCCTTCAAAGTCATACAATTAGCCTGACCATAGAAGTGGCCACCATACCCATGATCCTGAAACAATCCCTTCACAACTCTGACTGCAACATATTTCTGTCATAATTTGTGGCAAAGCCCCCAATACTACATCAATCACTCTTCCATAATCTTTAACAAAATCAAAAACATACAAAAGAAAAAGAAAAAAAGATATGCAGAGTAGTGTTGTAATGTGCATCTCATCCCACATCCAAATTGTGTCCATGTGCTAGTCTCGAGCCAACTTGGTACTGAGCAACTATGTTGAAAGCCATTTCAGCCAGAGTCCTTTATTTCTGGTGAAATTAAAAACTCAAAACACAAAAGGTAATCAACTTTGGATTTCTCAATTGCCAGATTCTGAAAAATAAGCAAGTAAGAATCATCATATTTCTATATTTTGTTGCAGCAAGTAGCCGAAAATATAGAAGGATGCTTATATTGTTTTACTTTCATGTCTCATTTATAGCCAAATTCGGCTAAATCTTCTTATGGACAATTTCCACTGTGGCTACAACACAAAATTAGAAATACCATAAATAAATAAATAAATAAATAATCACCCATTCCAGCCATTAAATCTTCTTACGGATTAGTCACCACTCGGACGATATAAAAAAATTCCCCCAAAAAAATTAAAACACATCCACAGACACGCACATTCCAGCTATTCTGGGGGACTTAAGTTGTGGTGCTTGAAATGATAATCACTTTGTCACTGTGCATGCTACTTCAACTTTTAGACCTGTTGTTGGCCTGATATGCACATCACAGCCACTATTTGCTTAAGTAGTTGGTAGAAGTAAATTATGTTGTTCAACCCACACTGTGGCCTGTAAGCATCTCACTATTGGAAACCGTCACGTTTTTGTCTGAAAGTGCTTCCAGCTAATATGTAGGTGAGCTCTCACATCACGATGCCCACCTAAGTTCTAAATGGGACCCTTTCTCTTTCTCTGCAAATTTTATCTTCTCTTCCCACACCCATGGTACTTTCTTGTGTTTATTCGATTCTACTACATCAATTGGCTGGACAGACACAAAACTAAACCAGCATTAGTCCTTACACCCCACATGGTTAGGTATGTTCCATTGTGCCAAAAACTCAGCCATGGTAAAATTCGTATCCTTGCAATTTTCATATTGTTAAGAGTGTGGACTCTGTACAAGTTTTTAATTTTAGTCCACAATTTCTTATTTCTCAATACTGGCAATTCTTTTGCTGAAAAAACATGTAATTCTCAAATAATATTATTTTTACTGCCAAACATAAATGACAAATTATTATTAGCCTTTACTATCAGCCACCTTGCTGCCAAACCAGCCTATGGCATTTACAGTATTGCAATTTTGGATGTATACAAGTTGAATTTGGAGAGCTTGGCAAGCCAACAAATTGTGCTATTTTACCATAGTCTTTGCAACCATATCGAAGAAATGAAATACTACTATTTTGAAATATTGATATGATTGAAAATTTCCTTCCTATCTGTACTTCCTCCCTCGTCTTGGAGGTGGGTATATATGGTTGCAACAGCTTTCCTGATTCATGAACACCAGTACTATTAAGACTGCCACTGCATCGTGCACAGAACAAACATGGCTATGGTTCTGGATCATTAAAATTTTAATCCTTTTCAATTTAGGGGGCTGGACCCAGTGATTTTTTTATTTTATTTTTCAATTTTGTGATGTAGCACAAGTGATATTAGCTACAAGACTAAAGTAACTAAAATCCAAAAGTAAAAATATTTAAGCATCCTTCTATATTGTTGGCTACCTATTGGAACCTCATGTAGAATCTGATATGTAGTTTTTTTGGGTTGAAATCCAAAATTTGGTGATCATAAATTCTGAAAGTCACTCATTTTACACATTTGTCGAAAAAATAATCTTTAAAAACAAAACCACTGGTGAGAGTAACATGAGAATTATCACGTAATATGTATCATTATTTAATGTCAAATTTTCATTTTAATATAATATGTATCATAATAAACACCACATGTTGTACATTGTAATGAATGAAATCACAAAGTTTACCTCACACATGTGTCATGAGCCAAAACAAACCACATTTTCTTGTAGGCTAGTGTATGCATGACTTGTTCGAACATTAAGAGTCAAGACTTGGTTATTCCATTGTAGCAAGGACTTGGGTTGACTTGATTGGCATCGGCTTCTACACTAGGTTGACCTTGGTGGCCCTATAAGCTATGGCATCTGCAGTGCAATCAGAATCAGCAAATAGATTTCTCCTTATAAAAACAGTCTAGCACTTACAAGCCTAGGTTTGCTTTCTTCCATGCGCCATTTGGGTTACAACTTACTATTGTCTTGGGCATCTGTCCCCTGTTTGGACAGAAAGAGCAGTGCCCACCCCAAACCCCTAAAAAAAAAAGTCTTGCCCAATCACAAGAGTCCAGGTCTGGGGACAAACAACACATTTCAGCAAAAACAATGATACAAGGAACTTGGAAGAAGTAGTCCTTGAGAACAAGAGTTCACATAAGCATTTGACTTTTGCATTGACCTGGGTTTTGGATGATTGTGTACAAGGGTCAGACTGGATAGAACATCAAAAGTTTGTCAGCATTTCACCCCTGGGAAGACTACTGCTGGAAACAAATAGGCTGGCCAATACACCACACTACTGCAGGCATTCAAAGTGAGTTACATTATAGCATCCCAACTTGCTCAGATTGGGTGGTGTCTCTTTGCCATTTTGGTTAATGCATGTAGAAAAAAACAGCACTTCACCCTTGGAAAATTGTTGTACACAAATGGGCTGCTCAGTACACAACTATATATGGCATAAATGAGTTATGTTATATTTGTTACATTACCCATTTTTCGGATCAAACTTTCCCTTTGCCTACATGTAGCAACAGTGTTGTCAGCAGTAGACGTATGAGATCCGGTTGCAGACAAATAGGCTGGCCAAGGCCTCCAATACTTACAATGTGTGAAGTAAGTTCAGTTATGTCATCCTCATCCAGATCCACTCAGCTTCGGTTACATGTAGGAAAAGAGGCAGAGCACGTACTTACACCTCAGCACACCAAAAAAAAACTGCGTCAACTTCAGTGCGACCATTGTCTCCATTTACAGAATCTCTGAACTTGGAGAATGTCCCTGCCAAACCAGGTGTGGCAGGCATAACACACAGCCACTTTTTATTACTGTCTTTGGATCATAGATTTTAAGCTGAAGGGCCACAATTTGCTTGCTTCTACAAAGTATACACTTGTACAAGGAAATTGACGCTGCCGTAACTCAACTTCATCTACATCATAACCATGCTCGATCATGGGGTGATTTGTCAGTGAGTCTGCAACTGGCCTCTACTTTCAAGCTGACTCTCCTCTTCTTGTAAGTAGATGAGCCAGTACAACTTCCAAAAGACAGAGAAACAGAGCATGGTACAGCACCCAGTAACCCAGCCACTATCTGCAGCTACTCAGTGAGCAATATGTGCAAACTACATTTGCCAGCAGTTGGTACTTACTCAAATGCTTTAGTGATTTCTTTATTGGGCAATAAACAGTGAAATGCACCGACTTTGGGAACATGTTGATGATCTTTTTACATCATCTATTTGAGTAGCTTATGCCTTTAAAGGGGGTGGCCCCCCTTCCTTAGATGGAGCCACCCCCTGAGTTGTTTGACTAGGTTATGGTGCATTCACACTTGATGTTAAATCAGTGTTAAATGAAACTCTAGGTGGCATCCTAGGTGCCACCCAATCTTAAATGGGCAAGTAGCCTAATGTTAAGTGAATGTTAGGTTAACATAAAATCTTCATGATAAGTAGATATAAGTCTTAATTGACTAGTAAGGTGTTAAGGGACTCAACACTAGAGTCCCTAATACCAAGTGTGAATGGACGTTTAGAAGCTTAACCTCTAAGCCCATTTTACAACTACTTATCTCTATATGACCCATAGTTAAAATTTTGGTTCAATCTACTCATCTATGAATCGAATTACAAATCTGACCATTAGATTCAAAGTTTACAAACTCATTGTTGTTTGATAAGAAATTTAACCAAAATCGAACAAAGGCTGATCACAGAGCAAAGCTAGATTGAGCTTATATGGAATAAGCAAGTGCAGTCAAAGGTTGGATTTGAAAATTCACTAATCAAAAAAATGTTTCACATGGATTAATGTATGCATTCCAATAATGCACTCACAGTGACCAAGTTGGTTAGCTATTCAAAAAAAAAGTTCATGCCAAAATGTGATTCTTCAAATAAGAATGAAGCCTTGCAAGTTTGGGATTGAGAATGTGAATGTAAGGTTCCTTGAAAAGGAGCAACAAATTGAAAAGGATTTCATTACTAGAACTGTTGGGTTATCTCAAATGAGTTTTCAAAGTTAGCCCAACTAAGCTAGGAAGACTCAATGGAGGTGGGCTTCCCTTCAGCAGTTACCCCTCACATTTGACAATGTGATTGCATGTCATTTTCTTGGTCAACAAGTCCCTCACTAAATCCACTTGGATTTGCTTAGGGAGCAAACCATTGGGAAGATATTTGTTATGCACACCCAACCAAAATAAATAAATAAATCTCTACTATCTAAATTGATTTAAAGTATCAAAAGTAGTCATTTTTGGTTTATCAAGTTTTTAGGGTGTTTGGAAGTTAATAAGTTAAGCTTTGAGTGTGATTAGACACACCGTATCATTAGGGTTCTATCTTCTTTGTTTTCAAAAAAATAATCATTGTTGTTATCCCTTGTGTGAATGCTTGAGAATGTATTCTATTTATGATATCTTGGTGGGGTGAAAGCGCAATAAGGAAGTTATTGAAATTTTCATAATTGTAATTTTTTTGGATTGTAAATGAACTTAAATGTAAAATCATATTGAACATTAACATTATCAGTATTTTTAATTATCCATATTGCAATTCCTAAGATTCGTATCAAAAAATATGAATGAATTATAAGAAAATAATGGATTCATAATAGAATTTTGAAACGATAACATTGCATTTGTCACACTTACAATATTAAAAATGTGAATTCAAAAAATATGTCGTAATAGTATCAAAATTAATTTTAAAAAATAGGCCCCCATCAAATGAAAAATCTAAAAGTAAGATGCATGGAATTTTTTTGATGAATGATTGTCACTAAAGTAACCACCTTTATAATTGTTGAGTTTTTACCAGTTCTTTCACGAAAATCATCATTCATCTAGGTTTTTGAAATAATTGGAACTGGTGATTCTGTGCTTAGTCTGAAATATTTGAAAAACTGAACCGGATGGTTCTTTATAAATTCAAGTAACTGCACAAACACTGGTTCTTATTCTCCTCTACATCTGGAAAGCTATGGCTGCCCCAGTTGTTCAGTTGCAGCCTTCACTTTGCTCTGGTGGCTGGCATGACCAGCCTTGGCTTGTTGTCGTATGCCTGAGTAAATTTTTTGAGACGATGAACACGAGCTGTTGCCATGCAAGGTAATTAAATGTTGACAGTCCCTTAGGTCCACCTGTTCATATTGGGAGCAGATTAGTACTTAACCCATTTAAAAAAGATCCGGCTGGATTTATCTTCTTCCCAGTGATGGATAAATAGTGTGTTCAAGCCTTTCCTATTCTCATAAACAAATGTAAAGCCTACATCTGCAAAAATAAATACATTGGTGCATTAAGCAGCTCCTAGAAGAAAGGGAAACTGGTTGATTGTACAACCCAAACTTATTAACAACTCTGTTTCAAAGAGAAAGAAAAGAAAAGAAAAGGAAGTGGTGAATAAATTGTAGTTCTCCTAATTGATATGCAAGCTGGTGAGTACAGAGCAAAATACTTGCTAAATTTGTCAGCCAAGTACAGTAGATAATACCACTTACCAGCTAGAAAGATCCCCGCGGACAAACTAGCCATGACAAGGTTAAAGACTGCTGCCAGTGGCTGGTCTTTTGTTTTTCTTCTTGTTGGGGCTCCCAAAGTACACTGGCTTTGTGACCAACCCCTACTGAGAACTCAGAACCTTCTGTTGTTAAAGCTGGGTTTAAGGGCAAATGCAACAGTAGCTAGCTAGCAGCAATGGAATCATCATCATCATCACCACTACCTTAGCAGCTACAAGTTCTTATACACATGGTCTTTGGCAGCCTGCTGCTGCCGGCTAATTGATTTCTACATTCAATTAAAACTTCCTGATGCAGCTAGTTATGATAGTGATACCATAACATGCAGTTTCTAGTCACATTTTTCCCTGTCCAAACTGAAACGTCACACCACCAGTGACCATTAGTCATATTGTTAAGTCAGTTTGCCAGCTTTTACCAAACTGAACCCATTCTGTGGAAAGAAAGTACTATACCACTAGCAGCACAACTGCTGCTGACCCCCACCTTCTTCTCTCCCCACCACTTGTTTCTGTAATAACCTGCAACATAAATTTTGTTTGCTCGTTTGTTCCTAAATACTTCCTGGGTTCAGTTTAATACAACTACTGGAGTTGGCACAATTTATTAGATTATTAGGGGGGGAAGAGGGGGACACAGTTGCATGGCTAACTGTATTGGCCTAGGCCCTACTGTGGTTTGTTGGAGCAGAGGAGGAGAGAGAGAGAAAGAGAAGCTGAAAATGTCCACAGGATAAGGACTAGGTAAGTAGTAGTTCCACGAATTGGGTTTTCTTTTAAAGCTAGCTTGTTGATGCTGCTGCTGCTTTGCCAGAGGCTACAAGCATCATGTAGGTAGCAGCAACAACCTGATCCCTGTGGAAAGGGGGACTTGAAGAAAGTGACTGTTGGTTTATCAACTCACAAAAACAAAGACATAAACCCAGCATAGACAGCTAACAACTAGGTGCTCATTCTTACTACCTCCCATTGCTAACTGCTTACCTACCTCCCACCCTCCTGGTATATGGTTCATCTAAATTGCTTCTAAATATTATAAATATCCTATGATTAGACTAAATCAGGGTATCTCAGTTCAATTCTAACAGTTCTTGAGTTTAATTTGACCACTAAGAGGCCTTCCTCAAGAGGGGACCAGAGTGAGTGCAGGTTTTACCCGGCCCTTCCACCCCCCCCCCCCCCCCAACCACAAGGCCTTGGGTGAACCAGCACCCACGCTGGTACCCTGGTAAAAATCCCAACTTTTTTTTAGGTTGCTTCTCACCATGATAAATAGCCCATCCTATCTGAGTAACATTTCCTTGGTTGAATGTGGTCACTAAAATGCCTAACTCAAGAAGGTGAAGGTACCAGTGTCGCTTCCACCGGAGGGTTCCATTTGATTAAACTCATTACTCCACAAGTTGTAAAAGAGTGCATGTCTGTACTTAACCAGCTGATTAGTACCCCAAGCTCCTCTGGTACACTAGATCCTTTTTAGGGAGAAGTTAACATGATCTTGTTAGCCCCCCTCCTCCTACATTAATTATTGAGCTTAATCTATAGATAGGGTTGACTTAGTGATATCTTTGTTGTAATCCCAAAACCCCTGAGGAGAAATTCTGATTCTTTCTTTGTCTAGAAAGCAAGATTTTCTGTAAGTATTAGCCCAAAGCCAAGGGTGAGTTGACTAATCGATATCTAACACACTCAAAAACTCCTGAAAAGCAAGCCCGACAATGCGGTTTTGGGTGGTCGGGAATGTTCGAACCATAACCGTCATCCGCTAACAAACATTATCACCCCTAAGTGGAGTTCACAGAAACAGGGAAAATGAGTATGATATGCTGCCCATTGTTTGAAAGCCTAGCATTCCATGTGAAAGATTTGTTTAGTTTTTGGACACTAATTAAGCCTGGTCAAAACAAACTCATTACCTATCAAGGGATTTTTTCAATGTTTACTACTATACAGTGGTGTATACTTTATAGGTACCCATTGGCAACAAGCATAAACTACCTCCTCATCTGAGCCTACATTTAGTAGACATACACATGAGTCATGTTAACTATTGTCCTAATCAAAATCAGTGTACTAGAGCTTGAAGTATTAAGCTAATGGGACAGGTATTGATTAAGTCAGGCTTGGTTTTCCCAACGGTTTGGGCCGTGTGGGGGAGAGAATATTAAGATCCAAGTTTCCAGTTTTAACCCATTCTCCTCGTAATTTATAAAGAAGGTAAAAAGGAGGTGACAAACCTAAGTTCATTAGGGTATTCATCACTAAGACTGGGAGGGGTCAGTTCTACCTCAGTGGAAATTAGACATGCGACGTCAGTTCATTTGACATTGAGGTTGCACTGTCCCATACTAGTTGGTTACCAAAAAGCCCTGCCCCACTCACCCAAGAGCGACTTGCACCATCAGATCCTACATCGAACAGAGCATATTGGATGTGCACGGTAGTGTTGTGTAATTCCCCATCTGGATGTTTGTAATGCTGCCTGGTCTGCTGGACCATCCCGATCATCTCATTTTTTTGGATGGTTGCAAGCAATTGTGCCTTTCTTTTGGCGGGCGGCATGATGAAACCCTTGGCTCATCAAAGGCATGAAATCATGGGAATAGTAACTGGATGGTAGTAATAATGACCCTTCTTTTACCTTATTTCTCTGTTTTATTAGATAATCTGTCTTTTACACCTTTACTTTTAATTAAAGGTATTTTCACTCATTTTCACACAGATTATTACTTCGTACTACTCCTTGGTAAGTATTCCTGCCGTATGTCTGTGGGACCCCCCAATTATCAATAAGTGAGTTTTAAAAATAACATCCAGCCTAATGAGTTTTCGACCTTCCTCTCCACCCATCCCCCCCTTCCAGTTCCTAACTCAAGGCTTGGCTTCTGATCAGCTTCTTCATATGCCATATAATTTGGCATGTCTGGTTTGCGTATGTATTGAGGACTTTATACATACATAATCGATTGTAGGGAGCATCTGGTTAGTGTGGCAGTGCACCATTTGATGAGAGCTCCCCAGTCATATCATGTATCCTGCTGCCATCTGACATTTTCATACCTCCCTAACTCCTTTTTGCATGTTCCTGGTCACTGGTTGGTGGAACCTCACAACTAATGGGTTTTTTCTTTTTTCTTTTTTTTTGGTGTCCCATGACCAATAAACTAGGTGCTCCCGAGCAATCAGAATATGTCCGGTAACTGGCTAGTTACTATGAATAGTCTCAATGATCACACTCCTCAACTATTCATAGTAACCTGCACACTCTTGCTTGTTACCTAGTCCTTAGCCTGGCTAGGGTGAAAATGCTGGGACCTTGACAATAGTAATAAGTAATCAAGAGAAAAGTCATAGGCGGGGATGTGCCTGATTTGAACACCTTTTTTTCCTGGAAGAGCAAAACAGCTTCCCCAATCCCTACCACCTTTGGCCTAGAAAAGACGCCACTAGTGCATTTCTGCAGCCTATGGGATGCCTTTCCTGGAGTAAAGACTTTTTCAAGGCATAATCTGTTAAAAATAGCAGTTTACTTTTCTCAAAAAGGTAGCGCATCCCCCGAAGTGGCCACCTCCTTCCAAGAGGCTGAATTCTATAATCTAAAATGTCTAAAAAGTGGCAGAATCTGCCTTCAAAATCCTTTATATGCATAAGAAAGCCCAAGAATGCTCTTCTTCTCCAGCGAACATGTGCTCAACCCCTTAGAGCCTCTATGTCCCTTTCTATACCGATTTTACAGCTACTCAAAACTTTAGTTATAAATCTGACCCAATTCTCCTCCTCTTCCATAGGATCACAAAATCAGCAGTTGGATTCAAAGTTGACACAATTAAAAATCTTTTGTAGAAATTTCAGCCAAAATCAAGCCAGCTTGGATGTGATAGCAAACCCAGAGTGAGCTTATGCAAGGCTGGGTAGGTGTTGCCCAAGGTTGAATCCTAAGTTTCACCAGCCTGATAAAGAATCAGAGATGACACTCAAGCATGCATCCTTATATTGCAAACACATTAGTTGCATACATGTCAAGAAAATGCATTTATTGATGATGAAATCTTGTCAAACTTAATACCCTACCCTGTGATCAAATTGAACAACCAAGTGTTGAATTGAGTTAATTTTAGAGCAAGGGAGTTTTGGGCATCTCAAATTATGTTTTCTAATTTTTGACACATGTTAAATCCTAATATTTTGACAACTTGGACAAGGGATGGTTTGAAAATAATTTTTGCACATGATGATCATGACATGTGTTAAAGGAGGATGTTGAAGATTGGGATTTAAAGGAGCGCAAGAAGAGTTCAAAAATAATTAGCAAAGGTTTTTGGGTGATGATCGTGACATGTGTTTAAAGAGGATGTTGAAGACTTGAACTTCAAAGAGCTTTTTTTAAATGATGAAATCGCACCATTAATGACCAAATGTGTTGGAGTTTCAAATTTTTGTGTTATTTCAAGATTATACTCTTTGGAATTTCATACTATGTTTTGTTTTTGTCAAGTTAATTTTATATAATTATCTTTGAAATTTCATGTGATTACAAGTTTCATGTGTTGCCACTTTGAAACATATGGATACAACAATTATTGTGTTTCACATTTGTCAATTTGAAATTTTCATCAAATTAGGCAATGTTTTCTTGAAATTTTTTACACTTTCAACATTTTTCCCTTGACAATTTTGAAAATTTTCAACATCTCAATTTTTAACTAATTTTCTTCAAATCTAACCATAGAGTAAGGTAAAAGGAAAAATATCCACTTGGAAGGGAAAGGGAGGAACAAAAAAAAAAAACTGACATCCAACCAACAGACAACACCTATTAATGCAAAAGCACAAACAAGGGCTAAAAAAATTATTTAGGTTCTAAACTCATTGGTCACATGAAGTAAATCCAACAAGGATATGAGTGGGGAACCTAAAAAAATAAGCTAGAAGAGGCCTCCTAAACAATAACAACATGCTTCAAGATAAAGATGGTTTGAGCTCTTTGAAGAACCACTTACACCCTTTGTTTATAAAATGAATATAATATTGAAAATGGAGGGTTTCAAACAAAGCTTTTAAGTAACCACACCATGTTTGCAAACTGATGAAAAAACTCATCAAATTGTTAATGAAGGAACCCAAATACCTTCATAGCGAAAAGGAAAAATACATCCCTAAAATGTTGATTGTGATATATCTTGTTTTTTGCATGGGCCACAATTGTTGCAACCATTTGAGCAATGGTTGCTTGCAAAACTAAATTTGCCTAGATGGGGTTGACCATTTATTGATCATGGGAAGCAATGTAGAAAAAATTGATGATGGCAATTGAAACATATCAATGACAAGAAACTTTTATGTTATGCCTAGTGTAAAAAATGAAACAACATAAAATGTGTTGCAACCCTAGCCTTGGGCTCACGACCAAAGCAAGGGCTTGCAAGGTTGCGAACCAAGAGGAAAGCCTAGGAGTCACGCCACATGCTCCCGAGAGTGTAGGAAAGTGTGAAGGAATGAACCCTCACATTTCCAAAGGAACTTCCACTTTGGGAGTTAGAGTCCTAATGGATTAGATGTTTTCCCGAATGGACTCCTGAATTTTCAAAAAGCATTTGCAAAGGTCAAAACTCAATGGATTGCATCTTTAAAGGCCTAGATGTTTAAAATGGGCTTGCATGACCCATTTGGACATATGAAACACAAATTATGGCTAAAAAAAAGGTCGGGAGTTAAATTGGCAATTTGACTCCCAACCACCGACCACTAAAAATCAAGAATCACCTTGATTTCTTCGAGTGCAAGTGGCATGCGACATATCTTTGGAAAGTTCTCGATGATTGCTACAACTTTTTTTCAGACCTCATCTCAATTGAAGGTCTGCACGTAAAGTTATGGGCCCCCAAAGTCACAAGAGCCCCAACTATGGGAATTTCAGGACTTTCACTTGGGAGTTTCGAAACAAAATGACATTTGGATGCTAGTCCCATGGCCAGACAGAGAGTATACTAAAGGGGAAGGGGTGGCTTCCCCCAAGTTCGGGCCGTGGTGAGCCTTGTGAGTCCAAATTTGCCTGTGGCTTGTCCTAGCACCAAAAGTGCTCCAACTATGCACTAACCAACTTGTTGTTTGGTTTTGTGCTGGTCTGTTTGAGTGAATGATTACTTGACATTCTTCCTAATCCCATCCCAGAGTTCCAGCATGCCCCTCTACCCCCAAAGTGTTGCAAGCCAAGGAGCGTGCCCCAACTCCTTGTTCTTCCGTTGTTTTCACCTCATACTCACATTTGAGTTTGTCAAGGAGCTTGGGCACGCATCAAAATGAAATGAAAATATATAACACATTTTGAACACAATGAATATAAATGTTCCATTAATGACAAACCAATGATGAATCTAAAAACCCTAAACCTTTAAAGAATAATGGTTGTAGGAGATGCAATGGATTCCAAAATTACTATGTAAAAAAATAATGGTTATAAGAAATGCAATGGATCTCTTACAACCATTACTCTTTTACATAGTAAGTTTGGAAGTTTCAATGTGGACCACATGCAAATGGAGATTTTCCTTTTCAAATTATGTTAAGAATGCTAGTAATCCTTGGATCATTATGTGTCATGTAAGTTCCAAAAAAATGATTGTCAAAAAATTAATTAAATTTTATTCCTCTTTGAAATATTTCCATATTCAAGAAAATAATTTAGTTTGAAAAAAAATCCTTCTTTGAGTTGTGTTTTAAACATTGAAGATTCCTTATGTGTCCAAAGATTCAAAATTAGGAAACATCTTGAAAGAATTCCTTTTTGGCCACAATCATAACTAAGGCACTTCAAAAGGAATTAAGATTCCAAGATTTCAAAGTCCTAAATACAAAGAAAATGGTTTTAGCCAATTTTGATTGTGTGACACATGCAACTTAAGTTATGTGTACTTGAAATCATTTGAATTTTGTAAATTATGTTTTTATATAACATTAGTTTACATCTAGATGATTCATATGTGCTTCACAACACATTAAATAATGTTCATTTATTAATCCTTATCCTTGTGGCTTAAAAATATTTGAAATTTTCATTTTTCAGACATTTTATGAAAGCTTTAGAAAATGGATATGGTGTAGTTTTCACAACATTTGATATCCAACAACAAGTATATGGTGTAATTTAAATTTGGTGCAATTTGGAATAAGTTTATTAATCCTATTGATTCCTATACCATGTTACAAGAATGTTGCAATTCTTATGACCATGACTAAATTTTATTTCTCACAAATCTTAAGGACATTAAATTGTGCATACAATTTATAAATTGAATTGTCCTTGTGTTCATTGGAACTTATAAAACTCATTGGTCATGTTGAATTAAAGACATAATATAAAGAAAAAACATAGTCATAATTGAATTTTGTGAATTGGAGTTCTTTATAGCATGACATTCCTTTTTGGGTACCTTGATTGTGACTACAACATTTTACTTCCAAAATTTACCTTTTTAAAAAAATGAATATTCCATTTTCCTAGTTGTCCTTTATCACATTTAAGGTTTATGTTAAGTTAGGTTTTTTGGTTTCCTTTAAATTTGGCATGAATTCAATGTAAATAGTTGTGAATATTTTCAAATTTTGTTGAAAATGAAGAAAACCTTGATGTTGATATCAATTATAACACCTAGAGAAATCATTGTTGAAAATTTCAACATGGGAAACCAAAATTTAAAGGTTGAACTACCTTATAAAATAATATAGCTTATAACGATTATTGAGATCAAGTTGAAAGGTTTTGATAAAATGCAAAACTAATTCCTAGCGTGTTAAAGTGTGGTGAAACTATCCAAGGATTTTGGATCAAATAAGCAAATACTCAAAGCATGGAATTTTTTTGAGACAACATATTAAGTGTTAAATGGAAATGGTGCAAATGGAAAATAATCAAAGGAATATTATGGACATTAAACAAAACATTCATGTAGGATGCCATATATAACTGGGATGTCTTTTAACTAAAAAAATAAAATTTACATGCTTCATGTTTTTTGGAAGGCTTGTTGTGAAATGGTAAATATAAAAATTAGAGAATCCAAATTGACAACTAGCATTAAATAAAAGATACTAGGGTGCAATACATGGTGAGGGCAACAAAATCACAATTTTTATGGAGGTTAATATGATAGCCCCATTATCAACAACTAAATTATTGTAATCATAATAACATTTAAGTACATCAAGTGTAATCAATACACTTGGTTTTTTTACAAAATATCAAAAAATATACTGTTGTTATAAAGCTTTAATATGTATACATGACAATGTTTCAAAATATTATTGGAACATGTGGAACAAATTTAATGAATAGTAGAACACTGAAAAGCGATATAACTAGTGAACTTTTGTTATTTTTGTCATTTTGAAATGACTTGAATTGCTCTAAAACTTACATAATTATGAAAAATAATTATTTACACCTAAATTACATATATAATAATATAATTTGAGATTTTTCTTAGCATGAATAGTTTCAATTATTGTAAAAAATTATGAATTCATAATCCAACAACTTTTGTAACCAAGCTTATTATACCACATCATCCTACAAGCAAACCCATTGCTTTCTAAATAAGCACTTAAATAGGCAAGTGTGACTCCATTTATCTTGTTTGCATGTAGAAATAAACATTTTGCACATTGGAAATGGGGTCAAATATATTGATATCACATGCAAGGGATGAGGAAAAATAGCAAGGGAGATGTTCAATAGCTTGACTTTAGGTTGTAAACAAATAATGTGAACAGAAACCTTTAAAAAAAACCTTTTTGCAATACCCATTATTGATTACAATGATTATCAAGAATAATAAGAATCCATAAAAGTTTCTAGAATTTTTCTTAAAGATATATATTTCCAAAATGTGGTAAAAAAATAGAATCTACATGAAACATATTAAAAAATGAATATTTTAAATTAAGATAATTTATATGGTGATGATGGTTTTTCACATGTTTATTGTAGTGCATCAATACTTTGGTCTAACAACTAGAAATTAATGCAAAGAAATCCTTGAATAAAAGTTTATAGATTACTTTGATATTTTTTTATGCTTGATTATTTCTTGCACAAGTGATTTGTAATTGGGGCTATAAATTCCAAACACAATTAATAGAAGCAATCAGCCAAAAGGACAAAACAATATATAATCCCCAAAAAGGAAATTACATAGATTTATAATTTAATCAAATGTGCGTCCAATGAAAAATGTTAAACATAATATAAGAATTTTCTATACATTAAATATATTTTAAAAGTCAATTGCATTGATTCATGCATTCCTTTTGGTTTTTGAAAACCACAATTTGAACAATTAATAGTTTTACTTTGAATGACCCAAAAGGACATTTACATACTATCAAATCTATTATTAGATATTTTTATTTACTTATTATGACATTGTTTAATTGTAGGCATACAATAATGCATTATAATTGTAAATGTAACAAAATTTATACAACTCAAAGCTTTTTCTACTATTAGATAGTCATTCTATGAACCCCAACTATGAGTAAGTGTTATTGTAGAAGATTAAGTTGGCATAATGTTCTAGAAGGCCAAGTTGGTGAAATATTTTTAATGTAGTACGGGTGGAAAGCTTAAAAAACCAAACTTGCAAAAAGTTGTAAACACTTGGTAAAGCTCCCTCGAATCTTTTATGGCAAAGTATATAACTAAAAGACATTGTTGGCACCACCCATCAATTTCATAAAAACAACTCATAAAATATGTAATACACTTCTATCTCAAGTCTATCCTTGCATTAAACCTTGCCTATCAATAAAAGCTTCTAGATTTTTTGTTCATTGTCAAAAACTTAATCAATATTTTTTGTCAAATCTTGTACATAATGTATCTTTTAGTCTTTATCCTATCCTTGATATAGTTTGCCAAGATTGCTAATAGAACTGCTCTACATCTAGATGCATTGCCATGGAAGATTCCATTGTCACAATGTTGCAACATTACATAATTTTCAACAACAAATTTAACAACTTAAAAAAACTAACATCCAACTTTAAACTAATCAACCTCAATCTTTAACCCTATCTTTATAAGACCTTCAATAATAAATCCAAGAACTTTGTAGAAATGATGTGAAGGATCTCATGCTCAAAATGCCATAAGTGAACATTCTAAATGAGTTCATTTTGGAAACCATCATGTGTCAAAACTAGTTATTGGAAAGATGATAAGAAAATAAATTCAAATCCTTCACACAATTGTGAATATATCTTTTCGTCCACCAACATATCCCATAGTTAAACAATGGCTAACAATCTTATGCAAATTGATGTTGCACAATTGAAGCTTTTCAAACCAAACAAAAATTACAATAATGATGGCAACAACTTTGCATGTATTAGGGAGAGCCCATGGATGTTATGTAAACATGTCCAAACCAAAAGCATAAATTCAAAACATGTAGTCCTTAGTGGAGTGGAAAACAAATTAATTGTCCAATCACAATAGGGACCTTGTGATTGAATAACATTACTTTAGACAAAATAAAAGGTTTTTTTTTGTTTTTTGCAAACAATATAGTTTATTTCATGGTCCTTGTAAACAGACATATTGTAGAACCTGTGATACATGTGAAAGCCTTAGTAGATAGTGGCACATCTTGCTTTTGGAAATGTGACCATTATATTCAACCTTTAAAGGTACCATACATGAACTAGTTTCAAATAGTGTGTTTAATGTCACCAAGTGACTATTGAATTTACTCATCCTAGGACTTTTGTGATTCAAGATCTACATATAATTTGAACATTGATTGGCCAATAGGGATTAATTGGTAACTAAGAAAATAAAATTATTTAGCCAATATTCATTGGATCTTGAGAACATTTTTTGGAAGTGGCAAAGATTAGCACACCCTTTAGTATGGCCATTTCAAGTACAATTCCATGCCTTTCTATAGATTATGAATGTTCTTGTAAATTTTCAACGCATGATGAACAACATATTTAGAGAGTCCTTTAATAACTTCATCATCATGTATTTGATATTTTCAAACGGTCTAGAAGAACATGAAAAAATGTACATTGTGTCTTCAATAAATTTTAGTGAATGGGGTAAATGCATTTTCTATCATAAGGTCAAGTTTTTCGGCTACATCATCTTTAATGATAGATTTTCAATGGATCCAAAAAAAAATTCAAACCATTGGTGATTGCCAAATCCCATCTTTAGTTCAAGATGTCTTTTTGGTTCTATCACTTTTTGGGATTTGCAAATTCTATTTGTGTTTTTATTAAAGATTACTCAAAGTTTCTTGCCCTTTTAACTTAGATTATAAGCAAGGATAAATTCAAAGTTGGACAATGATAATATAGAAACCTTCCAAATGTTGAAAAATCCAAGTCATTACAATTCCCATTCTAATCCATGTAGATTAGAATTTTCCATTGAAGCTTATGCTTTAAATTTTGCACTTGGAAGTCAACACCATGTTGTTTCAATATGGAAGTTACAAAAGTTATAGTGGCTCCTAGTGCATCCTATTGGATTTCATTTGAGGAAGATTTTAATAGTTGAGGGTGAATGGAAACTATATTGCCTTCTGGTGTCACATTGATGATTTTGTTGGGCACATTATGTTCAAATGTTATGGCAAATAACATAACTTAAAAAATTTCAATTGACAATTGTTTTAAGATTAGCAATTTGACCTTGAAGACAATTTTTAAATTATTTTTTGAAAACAATGTGAGAAATATTCATTTTAATCTTTTTATAATTTTTATAAATTTTTTTTATGATTTAACAAAATGTATTCAACTTATAATGTTCTTTTCTTATTTGGTATTTTATGTTTTTCTTAACATTGAATTACTTCTCTTACAAAACATCAAAAATGAAAAAAATAAAGAAAATCACATAAGAAAATATTTATTTAATTCAATTTTGCAAAATATAAAAAAAAATGTTCATTTTTCAATAATGAATGTTGAATGTTCTTTCTTTTAATCCATCAAAAACCTAATCAACTTTAGAACTATCTTTGTTTAAAATAATTCAAAAGTCAAATAGAAGCATATGACTAGTAATTGGCTATATTATTAGTAATTGACTAGTATAATATAATGAGTAACTAACCAATATACCAGTTTGATTAATGCTAATTTACATCTAATTTATACATAAAAAATCATAAATTTAACATTAATTAACACAATGCATTCATTGTGATCAATAGTTGGCTTTTGAATTTTAAAAGTATGGATTCTAATTGTTTATTGGAATGTCAAAAAATGAAGGTATTCACATTGAATTTCATTCCTAATTTTCTATAGTGACTAAATCCATTGTGTAAGGAACGAAATAATAAAGTCATACTTGAAAGCCTTTGCTTTATAACCTTAACCAAATTTTAGTTATGGACTTTTTAAAGGTCAAAATTGGATTTGTTTTCATAAGTCCTTATAAATTAGAGTTTATTTATTTAATTATTTTTTTGGCTTGAAGCACATTTTTTGAATATTTTGGGAATGTTTTGTTCATATGGACTTTGTGGGTTTTCTTTAAGATTTCCTAATTGCATACACCATATTAGATAACATTGATATCTTTTCATGTAGGTTTTAACCTAGGTTCAAAAGGGTTGAAGGTTCACAAGTGGATGAACATTTGGTAGTGAAATAATACAATAATCCTATCTTAAAGTGTAACAGCCATGTTCATTTGAAAGGGGCTTGCATGTTACGGTGTACACAAAAAATTATCACAATTTGATAGTTTTCAATACCTATCTAAGTTTCATGCATCATGGTGAAAATTTGGAAAATAATTTTCACTAAAATTTGTAATAGATGATGGTTTATGTCTTAATCTAACATTATGTTGTGAAATCAATGCACATATGCATGATATAATAGTCCAACAAAGTATTATGTTAATTTGCAAAGCCTTGAAGCATTTATGCAATTCCAAAAAAGGATTAAGAAGAAGTGCTACATTTAATGATAATTTGTCCATGAAATTTTACACATACAAAAAAGAGACCATAAAAAAAAAATTCCTTATCAATGTCTTCAATTTTTCTTAAAGTCATGGAGTTTAAATTAAATGATTTAAAAATGTTCATTAATACATTATGGTATGATAACGTCAATGATTATGATTATTTAAAGTTGAAAAATGTTCTTCCGTTGAAGATTTACTTGGGCTAAATGTGTTTTTAATCATTTGAAAAATAAAATGAAGTTTTGAATTTCTTAAATAATGAAAAATTGTTCTCAAATAAGGGTTTCTTAAAAACTTGTATTAAATTATTGTTATACATTTACAAAAATGCACACTTATGATTCAATTTCACATACATGATTCTTGTGACTTCTTTTAATTTTGAGACCCAAATCGTTATTTATATGTGATCTTTAAAATAAAAAAAAGTGAATGAAATCTTATTTGTTGTTACTTTGATACTATATGTAGTTCCAATTTTCAAACAAAGTGTGTACACCATAGCATGCAAACATTTTTTTATGGATTCATATGGGATTTGTAAGGATTGTATTTGCCAAAAATGAAACACTATATATATATTACATGCAGTCTTGATATTATTTATGAAATTTGTGACAAATCACTTTTAGCTATCATTAATGCATTTCAAGGAATGGTGATTTTTTTGAAGGACATGTAACATGTAGTCATGGTTTTCATTGACCACAATAACCATGAATATTTTATGAATTTCTGAGTATTTAATCATTGCTAGGCAAGATGACACATGTTTTTATCCCAATTCAATTTCACAATTTGTTTATTGGTTGGGAAGACAACAAATGAAACCAAATTTGTTCATCTCATATCCTTAAACAAATAGATGTTCTTGACCACCAAAAGTCCATCCTTTTGAAACTTAAACATTTATGTCAAGTATGTCATTTTAGAAAGCAAGACCATTATCAACATGACCCTCCTTGTTCACAAATGCACAATAGCCTTGAAAATCATTTTTTGGCCAAGAAAACTTAAGACAATGCTTATGTAACCTAGTCCAATTGAAGTAAAAATGTTTAAATAAATATTGGTGTAAAGTTTTGAAAACATGCCAAAACCCTAGAGGGTTCCATTCATTACTACATAACATGATTTTTATGCTAGTTTTTATGATTAAAATTTCAGTCATGATGGAGAGTGGACAAGAAATTGTTTAATAAAATTGGACTAGTTGTTTATGCCAGAAATTAAACTAAATCTATTTGATTGAAATGACTAAAACTATTATTTGACACGATTGTATTAATTATTATTTTTAAATAGTAAATTATGGAATTTTTTAATTTTTTAATAATAATAATAATATCTTTTATGATTAAAATTTCAATCATGATGGAGAGTGGACAAGAAATTGTTTAATAAAATTGGACTAGTTGTTTATGCCAGAAATTAAACTAAATCTATTTGATTGAAATGACTAACACTATTATTTGACACGATTGTATTAATAATTTTTTTTAAAATAGAAAATTATGAAATTAAAAAAAAAAAAATAATAATAAAAATATCTTTTAAATTTTTGATTTTTTTGGGACCGAAGCATGGACAAGTCCAAAATGTAATCACATTGGACTTAAGAAGGCAATGTTGACAAATTTTTTTTGCTAGGGTTGATTGTTGATAGTTTGGTGAACTTGGGGCAATTTGTCATGATGATGTCATGATCACCCAATGTGGGGTTTGAACCCTAACCTCTTCAACTACTACTTAAACTTTTACCATTTGACCACCATTTCATGTGATGAAATAAATTATTATCACAAAATATATAAACATACATATTTTTTGGATATTGTGCATTATAATTTTAACATAATTAGGTAATTTCATAATGAAATTGATTACACATGTACATATTTAATATCCTAATTATTATTTTTAGTTTCATAATTCCACTGAAATTTATAATTATTTATGATTCCAAAATTATGTAAAATGTATTACATTAATTTTATTATTAGAAAATTAAATTAACTGAATTTGATAATATTTAAATTCCAATTGTTAAACATTACATTGATTTTTATAGTTGACTTGGGGAAAATTCAAATATTATAATTTTATTTAAATTTATTTAAGGAAATACTACAATGAAATTAATTTCATTCTGAAATTACATAATTCAATTTTACTTTTTAAATTTAAAAATCTTAAAAACAAGTTCAAGTTTCAAGTGTACATTAGTATTTTTTTGGGGCAATAATGTTTTAAAAATATTAGTTTTACCTTCCATTTTCGTGCATGTCATTTCATTATATTTGAATTCTTGTCCCACATTTTTATTTTATGCGATTCATTACAAATGACAAATGGGAACATGAAATCCAAAATATACTTTCCTTTTTTTTATTAATTCAGTTTCTATTTTTTTTTTATTAATTTAGGAATGCCAAATCATCAATCATATTTAGATGATTGATTTCAATCACATTAGTGAAGTTGCACAACTCCACATGGGTTCCATGTGCATACGCTACATGTGCAACATAATGTCCATTTTGACTAAATATTTGATTTGTAAAAGTCAAAACAAACATAATATTTTAGTTCAAATAAATGCATTTACTATATAATTGTTTTAATTGTGATAGTCCTAACAAAAAAACCATGTTTTGTAATAGTATGGCATAATACATATTTAACGGTTTCAAGGGCAACATGAAAGCACACTAAGGTGGTTAAATTTTGGTAGATTAGAGTCCCTTTTCAAAGTTCTTTTTTTAGGTAATTAAAAATTGGTTTAAAATATGAATATTTAGATTATATTGAAAGTAACATTTTTTTCCATTTCCAATTTCAAGTCATGATGTTATAAGACATATAAAAAATATCATAATATAATTTTTTTTTAAATAATCATTTGTAAATGCTTTAAAAGGCTTTTAAAATAATTGCAATTTTTAGGATTTTGAAAAATCCATAATATGATAGATTAAAATCACATTCCATTCATTCAATGGATCTTTATTTTCTTAACATAATTCATTGAATATCCAAAAATTTCAAACACATAAGATTAACACATTGTAGGATAAAAATCCATATCCATGAGTTTTGTAGGGCATGACATAATTTGTTGTCAAGATTCAAAAGTCTATTATTCATTAAATATTTAGGATTTTGATGTGTTTTTTTTCATTTTTAAAATGCCAACTTTTTTAGCATTACATATGTCAATCCTTTTTTTGATATTTCAATGAAAATATTATCATGTCATATTTAAGTTTCAAAGAGATGTAGGAAAAATTGCAAGTGTGACGTTTAAAAAGGGACTATATAGTGTGCTTTCACTTGACACTATCCTTCAATCTCATTAACAAAAGTCATGACATATGTAGTGCATTTCTATATCAACTAGTGGGTGCCTGTGACCTTCGGCCACTGTGAAGTCCCCCGGTTTCTTTAAACTTGGTTCATGTTTTAGTTTTTTATTTTTATGTGTTTTTTATTTTTATTATTATTTTGTATAATAAAAATAAAGTATTTCTTTTTCACTTTTATATATATATTTATTTGGATGCAAGTTTGAAGTTTGGAGAAAGAAGACACACCTCATTCTTTTTCAAGTAGGGTTTTTCTTCAATATTTATAAGTTTTATTTTTTCT
>Ga0116228_10000489_pt1 | contig 30171 bp, 16 predicted proteins | sample S1TSphfallax_2_FD_89694 | JGI IMG/M metagenome (GOLD analysis project Ga0116228, IMG submission 89694) | Host-associated microbial communities from peat moss isolated from Minnesota, USA - S1T2_Fc - Sphagnum fallax MG | ecosystem: Host-associated > Plants > Peat moss > Unclassified | place... | reverse complement strand
TTTGTTTTTGAGGTGGAAGCTATGCCAAAATTTCGGCAGATAAAAAAGAAAAGGCACTCATAGTTCACAACCAGTGGCATGACCGCCACGTGGTCGTGGACGTCATCACATTTAGGGGGCAATCAGCTTAGGCTCGATTTCCACGTGTCGGAACACTCACTGAGGATGCAATCATGGCTCTTCCGATGGTTCCACGTGTAGTACCAGTTCCCACAGCGTCCACATGCAGCCTGTCGATTGTGGCAGATATTATGGCTGGCTGGCTCGCCAGAAGAATATATGCACCTGACCAACTCCTTTTTCTGCAGCGCCAGTTTGAGTTTTTTGGGTGAGGTAGGAAGAAAAAAAAAAGAAAGTAGCCTAAGTAACTCAAACTTGGATGTGAGAAATATTTTAGCAGGGTCACATACTAAGCACAGCTGGAGATGCTCTGAGCTAGCAGGAACAAGCTGCTTTGCTTACACACAAAAAAGAGGAAGCAGAAGAAGAAGAAGACAAGACAAGACATAGCTCAGCAAGGAGAATTCATGCAACCAATTCCAAGACTGTATTGAATGCTGGTTTGTTCCACAAATAGCAAATCTGCATGGAACTTAAGAAACCCACTGAAATCCTCATTTTTGTATCACTCCTGTCAAACCAGGTTCACAGCAGCAGCAGCAGCAGCGGCAGCTTATTATAGCTGGCTCTGCTGAAATTTTCTAAGAGAAAAGTCTCCAGCAAAAGACTTAGGCTTATCTAGACTTTGTTTTTGTTTTTGGGTCTGATCACGTGCTGCTGCAACGAGCTGGATATAATACTGATGGTCAGCTGCATAGTCTAGCTACTGCATAATTGCGGAGTTTGTGAGAGCGGCTAGCGGCCGCGCCGGATCAGTTCTTTTGTTGGAGAGTCGAGACTAGGTAAGCATGCATGACATTGGCTGCCTGCTGCTGGGTCTTGTGTTGAGAACTGTTTTGAACAGAATCTTTTGTGTTCAACACTGGGTTGTGAGGCTGAAGTGATAATTAGGCACCCGCAAGAGATCATGTCTCTGTCGAGGGTTGGGTAGTACTATTTAATAAGATGTGCTTTTTGTTCTTCGTTCTTGTGATGTTCGTGTAAGGTTTAATTTGAATTTGCTGCCGTGTGCCCAGATCTCGCTCTTTGAAAAGTTCCGGCATTTCTGAATCAAAGTTTAAGCTGGAGTTCCAAGCTGCCGGCTGCTGAAGTTTCCGTATTAACTACTGCATCATCTCCAGAATATTGCACACAGATCAGAGAAAAACAATGAGCACGGAAATCGAGGAGAACTTATGTCTGGCCGACGCATGGTTGAGTACTGAGCTCATGTACGACCAGCATCATGTAGCCTTGCATCTGCTGCCTAGTTCTACAGCTTGTGATCAAACTTACAGCTCCTATTTTGGTTTCCAGGACCTGGCCGGTACTAAACCCTTTCGGGACGACCTAGAGAATCTGTTCAGCTGCAGTAAGTCTGGGTCGACGATGAAGATTTCTCCAGCATCCCATAGTACTAGTACTAACACTACTCCTGCTGCTGCTGCTGCTGCTGCTGCAAGTGATGATGATTTGATGTCGCGGGTCAATAATGATGTCATGCAGTCCCCACCCATGAGCAGCAGCTTGCTGGATTGCAGCATGCGTGCACTGTGTAAGAAAGTGACGCTGAACGAAGCCATGATGCATCAAGCCATAGAGAGGCTTGGTGGTGGAGATAAGGGTTTGACGCTCTTGATGGATTACGTCAGGTTTTGGGCAGACGAGCGCAGTAGCAATTCTAGTAGTACGTCCTCCGGAGATCAGCAGTTTTCCATATCAGGTTCCCTGGAGCAGCTGTGCGTCACACCCTCCGCAACAGCAGCGCCAGCAGCTACGTCTTCCACGGGTACTCAGACGCTCATCGACTATTCTTGCTCATCACCACATACCAAAAATGGGCGCAGATCTTCCTCTAGAAGTACTACTCTTGTTGGTGACCATCTAGAAACTCCACCACTTGCAAGCTTGATCTGTCACCGGGGGGCTCAACTTCCTGGACCTCTGCAGCAAGCTGCTGACTTGAATTGGCAACAACAAAAGAGAAAGCGAAGCGTGGATTCAGCTTACACTGCAATGGGTTTGCGCTGCAAGGATGATCCTGGATCAGTAGAGACAGGAGCCGCCGGCGCCCAATACTTTAGGGTTGGAAACCACCAACAGACTACAGTCTGGGACACACAACCATCAGTACTAGTGCAGCACCGCTATGGCAAGCCGCGTGCAGCAGCTGGTAATAGTTATTACTCAACTCCGACTGCTGCTGCAACGCGAGCAGCTCGCAAACATCGAATGGCGTGCCAGCGACAGCAGCTCAGCAAGAGTTATGGTGTTGCAGCAAATGCTGCCAGTGCCCACATGAGCAACAGCAGCAGCAGCTATGCCATGCAACAACAGCGGCCTGCTTCTCCACAAGTAGCTGCAAGTCTAGCTCAGTCTGCTGCGAAGACAGAACCGATACTACTGTCTCCTGGGGCTACAAACATGAGCTCATGGAACACTTTTTCATCAACAGACCAAAGGGCATGACCTTGGCAAGATTACAGCTATGGGAGAAGCTTCAACCCTGAACCCTAAATCCAGCTGCGAACCAACGACAACAAAGCTGCAGCTCATGCAGCTCATGTCATGTCCCTTGAAACAGAAGCAGCTCCAAACCAGACTATGAAGCAAGCTGGTCCCAGCTACTTAACTCTAGAAAAACTAGTCTAGTTCATCGAGGAACCCTAATCTAGTGTCTCTGCAAAATAGAACATTTGTCACAGCAGCAACAACTCTTCTTCTTCTTCTTGATAGGAATTATAGCAATATTATTGCACAAAATATTCAAACCCACCAAACTCTAGTCTCTCTGGTGAAATGCAGCAACTTAGTGTAGACTGTCCAGCCAGCTCTAAGTCCATGAGAAAGTGAGCACTTCTTTTGTGCCTTCAGAAAATTGTTGTGCTGTAGCTGGCTGGTGATTTACTGATTCCTCTTCTTGTGTTGGCACATGCAATTGTATATATATACATTTGTGTCTCGCTTTATAAGATGGAGTTTCTTTTTTCAAATTTTTTTGGTGGGGGGAAATTTTACCTGGAAAATTGGGACTTGATCAATTCTTTGTGAAGAAAAGAGTAACTTTGCAGCAGCTGACAATTAATTAGAGTTGCTTCTTGTAACCCTACACTTCAGATGTGATCCAAGTTTATGTTAGCACTCATTGATTACTAGAGTTGCAGCTTGTTCTTTTGCTGCTGGATGGCAAGCTCTTCCAAAAGTCATCTCTAAACTTCTAACAGTTTTGCACCTTCTGATTCATATTGCTCTCTCTAAGGAAGAAATAAAATTATGGGTTTTTGGAATAGAAAATCATTTTCCTATTTGATTGTGCACTAGAAATTTTATTATTCTGGTATTGGGCCATGGGTTATAATGCTTCTGCATAATTTTTAACAGCCCAATGCTGTCAGTAGGCTTGGCTGCTTATACCTAAGGACTTAACCTTCTCCAAGGAGTTAATGTTACCTTGATAGATTTCTCAAAATTGAAGATCTAGGAGTATCTCCACCCCACACCAGCCCCTTTTCAATAAATCTTGCAGCAGGATCTAGCACAAATCCTGCTGCTCTCTGGTATTGATGGTCCATTTTGCAGTGGTCATTTTAACTCGTTTAAAAGCTTTTTTCTACTATGGATTTGGACAATGACTATTACTCATCCAGATGTAAAGACATAAATGGTCTTTGAGTGTTTAAAGGGACTTCTATGAAATTTCTGGGTGGGGATGGTGGTCATTAAACAGTATTCTACTTCAAAATAAAGGAGTTGTTTGCCGGGGTGGAGATGCTCTAAGTTTTGTAGTGCGAAGTCTCAATCGAGCATATTGAGGAAGTAGATTCCTTTGTATGGTCAGTTTATCATGTGGTCTGTGAAAGAGATATTGCTCAAAGGAAGGACTTGTATACAGCCAAGATCTCAAAAGTGGCCATTCCAAACAAAACCGATGACTCACACTTGATGTGTACTTTGAGATCAAAGTGCAGGTTGGTGCTTTTGGTTGCAAAGAATCCTGTTCCATACATGCTAGATGTGTACTATACATAATTTCTAGATTCTTAGAAGTTTACTTGGACTCCTTTTCATGCTCAGAATTGGATTATGGATCACTTTTCATCCACATGCAGAATGAGGTATAGGCCCAACTTTATATGCCTGGGGTGTGGAGGTCTAATCAGGAAGAGACATGTCAGGGAGTCAATCCCTAAAGCTGGTTATGTGGCATGTTTACAAAGGGTGGGCACTGGGCATGTCAGGCTGTAGGAAGGCGTTGATGTGATCTATATCTTGCAGACTAAACTGTGTTCTCTTAAGCTCATGGTTCGTAGTATTACATCATTTCGTTTTTTTGGGTCTCTTTCCAATGATGTCTAGTGGAATAATTTCCACAATTGTGTCAATCTCAAATATTCATCTAGTGCAAGAGTTTTCAATAGGTTGTGGGCTTATGACCTAAAATCCAAGGTATCCTATTTATGGGTTTCACAATCCACTCCAAGTGTGATAAAGATATGTACACAACTCTTGATGTTATGTTTTTTGAATCTAATGTGTTAATATTACCATTATCATTTTGCACTTTCAACATCCTATCCTTTAAGGACTCACATACTATAAATGTTTCAAGATTCAAATTCCATAACAACTCACAAGTCTTTAAACATGTTCAATTCTTTGTACTCATTTGAAAGCAAGGACGTACACACAATGATCTCATGAGGTTGAAAAAACACTTGTTTCAGCTGTCACATATGTGGGTTTCCTTTTTTAACAAGGTGGAAAGTGGAAGGTCATGAAATAATTCAATTTTTTCTTGGACCATTTTGGTAGACTCTTACTTGTATATTTGGCCACATGTCCCGATTTAAACACAAATTTCATTTTCCATTCTTCAAATTAATTTGTCCACTTGAACTTAAATCACAATGAATTCCCTTCTAACAATTCATCATCTACTACAAATGGGTCAATTCCTCAACAAGTCTAAGCCTTTTTGCAACCAAAATGAATGCATTTTCAACATTTCAAATTGAATTTTTCAAAGGTAAAAGACATGCTAAATTTAATAAAATTAATCTTCTAAATATAAAATAAGATTAATCACGATGATGCTCAAAACATTCCACCCATATGATTAGATAAATGGTTACACAAACATACCCTTAATGATTTAAACCTGAAGGTGCCCAAAAGTTCACATAGAATACCTCCAATACATGATAACCAAACTTTGCCTTACACATACATAAGTTAAATGTACCTATACAAGATAAAAGTCTTACAAACCTTTTGCCCATAATCTACCCAACACTTACAAACCACATGGCATAATCAAAATTGTACATACAAGGTGGATCTTAGTAAACAACATGCAAGAAAACCATAAAGGTGTACTTTACCCTATGGTTAGATTTGACAACCAAATATCAAATTGAATTAATTTTAGGATGAGAGAGTTTTGGCACCTCAACTTAGGCAATGTTGTTTTGGAATTTCCTTCACTTTCAACATTTTTCTTTGGAATTTCTGAATTTTTTTAGCATCTTAATTCCAATGGGAATGATTCATCAACATTAATTTATGTAGGAGAACTTGAAATTCCATAAGTCATGGGCCTCTCTTGAACAATTCCAAATTGGAATATGTGTGAAGACCATCCCCAAGTAAAGAGGCATGGAAATTTAGTGTTTTTTTATATCTATATATTTTTAAAGTCTATTTTTTCAGCACCATATTCATGAGAAAATTTTCAATACCTTCATCAATTTGCATCCCATTTCTTTTCAATTCAAATTTGAATTCAACTTCAATTCAAGTTGCATTAAAATGTTGATCATTACTAGTAATGCATAGCAATGTGGAGCCCAATTTTTCGATTAATTTATGTTGAATATAATCAAAGCATATAAGGTACCTATCAAGGTGTGCATTTCATTACATAGGATTTGAACATGTTCAAAATTTTCAATTCAATTGGAACCAATTCACATAACATTAAATGGCCTTATCCATAATGTTTGCTTCATGACCTTTGACATCATGATTCATTACATTCTTTTGGGCAAAATGCGAAGAGTATACACAAGGTAAGGCCCCACCAAATAATCACCAAACTCTTTAAACCACCTCCTCAAAGTGGTGGAAAAAGTTTGTCCCAATGTTGATAGGTTTTAAGTTTTAAGTAGGTTTAAATCCAATTTATAGTTCAAGTTCTAAGGCCAAGTTTTGAATTGTGTTAAAATTGTCATTGAAATTTTGTTGAACAACAAGCCTCTTTTGAGAACTAAATTAAAACTTGAACTAAAGGTGTTACCTCATTTTAAACAACACTAGAACAAAAATTGTCTCTTACAACTTGTCATTTATAATTAAAATTTTGTTCCCTACTATAACAACTAAAATAATAGAAAACAACATTGAGTTGTAAAATATAATAAAATTTTCCTAGTGCAATTTCAAGTTGTTTAAATACATAAATACAACTAAACTAGGCCTACATTTTAAACAAGTTATTATATTTGATCAATTGTACATAAATAATATTGATTCTTTTTTTTTGAATTGTGTGCACTAGTTAGACAAATTAATATTACATTTTAAAAAAAATTAGTTGTATGTGATTGAAATGATCCCAAACTTAGTCTTAAACCAAGTTGACTATCTTCACTTTGTCGATTAGAATTAAATCACCTAATTATTATTACTTCCATGTTAGATCAAGATTCCAAATCATTTTAACAACACCCAATGCCCATGTTATTACCCATTATCCAAAATCCAAATGCCAAACAAGTTTCAAAAATAGAAAAGAAATAGGTATTAGAAAAGACACAAAGGAAAAAACAACTTGTAAGTTGGTAACAACTCAAGCTTCAACTTTTTGGATCGTATCAAATTATGTTGTCCTTCTAGTTTTGAATAACTATTCCAAAAGGAAAGTTTTGCAAAGTGAAGAACTTTTAGTTGAACATGTGAATGACAAGCACTAAATGATGGTTAATTGATACCATAATTTTGTTTTCATGAAGGTTAGCATAGAAAAATAATGTTCATCTTCAACAAAACCAATTACTTGCATAATAGCAAGTTCAACCAACTTAATATACTATGGGATCTTATTTTCAAAAAATTGAAAAGAAATAAGGGTTTTACACAACTTAGTGACTAGGTTGACATCAAAAGGTTTTTGCATTGCTAACTTAACATTTTTTGTCATGTTAAGCACAAATAGAGATCTTTGAAGGTCAACAGTAATAGCTATAAACAAGCCAAAAACCCATACCTCATTAGGTCCTACCTTTTTAGGTTGACAGAAGGCTTCCTTGATGATTACCAAATGAACATTGAACCTTTTTTCAAGTTTTGGTTACAACCAATATTGTGGGAAATAATACCCAATGCATCCATAAAATCTTGAACAAGGAACCGGCCTTTGTAATTCAACAATAAGTTGAATGGTGGCTTCTTAACATTGCTACTTCATAAATGCAACAACATTTCCATATATATCCTTTGTAACAAAAAATGCTACCCTAGTTTGATTTGAAGATGTTGCCCACATGTTTTGCCCAACAAATTCAAAAACTAAATGATTAATTATGGTGTTCAAATTTGTAATCCAATGGAAACTAATGTTCTCATGAGCAATGTTGATTAACGCAATGAAATTATTGAACACATTGCCCTCAAAAGAGGATTGCTTGTCACAAAACATGCCTTGTTGTAATGTAAATTTTTTTGAAAAGAATTTTTTTTGAAAATTTTGGGCCATTGATAGAACATCGCCCACATTGAATAAAATTTACTATTCTTATTTTCATATGTGAAAACAATAGATATTCTAGATATCTATATAAAATTTAGAACAAAATTATTTCATTTTTCATGAGAAAAAAGGGAAATGTAAGACGTCATAGGAAAAGTGAATTTAATTGCCCTAAAGGAGTGAATCTTTAGTGTTCCAAAAGGGGTACCCCAATCATGCTTTGAACCTTTTACAAAGTGGTTTATAGTTGCATATGCAACTTATATTTGCGACTAATGTCAATTTGGATGAAAATGAGAATGAAAAATACATTTATATCATCCATTTTTAGTGGCACCCCATAATATATGAGAACATAGTTGTTTTTGCGACTTGGAAGGTTGTTCATAAGCCATTGGACACCATGTGGTATCTTTTCAACTTGATTTGTGACTATAAATCCTAGTCACAAATACATAGGTAATTAAATGTGAGGAAAAAAAAAAGTTGGGCAATGAAATTGTTGGATTTAGTGGTCTAATTGTTTTTCCTTAACTTTTTTCAATGAATTAACCATTAAATGTGTAGTAGGGTTTGGTGGGTTTGTGAAAATTTCAGAGGACCTATGGCAATTAGTGGTAGAAATAATGTTAGTTGTACATAATATGTATGTGGCTAAATAATAAGTATTTTATCATTTTGATATGCCATTTTAAAAATAATTAATTAATTAAGCTAGGTAATTAATCAATTACTAAGTTGTAAATTGAAAAGTAGTAAATAGTAAGCAATATGTATGTGGGCTAAGTAATAGGTATTTTATCATGTTGATATGTGATTTTTTTGAATTAATTAATTTATTGAATAGGCTAGGTAATAAAAGTAGTTTATGACCCATTTAATAAACATTGTATAGTAAATAAGTTATATATCATGCATTTAAATTACATTTTGTTGGTACAATTATGATCTATAATTTTTTAAATCAAATAGAAATTTGAGATGTGAAAAGGGTGAAAGGACACTATGGTGACCTTTTTTGGGGTGTCACATTGTATTATTTTTCAGGGGTGTGCATGTTTGAATGTATCCCACCTCAAAATTTTGAAAGAATTTCACAATATTTTTGCATATATTATGTTAGAGTATAATTTTGGCAAGACATTAGGGAAAAAAAAAAATCATTTTATAAAATAGGAGATTGGAATATATTCATGGAAGCAAATGTAATGTACATGTGTATTAAAAAACACAAATATATTCCAAAAACAATTTAAATGATTTTTAATTTTTATGAAAGTTGAAGGTATATGGAACCATATCATTTCATATAGTTTGAACCATGTATGATGTGATTAATTTGAAATTTTCATTTCAAGAAATATTTTTTTCTAGCAAAGATGCGATACATGTTTGGTAAATTGAAATTTTGACATGTAATCACATTCACATGGAACATGACAAGCATAGCTAGATGGGTCATTTAGAATTTTTCATTATAATTAATTATTTTAATGACTAATGAAGCTTTAAAATTAGTGTAGTCAAAACAAGATAGTGGCCCTATTATACTAATGTATATTATAAATATATTCATGTATTTTTCAATATAGATAATGAAAATTTATTATTATTATTAAAATTATCTTACATAACAATAATTTTGTAGAAAAATAATAATTATAAGGCCCAAAAATCAAAATTGATACCCAAAATTAAATGTACCATACTTTTGGAACAATTATACTGTATGTATTATAATATTAAACCCAAAAGTGCCCCAAACAAGGGTCACCACATTGTGCTTTCACCTTAAAAAAAAAATTTAAATCATAATTTTAAATAAACTTAAGATATTATAATAAAATTTATCTTTCCATAAAATCAATTAACTATATGGAATTAATTAATATTTACAAATTAAAATTGATTATTTAGTTTAATCTTCTACATATAAAAAAATTTAAATAAAAATGATTATATATATATATATATATATATATATATATCACACATTTAAATTAAATTCTATTGGTAAAATTATGATAGATTAAAAAAAATTTGCACAATATAATTTTTAGAATCAAATGAAGGTTTAAGATATGATATATATTATATTATCCATTTATAAATCATGCGATTGAATTTAATTTTTCGATGGAATGGTTATTGAAATTGTATTCAATAACAAAATTCAAATATATATTTTTTTCAAATCTATATATATATTTAATTAAAAAAAAATTAAGAGGAAAAAGTTTATTTGTGTTCATTATTGGAAAAAATTTAATTTTGTCAATTAGACAAAATTTGGTAATGAAATATCAAAGATCAAAAATGATGTTTTCTATCATGTTTTAAATGAAATAACTAAATAGAATGCACATTACTTCTTTGCCACAACAAATGGGTGGCTTGGTGGTAAAAGAGTTAATCTCCATCTTTGGGGGGTTCAAGAATCAATTTCCACATATGACATGGGTTGTTGCCAATGTTGGAATGTTGACCAAATATTCCCTACCTACCTAGCCAACTTATGCAAAGTGCCTATTTGGTGAGCTTAAATAGACACAATAGGAGGCCTACCTAACATCCTAAACTAGTTTTTAAACATTAACATATGTAATGACACATGTCAACATGGTACAAGTTAAACTTAATGAAATTACCAATAATATTATTATTTTAATATATAAGTAATAAATATATAAATAAATATAAATGATGTGACTACATTGTTGAATCATAAAAGTAGTCGTTAATTTGTAAAATTTTAATACTGATGAACTCTCCTTGTTTGGAAAATTCCAAAATGTTTTGGGGCTATGATTAAAATAACCATATAAGCATTGTATCAAAATTTCAATGGAAGAAACTAAAGGTAAATTTGAGAGGGTTTGTATTTCAAGATTGGTCCAATGTTGGACAAGCGCATGATAATGACACTGTGAAAAGTAGTTCACTATGCAAATGAAAATTATGCCAATCATGATGAAACAAGTTTTGAAATTACCAAACATTACAACTATTTGAATAACTATTTTAGTCATAATGAAACAAGTCTTGAAATCACCAACATTGTGATGGATGGTGCAACTATCCAAATAGCCACAATAGTTGTGATGAAACAAGTCTCGAAATCACCAACATTGTAATGGACATTGTAGCTATCTAGATAACTACATCAATCGTGACATGAAATAAATGCGGGGAGATGTAAGTTATTGTGGCTCACTTTTTGTGTCTTTATAGACTTTCTACAAAGTGTATTCTATTCAAATGCCACAAATGCATTGTAAAATCATCAATTTGACAAAAATATTTATGGATTAAGATTGCCAACTTGATAAGAATATTTATTAAGGGGTGAAATTCAATAAATATACACCAATCATATAGTAATGGACTTTGAAAGTGGACACATGGACTATTATTTGGGTTCTGCATTAACATTCAAATGCATTTTTTGTTATGATTTCATCTCAATACTTTTTTATAGGGTGAAATTCAATTTATGATACACGATGGGAAAAAATGGATTGAAAAAAATTATTAAAAAAAATCTAACCAACAAATAATTACAGATTTTTGAATGATTAGATTTGGCTTTATTTTCAAAAGTCCCAATCTTGGTCATTTTTTGTTGGATCAATATTTTTTTCTCCTAACATGTATAATAATTTTTTTTAAAGATGTGCAAGCTTTCATATGGACTTTATTAATTGATTAATCACCACATCTAGGGCCCACTCAACATTGGTTTTCAATGTTTTTTTTCATTTTAATGTTAATTTTTCTATTTAAATAAACTTTTGAGACTAGGACTCTTGTTGATTTTGAGCCACCATAGCTTGCATCTACTCATGCCAAAATCACTAGCATCGCAATGGACACAATGTACACACAATGCACATTGCACATTTAATCATAATGCAAATTTCAATGAACACACCTGTAAGCAATGAACATAAACATTAAGACATCATTTGAGCACAAGTTATAAGAAGTGAAATGAAAAGCACAAATGCACTTGAACTTTAAAGGTTTAAAAACTTCCTGAATTTGTAATTTGTAATTTGGATTCTAAATTGTTGCAATTTGTAGCTACTTGCAAAACTTGCATTAAGTTGAAAGCTCTTTGTTCACTATTCTAGCCTCCAATGTCTTTCAAAGCACAATGACTTTAATATGCCGCTAGTTGTAGCACTCACTACTCATTGGTTCATCATTGAGTCCTAACAACAAATTCTCAAGGTGAAATATTTTCATGAATTACAAACCATGAAAGTAAATGGAATTGCCAAGCTATTGGCCTTCCTTCTCATTTTGCCCTTGAAAGCTTTAAGATCCAAAAAATAAAATGCTGAGTGTTAATAGTTATAGGAGTCCAAGCATGGTGAAGTGGGATTTTGACTTGGTGTTAAGGTTGCAAAATGACAAATTATAAACGTAAGATCCAACAATCCACATTGATCCTAGGTAAAGGTTACACAAATTGTCACTTTCTCAAGGGGGGCAAAAAGGTGACATGTGGCTTGTCATTGTCTTCATCATCATGACATTGTAGAAACCCAGGGGCTCCTTTTGCAAAATGGGGGAGTGAAAAAAAATCCCTTTGTGAGATTCATCACTTCACATTTTAGGTTAAAAAAAGCGAAATCTTGTTCAATAAAAAAAAATTGGTACACATATAAGTGTATGATACAAGTGTCTTCTCATTGTCCCACACCATCCACTAACCATAGGCATCCCAACTAGTTGTTAATAAAACATGAACATTGCAAAAAATATATATTTTGATGGATAGAAGTGGAAAACATGTTTGGCTTGGGTTGTTTGATTTGAATCAGTTTGAAGTGTTGGTTGATTATTTGATAGTGATGTGTAAAATTATGCTTGAACTCCAACTAGCAAGAGGGGGGATGAAAACTTGCAATTGCTTGGGATTTCTAACAAAGTTTAAAACAAAAGAATGTTTATGGTGATCCAATGCAAGAAAAAATTATGCCCTTGTGAATATTTAAGGATGTTGTGGAACATTATGAAAAAGGGGTGTTTTGCAACTAGCCTTGCAATTCAATTTTTGAGTTACAAAGGACATTTGCAACTCACTGTATTTATACTTTGTGAGTGTTAATGAACAAGTTGCAACAGTCGCAACTCACCATATATACGGTGCAACTCATTGCAACTCAATTGCAACTTAGTTAAAACAATTCATTTTCAACTACTATGCAATTCCATTATAACTATACACATGATGTCATGTTGATGTCATTAATTATCATCCATCTATTAAAATATGACATGTGGCATTATGAAGTTTTTTAGACATTAATTTTTTTTCGAAATATTGATCTCCATTGTCCATTATGATTGTTAATGATGGTCCAAGATTGTGACATGTGGCACAATAAAAAATTTGCCACATGGCATATTAATTATATTTTGGAAAAAATTAAATTAAAAAAAATAGTAGTTAGGTAGGTCGTACATAACCATAGGTAGGTAGGTTGGTAGGTCTTAAAACTTACATACATACATATTTTCCTAGGACCTACCTACTTACCTACCTAGGTAGGTAAGTAGGCAAGAAAGCACAAGACTAAATACACTAAAGAAAAGCCATGAAATTTTATTTTATATTTTATGTTTTACTTTTAGGTTAAACTTTTTTAAGTTCATCCCAAAATGGCACATGTATATTAATGGGAGAACATAATAGAACAAGCCTTCTTTATATAGTTTGTAACATGGGATTCGAAGACAAAGTATATGAGTTAAATCTTTAAGTTGTTCATTAGTTGAAAATGGAGTTGCAATTATAACACTTAAACACTCAAGGTAATCTAGATCCAAGGGGAGGGCTCCATTTTTTTTGGTGTCTGAACAAACTTGAACCCCTCCTATTGGCAAATCTAGTGCATTAGAAGTCGTCAAAAACATAATATAATTGAGAAAGTTATGGCCCTTCAAAGTAGAGGGGGTTAAAAACTAAAAAAAACAAACCATCAAATCCTACAAAGATTGGTTCCCAAACACCAACAAAATTCCTTGCATGTTGTTTTATTGTTATTAAAGTTCAAAGATGATTTGTAGAACTTCAGGTGGCATTCCTATAACACTTTAAATCATTTTAAATGAATAAAAATAAAGAAAATTATGACATTTGAAAATAAGAAGGGTCCAAAGAGAAAAAAAAGGAAAAAAAAACGTGTTTTGTAGGTTGGAAAGCTTATTTCTTTTCTTGTTATATTTTCATTACTTATTTTCCTTTGCACTTCAAAGATGATTTCTCGAACTTGAGGTAGCATTCCCATAACATTTTAAGGCATTCAAAATGAAACACATATGATGAAAATATAAATAATTGATGAATATGTATCCTTATTAAGTTATAAGTAGTTGTATTATAGTCATAACATAATTGAACAATAATATTTTAGAAATGGCACATTAGTGGCCATATTAATTATATTAATGGGAATCATAATAAAAAATTAATTGCAAATGTATCCCATAATGGATGGTGGAAATGTGGACATGTGGCATGATTGCATGTATGTACATTGTACATTAGTTGCAACATAGTTGTTGCTTTAGTGACACATTTATAATAGTTTTAAAGTAATTATCACATGTAACTACAATGCAATTCTTGAAAAAGGCAAACATGGTTGATTACATATGTATGTGTGATGTGTATAAATTACCATATAAAAGACCCATTTTGAATTCACTTGCAACTATAATATAACAAATGATTTTCTAATGTGACAATTAATTTATTAATACACCGTATTTTTAAGGGGATAGTTGCATAACAATGGTATATGAGTTTTTTTTTGAGTTTTAATTGTAGAGTGTGTGGTTTTGGTGGACACAATTTCTCATAGTGGAATAAAATTATAGATTAATTTACACATAATAGTCAAATCAATCTATCATTATAAAGGTTGCATATCTTAGTGGCCTTTCAAACATGTAAATTTTGTTAAAATCCAAAATGAATTATTTCAACATTAATATTCTTCAAAACTGAAATTTATTGAATTTTTTCTCATCTTGCAACTATACAATATACAAAAGTATTTTCAATGTGATTGAAATTTAATATGACATTATATTTTAATATTTTTTTTAATGTCTTTCATTTGAAATTATAAGGAAACAAATACATTGAAAGAAAACCCTATATATGTTAAATAAGGATGAAATCCATCCACAATAAGTACAAGGCATGCGAAACAAATGTAAACACACAAGAAGAAAACCAAAACATCAAAATAGTAGTAATGAAGTAGAAAACTTAATGTTAAAATGGCATCCTTTGCCATAAATCAGCTAGTGATCAAGGTGCATTAGTTAATATGTGTGGAAGTGATGAAGAATTGTGATTAATTGTGGAAGCTTGTTGAAAATTGCAATGGCTTGCACATGTTAAAGGGCTATCGACATTCGTTACCTATAATAAGATATAAAAATCAAAAGTACTAAGGAGGTTTGTTGATGGTGAACTATATTAGCATGTACAAAAGTAATAAAAAAAGAATCAAAACAAGGATGGAAACAACCATAGGTTTCTATGGTAAGGGGAATGAAATCATATCTTGGTGCTTAATTTGTGTAAGATTGTGCTTTGTTTTGAATAGCAATTGTTGCTACATGTGTTGTCATCATCAAAGCATGTTGCACCAAATTTGTACGAGTTAGATCAACAATGATAATGTTTGCCAAGGTTCAAAAATTGTCTATGGTGATGACAATATCTACTTTTCTTCATGATTGGTTAGGGAAAAGGTGAAAAACCCTTTGTACATGAGTTCCATTTTCCAATGCAAATAACTACAATGATTTCAAAGTGTATCATGGGTTGTAGTGCGTTCATTCCTGCAGTGGGCAACATAACAAATGGACACCCAAATCATTGATAGTATGACCACATTAACATTATGGAAGATGTGTAACCATAGGGTGTGGTATACCAAAATGAATATGTAACATTGTAAGGAAATGGGTTAAAAATAAACAAAATGAAGGGGTGCTTGGAGGAGTTAATAACCAAGTTTTTTTTGTTGGATTTGCATAGGAGCGAAGACATGTTCACATGACATTCGAAGGAATGTTTGTTTGAAATGAAATAAATTCCTTTTCATATGATTGGTCCATCAAAGAATATTGCATTTGAAGATAGGATTGCACCATTAGACTCTTGAAAAGCAAAGCATGTGATTAAATGATCTTAGGTAACATCTCACATGTATCCCATAGTGTTATCTGGAAGGGATAAATTTTGGTCTCTACATGTGCCACTACATTAAAAAGAGTAGGGTGATCATCCTACTAAAAATGAAAGACTAGTGCAAAAGTGATCACAACCCAACATCCTAAAAAGGCGGGGATAGTAAGTTGGACCACTAAGTGATGGCCTACCCCCTCAAACAAATAGGAAGAATGACTTAACACAAGCCAAATGGCCCATTGTGGTGTTAAAGGATCTTGAACCTAATAGCTTTTCCAACATAACTATGGTATGAACATCAAATTCGGTGTAATGTTACAAGATACATGGTGTTGGAAATACATTACATTGTAAGTAGCCTAGCCATTAGGCATAACAAAGTGAAAACATTGCAAAAGTTGCTTAAAGATTTGCAAGCATAGAAGGGTTAGTTGTTGTGATAAGGTCCTCTTGGAGTTCATTTGATATGAAGGACTCCACAAAAGAAAAAAAAACCCACAAGAACATTTACAATATGAAGACTGGATTCAAGTGTAAGAAAATATGGAGGAAGTGATATAGACTAGTCTAACCCCTGTGAAGACCAAACTACACATTTTGCCGGTTGCATTAAAAGTTCTAATGTTGTAAACTCCTCTTGTAATTGCAAAAAAATAGTTACCACATATGAGGTAGGACCAACTATACTATTCTTCTTTCACTTTGAGGTGTACAAAATTGTGATGTGTGTCACTTTAATTTTCCTTTCAAATACACAATGGAACAAAATGTGTGGCTAGTTTGTTGTTGACATTCTATTGAATGTACCTATGCACCTTATGGAAAACAATGATTTAAGTGGGAGTGGGATCTTGCAATATTCAAGTGATTGACATCAATCATTCTTCCTACTAAAAGAATGTCACTCAATGTTTTATTCATAAAGCCCAAATTTTGCATTAACAATGTCATGGTTAAATTCCCAAAATTAAATGCCCATCTTTTTATCATGTGCATATTAGGTTATCATTTGTAGTGCAAAGGGGCAAAGAGCCCAAGTGAGAGAAAGAACAAATTACTTGAATGGCAAGAAAAACATATCTTCTCACTCTTCATGTGACATCAGATACAATGCATTATGTTGTGATCAGACATGCAACTTGAAAAGTGTGTCAGTCTCCATTCAAGGTCAAGTTATGTCGTGTCATTGATGGATAAAATGGATAGAGTCTAAGGTGTCAATCTGACGCCCATCAGTTGATTAGGTTGTACAAATGTGAGCCTCTCTTGAAAAATGAAGTGGGGATGAGTTATAGCTAGTCCATGTTCCACCTCCAAGAAGTGATAATATTTTTTCAATTTCCTGAAGTTGTGCGATTGGGTAGCATCCCACGTCTAGGGATTTAACATTAAATGGCGACAGTTTTTTTCTAACTTGTCTAAATAATTTTTAAAATTGTTAAAAATTTAATGCTATCAAACTAAAATTACATTTGGACTCTGATTTCAAGTTTGTAGAGAAACAGGAATATCCCCTTTTTTGGGCATTTTGGCGAAATTCCACACAAGCAAAAAACGCTGCCATGGTAGATTTTTTCTGGATAATTTGAAAATTTGCAACATAAAAGTGCAAAGAATTTTGAAACCAATAAGACTACAAGGTCTAAAAAGCATTTGACAGGTTTCTTCCTGTGTTTACATGATAGACATTGGTAAATTATTATGGTTAACCCTTTTACAAATTTGAACACGAGTCAAACAAACTAATAAAAGTAGTTGGTAGTTTTGTTGTTTTCTCTTAGTTTCTTTCATGTCACACGCTGGGTAATTGTTGCTTCTAGCATTTCATATGACGAGTTCCTTGTTCCATTTTTTCTTAATGTGAAGACCAAGCTACTCTCATTTTAAAAGTGTAATTGGACAGCATATTACTCAATGTATTTTTTTCCTCCGCTCTTTTTTGGGGGGAGGGGGGGGGAGCATTTCAAAAAATGAAATGCTCACTTGACCCTTTTTTCAAAAAGAACAGTAGAATCATAGCAGTTCTTTATTCTCGGTAAATTCCTTGGCCACGGATTTACCACAATCTGACCTACTCCATCTTGCACAGGCCCTTATTTTAGCAAGGCCCAGGACCTCGGACTTTCTCTTTCTCTTTTAATCCAAAGAGAAAGGGTTTTTTCTTCCTTCGTCTATTTTTCTTCGGTCCAATGGCTTAAGTCCAGAGCATATTAGGTACTAATTGAAAAAAACAACATACTTTAATATGGGTCAACGACACCCTAATTTAAGCTCTTCTAGAATCGCCTCCAATAAAATAAATAGAACAGCTGTCAGCGTAATCCAATGTACTTGCAACTTTATTGAACAAAATAGGAAATTCATGACCTGGCTACATCTGTCAGCAAAAGCATGACCTACTACAACTTTCAAGTCTCAGGGTTCTTCTTTTCTATTTTGTGATATTGAAAATTTGGGTGATTTTTCCTTCCCAAAAAAATACCGAAATGAGTCAAATTTACACTGGAAAAACACATTTTTTTCAAAAAAAAAAGTTCAATTGTTTGTGGCCAAAAAAGCAAATTTTGTTGAAAAAATATCACTGTTGGCCAGTTACCTACTCTGCCACACACTGAACCAGCACTCAACAGGACACCATCCACTGCATGCCCAATGCCCATTACGACTCCCTTTGTGGATGAACCTCAACTGAGTTAATCTCTGTCTGGTTGCACCTTGGTAACCCATACTGTAAGAAGTAGATCCTGTATGTATATGTAAATCTAATCTTTCAGGTATATAGCAGTGTTGAATGGTTATCCAGTTCAGTCCAGTTGTCAACACCTATACATACATATCTCTACCTTGTGAAAAAAATTTAAACAAATATTATGCATATCTAGTGGATGCCATTCACCAATATATGGTAATGTGTATTCATATCAAACAGACTTTCATTCATCGATATCTTGATGTGTATTCATATTCATCCTAATATGTGCTTGTGCTTAGATATGTATCCTATGAGCTATGCATATATGGATTTTAGGGATTTAAGTTTTCTAGGGTTGAAAGATATGCATTTGCACTTGAGCTTTTTCAAGCTTTTGATGCCTCAATGACTTGAATACACATCTCCTTGTAAAAGTAACAACAAATAGGTAGGGCAAGTACAAATTCTTTGTTTCCTAAACATTGTCATTAATTGTGCAATGATGAAACTCAACGAAGATCAATGTGGTGATGGGGCGCTTTGATTTCTGCTTTGTGGGTTTCTCCTTGTTTAGGTATGAACACCTTTTGTTTCTACAAGTCCTTATGTCTTCATGTGTTATGTGAGCTCTTACGTGAACCCAAAGCTTTTGTTTATTTTATTAGTGAATGTAAATTTCAAGGTTTCTATTTTTTGTTGTGTGTTGTGCTCTTACCAAATTGAAATTTGTGTGAGCTCAAGGTTTTTAGTTTTTCTATTGACAACCCAAAGTTCCAATATCACGAAATTTCAATAAAATATGTGTGAAAATCATAAAATAATATGTCTATGCACAATTTGTGTGTTTCAAAGTGTAAAAAATACACAAAAAACATATTATGTATATAAATGATGTGTCTTTTTTACTTATGATGACTTGATGTGAAGTACATATGATTTACATTTTAATTAAATTCATAGAATTATCATGGTGTAATTTTGCATAATACTATAAAATTTTTGTGTATTAAACACGAACATTCACTTATATCATTAAAAAAATGTCTCATCTATTTTAATATTTAACATATTGAATATGTAAAAATATTGTTCATATTAACCATAGCATGAAATTTGTGCGTCTTTTGTATGACCTATGAAAACCAAATTTCACACTAAATTTATACGAACCTATGAAGCCTAGTAAGTTTGTGATGAAAGCTTTGATTTTTCTCTATTGTGCATTGTGTTCTTGTTAATAGATCAAAAGCCCTAAGTCATGCATGATTTTGTTCTTGTCGAATCAAATTTTGTGAGTTCAAAGTTTTTGGTTTCTAATTTTTCTTATGTGTTGCACTCTTGTTGAATCAAAATCAAAAGCTCTAATTCCACTTTGCTATGTGTTGCATTTTTGTCAAATCAAAATTCAAAGCTTTAAGTTATGCATTACCTAATTGAAATCTATGTGAACTCAATGTTTTTTTTTTGGTTGGCAAATGCAAGCTCCAAGGTTTCTATTGTTTCTATAGGCTCAACAGTGCAATACACCAAGCCAACACCATTTTAACTTCTAACCTTTCATTTTTTTTCTTTTGAAAGTTTTGTGTTTTTGTCCCTTAATTGTTATTTGTGCATGTGATCAAAGACAAATGGGGTTTAAGTTTCTTGTTGTGGGTAAGGTGAATAGTTTTTGTTGTGCATTGGTTGAAGGAAAGCTTCATGATATCAATGTTGTTGAAAATGTGGGTGGAATTGATTCCAACTTCTTTAATTTGATAATTTCAAATATTGTTGGTAACCTTTTAAATCTTGAAAACATGTATTTTGAGCTTGGTAATGTGGTAACAATAGAGGTTGTGCAACTTGTATTTATAAAAACTCAAATTACATTATGGAAACCTCACCATTGTAATTCCATTTGTTGGGGTTTTTTTTGTGGTTAATGATAACCTCCATATTAGCATCGTGAATGCATAAATGTTGAAATGCATTATCTACATGTTTGAACAAACAATTGGTAATGTGCCAACCACAAGAGCTAGTAACTATATTCTTAAGAAAGGGTTTATAAAATATACAAATGTAATGGGGTCATTCCTATGAAAACAAACATTGAGTTTTGGCATCCCAAGTGGTTTGATGCTAATAAGTTATAGTTTACTAAAGTGGTTCAAGTAAATCACACTCAATAAACAACAAAGAAAAGGGTTGGAGTTATTGGCATTACCATCACAAGTTTTTGTCTCAAATCCTTACAAACGATGTAATGAACCAGAAGAAAAACTTCTTAAAATTTTGGTGTTATATATCCACAAGGGCTACGAGATTTTTTCCACTTGTGAGATTATTTGGTTATGAGGGTTAGTTTTACACCAATGCCCTTGTGTTTTGTTTCCATTTCATTCATAACCTGTGGAAGAAATGTTTCTTGCTTTAGTCACCAAGTGTACAGATATGCATGTCTTGCCAAAACTTACAAATGTAATATTCATTTCTATTTCTTTGGATTTATTGATGTTTAGCAATGGGCATGGCTAGTATATTTGCTTTGGTTAATATCAACTATTTCACTAAGCATAATATGCTAAAAGCTATGCATGCTACTATTACTTGTTTGAAGTAAATGAAATAACTAGCCTTTGAATGGCATGATAATTGTTGTAATATTTTAAAAAAATTGGTTTGATTTGTTGAATGATTGTTTTAAAAAAAAGATGAAGGTAACAACCTAGCATCCATGGTTGCAACATTGTAGTCCATTGTGGATTGTGAATCGTTGAACCTTCTACAAGTTTACGAAGGTACTTGTTTTGGTCATGTGTTGTCTAAAACATGTCAATATGTTATGAATGATGACAAAGTTTATGTGGGTCTAAAGCAAGTGTTAGTGTGAAAGATGTCCAAAGTGGTTTATAGAGAATAATTACTCAAATTTTAAAAATCCAGGGAGTGGAAACACAAATGGGAAAAAGTGAGGTTGAAAATGGGTTGTTACCTTGGAAATTAAAAATAATAATTAAGACATGGTTTGCAAACAAAGTCATTATGTTTGAAGAATGTCTTGAGATCAAAAAAATTATTTTTTTATGTTATGGTAGGTAGAAAACAAATGATGTTGCAACAATGAGTTCTTAAGGCTTGAGTATTGGTTGTTGCAAAGGTAAATACTTCTTACTTAAACCTTGTTGTGAATGCATGTGTGATGAATCTATCAATAAAACAACAACTCCTATTAGATGCCATGATTAATGTTGTTAACATTTCATTAACATGAAAATTGAGGCAGTAGGACTTGGTGATGGGTCTAAAATCCATGATGAAATTGATTTGAAATTCCTTTTATGGCAAAAAAAAATGTAATGAACTATTATTAAAATGATCAAACCTTTCCTTTTGATTTTTTGAAATCATTCGATCCACTTATTGTTCACAACATGTTGGCCTTCATGTTGGATCTTTGTTTCAAATCTTTATGAGTTGTGAAAACTTATGTGGGGAATTTGTCTCATTTTTAAGTATGATAAATAAGTGATGATTCCACTTCTTATGATTTGTTTTGATTAATTTTATTTTTATTGGAAGCATGTGTAGTAAATGTTGATTTCTTTGATTTTTAATATGAAGAAGATGAAAATAATATGTTTAACACTAGAACATCTATGGACATACATAAGGTAGGATATAAACGTGGTGATTGAAAGTTATCATGACAATTTGAAAGCAACTTTAAGAGTTGTTTAATCCCAGTTATCAAGCAAGCGGATGGATTGGTGCATCCACAAGCTTTTGGAGGATGTGTTGTTTCATTATTGGTACTAGAGCCTAGAAAAAAAACTTAGGCTTTCTTCCCAACAAGAAGCATGGGCAATTTGTTATGAATGTTGTTTTTCATGCATGAAAGATACCTGATGTTTCAATTACCCTCCCAACAGAGGTTAGGGAATGTGCTACAGTGAAATCAATGTCTCGCATAAATGTAACCTACAAAATACACAACCCCAAGTTGAAATGGGCCTATTGTGAGCACCTCCATTCACAAAAGGGTTTTATTTACAAACATAAGATAAAAGTCCTCTTCTTGCACTCCAACTTAGCGGAAGGGAAAATAACAAATATTGTGGCTTGTTGAAGGGAACTACACAAGGTGGGCTCAACAAAACATTGTGCCCCTCCCTGACATACCCAACCATGCATATTTTGGTTTCAACCCCATCCATGGATATACGATCTTCAAAAAGGATTGTGGATTTATAGAAGGACATAAGTGACCTCGTGCTTAACATTTTATCGAATGTTGTTTAAAATAGGTTGTTCGTAATAGGTTGTTAATGGAACGCTTATTTGCGGATTTGATGCAAGTGTTGCTTAACAATGAACATTAATGGTTGAATTCATGTCCAACTTGTCCACCCCATATAGGCAATGAAATTCCAAGGAATTGACAATGGACATGAGATGGGGTTGAAATGAATTCAGGATTTTTTTGGTCGAGGAGATGGAGTTGAGAAGCTCAAGTAAAAAAGGATATTGAATATGGATGGTGCTATTGAACTCGCAATCGCATCCCAAATTTGTGTTACCCTTGGGTTTTGTGTTTTGATTTTAAGGTTTATCTACCATGTCCATGTTTTAGTAGGCCTTAGGTTTTACAGTCACATTCCAGTGGTTCAATGGGGTCTTTGTTCCTAGGTTTTGTGCTCAATTTTGAGTTTTGCACTTAGTTCTAAGGTGTAGATTCAAGGCTTTAATTGTAATTTTGAGTTTTGAATCGAAATGCAAGGTTTATGTTACTTGTTTTGAGTTTTGAATTCCTGGGTTCCAATTCCACTTCAAGTCTAAATCTTAAGTTTCATGTTTCAGATTTCTTGTGTTTATGTTTCACATTCCAACTTGGTAAGTTTTTTGGGTTTCATTTTCTAAGTTTTGAGTTCCTTGGTTTCAAGTTCCTAGGTTTCAAGTTTCTTCATTTCAAGGTCATTAGCTCCTTGGTTTTGAGTTTCTTTACATTGTAAAGTCGATGGTTTGTCTTAGGTTTCACGTTCAAATCGCATGGTTTATAGGTTTCAAGGCATAGGCTCATGGCTTGTAGGTCTCTAAGTTAGTGGACATAGTTTATAGATTTCGAAGTAAGGTCCCGTGTATTTCAATTCATTTTATGTTTCAATGTTGATTTAATGACCAACATGCGATAATGTAATCAACAAGTTTCATTACTCATGTTCCTTAACCGCAAGTTTCAGTGTGTATGTTTTGATAATGTACAACTAAATTGGTCATTCTTGTTTCAATCCATATATTTCATGGAGCAAATTCACATGTTTTAAGTTTTTGTGTCTTAGTCTTGAAATTTATTCGATTTATTTTATTTTTTTCATTCTGAAAGTTTAATCTATGCAACGTATTATATGTATTTTTAAAACTTAATCGATGTTTCAATGAATTCAACTTCCATTTGTGTATGTTGGGATGGAATATGTTTCTGATGCGCCCCCAAGCTCCTTAATGGACTCAAATGTGAATCTAAACTGGAAACAACGGAAGAGCAAAGAGCCGGGGCATGCTCCTTGGCTCATAGCACTTTGGGGGGTAAAAGGGCGTGTTGGAACTCCGGGATGGGAATAGGAAGAGTGACAATCATCAACTACTCACACGGACCTGCAAAAATTGCCCATCACATCACACATTTCGCATTTAGGGAGCCACTTAGAAACCACATATGACTAGAATGGTTGCGCATGTGATACATGTATGGGAAAGCTCCAACAACTATTCCATTGCAAACTTCCTCACACACTTCCCCTTTAGCTAAGTTGCATCATGCAATATGTACCCCATGTGTTTCAAATCTTCGACTCACAATGGTACATCCCTTAATTTGATGCATGTTTGTTTATGCCATGCTCTTTTAAAAGCCAAAGGCATAAGAAAATCTTTGTTTCTAGCCATACCATTCTACACATAGAAAAGATGGAAGAAAAATAACCAACCAAAGTCAACTTACTTCATTGCTCACCCTTTCGAAAAACAATTTGTAAAAGGTTCACATTCAAAACATGCACGAATATATTCAAGAAAATAGTGTCACCCAAGCTATAGTAATTAATGTCAAAACATCACATAATCACATATTGGAGCGCCAAAACTTAGGCATTAAAATGTAGCTAGCATCCACCACCAACAAAACATACACATGATACATTCATTTCATCAAAACTTGGGGTTAGTAAAAACAAGGTTCTATGAATGTTGAAGCAAAAAACCTATAACTAGTAAATCTAAACCATAATTTCGCAACAGGAACTATAACTAGTTAACCTGTAACATTACCTCTGAAACATGACCTGTAAGTAGAAACCTATAGCATTGATTGAACCATTTGAAACATTGTTGAGACATATTCACAACATGCACTTTAGGTAAGAAAGCCTCTCAAAACAAAGGAGTGAGGTTAGGGTGTGGGTGGGCAGCGGGTGGGGGGGTTAGTGGGGGTTTGAAACATGAGCCCAAAAAGCTTGGCATATTTTGGTGGCCAAGTTTCGAACTTGAGTGCTGGCATGTGATAATCCATGCTGGGCTGCCTGGGCCTGAGCGACACATTTAAGATGCGTTGCTCAAGTAACATCAGGGCCTCCGGTGGCAAGCCACTACCCTTTTGCATCGAATTTATGACAAACCCTAACCTCAATGGCTAGGATCCTAGCAAAATCAACAGCCCAGAGTGATTTTTGTAATGCGAGGGGCGTCAGGGGTAACTTTCCAGGTGGCAAACTGGTGAAATTTCGCCAGACCTAAAAAACGCTGAATCAGGTACAATATTTGTTGTTCCCAAGTAGTTGTTCGTCATGTTTAATTTGAGCCCATCATTGACCAAAAAGGACCAAGAGAAAACACAAGCGCCCAGGAACTAACAGGTTAAAACAGAGTAGTGTTGTCCAGTTATGCCCTTTTGAAAGAACCTCTGATCCCAATTTTGACATTTAAAAAAGTTTTGATAGGTTCTTGGGGTGCGGTTTGAACTTGGTTCTTCAAATGTTTAAACCTGCGATTTAGGGTTTTTTTTCCCAAATTCAAGAAACTTGATGCTCAATTAAAAAAAGGATCTAATTCCATTTGCACACTAACACTCCTCAACGCTGAAAATCTTATAGGTAAAAAGTTTTCCAACAAAATCTAAGTTTCTCAACAGATTAAAATTGAACACGAACCTCTAAAATTCAACCCACTTGCTGACTTGTCAAAGAAATTCAATGCGCCAACCTTAAGAACTTGAATTTACTTTCAGGAATTTATTTTCAAAGTTCTAGTTCTGGTTCTAATTCTAACACAAGGCTAGTTCCATGATCCCATCCTGGTGTTGATTCCACCAAAAGAATGATGATGGGTAAAGTCCCAATCACTGAAACCTGAAACCTTGGGTTTCACACTTCAAATCAAAGAGCTTGTTAACACTGATATTTTCATGGAAATAAGATTTACCTACAAAAACCTACCTTAGCATTACAATCAGGATAGAGCATTCAAAACTAACTCATATGGATAACAAATTAATATTATTAAAAGAAGTTAATTAGGGAAATTGATAGCTGATGGTATTGCTTAAAAATGTCTCAAAAAATGTCAAATTTTAGTTATTGAGACATGTGTGTGAGAGGACCTTTTGTTAAAAAAGACCTTGGCCAGTTTGTTATGAAGAAGAAAAGGAAGAACTGGCCAACCTTTGGTTAGGAAGTCACTTGTCTCGAGTGTTAATTGCATCTGCATCTGACCATATGGCATTTTGGTGGATCACCAGTTGTTCCAAAGGCAATTCATGGGGGGGGTGGGGGGGGTGGGAAGACATATCAACCTAAACCCTCCCACCCACCGTAACTATGGCTAGATTGAATCTGTTATAATAGATTGAATTGTCTGGACTAAGAAGCATCCATTTGTAATCCAAAAAACGTATGCCCAATTTACTTGAATTGGGATTTTCCTCCCTCTGTTGTCAACAGAACACAGAGACTTTTTCCCTCCCAGTTTAGATTTGAAGTAGGTGGGGCGAGAGAGACAGAGGGAGGAAGAGATCCATACTTATCTGTATTATGTAAGTAGCAATTTAAGGAATGTGGAACTTGGGAGAAGGAATTCGTGCACTGTCTGCAAGGAAGAGCAAGCTCTAGCCTCTGACAGTTTAGCAAAATGTGACTAATTGTGTTCGAAAATAGCAAAAGGCGCGCTTATGACAGCTGCTAATTCATGTGCAGACAAAAACGTTCTGCAATTGTACTTATGTTGTACTCTAGGTCCCAACGTGTCCTCGAAGGTACATAGTCGTACGATAATTCTGAGAATGCTGCTCAGTCAACAAAGAGGACGGCTCACCAACTCATGATCGAAAATTTACTGGTTCTTCGGTTCTCATTTTTTCAAAGAATTAGAATCGATGGTTGTCTGATTCTGAAATGGTTTAAAAAACCAGAACCGACGATTCTTTATTATTTCAAATAACCACACAATTTTGAAAATTATTCGCAAATGAAACAGCAGTGCACCGAGCTGCACACCTTCTGTAGTCCAGTATGGTCTAATAAGATGGTCTTATTGACCCCCAATTGAAAATCCAAGAGAAGACATCACCCTGGATATTCAATCAGGACAATGGAAAATCCAGTTCTTGAAAGGAGGATTCCAGATCCATTGAAGGGTAACCAGCTGAAATTGCTTACCTCCTTCTGTCAATTGACTATTAAATAGCCTTATCTAAAACTGAACAAGATGCTAAAGTGGGTGCAGGCAATAATTTCGGAACATATCAAGGGTTTGTCGGATTTAGAGCGCCTGCTACTGCTAGTCACCAAACAACGGCAGGATTTAAAAACCTGGCTAGATGCTCCTGTCGATGATTGCTAGTGTGGCTACACCACGTAAGTGATTAAAAAAATCCTGCTAGTAATCAGGTACTTGAAAAGCATACATTTAACTCCCTGATCTGAATTGCACATACTTAGTTGTAACCACCACTGATGGCAACCGTTCAAAACGGAAGCTTGTGGGTCAAGTGAATATTAAAGAACAATATCCCATGATCATTCTTCCAGCAGAGACCAGTTGTGGAGGGCCAGTTACTAGGAACACCTTCCAGAAAGACAAAATGGATCCTTCTACCTACGTTCTTGACTATCTAACATAGAAGGATCCTTTTTTGTCTTTGTAGTATTTAGCCAGTTATTTTCTGGATAATCACCTCTCTTTGGCCTTGGCACATGCACATCTAAGCCCCCTTGAAGCCCCTGCTTTTGCCCCTAAACAAGAAGACAAGGGCAAAAGTGGCACATCCTTTTTTGAGCACATTTTAGCAGTTTCAGCTGCTGCTGCAAGTTTAGGTAGGGGTTATTTTTTAATTTTTTAAATTTATGAGGGGTAACTATTAGAACCCTCCCTTTTCTTTTTTTTCTTTTTTAAAAAATGATCATATTAGGGTTTTATTGTTTTACAAAATACTCAATTTTAGGGTTTAGTTTGTCTTTTGAGTTTTAGCATTTTGAGCTCTCTGATTTTTTGAGCTCTTAATGCTTTGTGCTCCTCTTATTTTATGAGTTCTGAGCTTGCAACAAGTTTTAATTATTCATATTTGAATTTCATAGGTGGTGTATTCAATGAATTCAATGACAATTGACAATGTGTTATTGAATTTTTTTTCTGATTGTGTTGAGGTTTTGAGAAATAATTGTCATCAGAAGTGGAGATTGGTTAATTGAAGAATTTATTTTTAGAGTTCAAAGTACCATTCATTTTGCATGTAATGTCTATTTTTTAAAAATTCAAATTCAATTTAAATACATACCAAAAATGTACATGCACAAAGATTGTAATTTTTTAAAGAAATAAAAAAAATTAACTAAAAACTCTAACCTTAACACATATTTTTATATTAAAAATATACTTCTATTTTACGTTATACAAAGACAAATTTAAGAAAGTTAAAACAGAAAATCACTTCAAAAACAACCTTAATGTGTACACATACACAATTTTTTTTAAAAATCTAAAAGTTGATAAAAATAACTTCAATCTTAAATACATACCAGTGTAAGAAAAGTTGCTGGAGTCCAAATGATGGAAAACAAAAATGATTTTTTACATTCTGAAAAGTCTCAATTAGTATCTACACAGTTGATAATTATTTTTTGGTGTGGTAAAATTTTATAATAAAAACTTGTTATTACCCTTGTTGTACTTTTTTTTAATCTGGGGAACAGTTGTAGCGGCTAGGGTAGAGGGGCCTATCATAGTACACTTAAGGTAGGGTTTCTCACCATTTTTGCATGAGGGGCCTCATTGTTTATGGTATCCAAAGAGTAGATGGAATCCTCTTTGTGTATCTATCGCACTGGAAAATCAGCAAAAAAATGGAGTAAAGGCGAGAAAATTATGACCCCCCCAAGTAGGGGTGGTGGTTTTTACATAAAATTCTCAATCGAACAACTCATAGCTTATTTCCAAAGCCTTCTTGAAAAATCCTTAAATATTACTCTGTTGCCAAGTTAGAGTTATAAGATGATTTGTAGAGCTTAAGATGGCAATTTCAGAGCAGTTAAATTGCTCAATTTGAACAAAACAAATTGAGAAAGTTATGCATTAATGAAGCAGGAGGCAGCAAAATGAAGAAAAAATGAAAAAAGTGTGTTTTGCAATTCAAAAAAACATATTTTATTTACTGCTCTTTTCTGGCTGCTCCCTTGGCTTTGCATCTCAAAGATGATTTGTAAAGCTTGAGAAGGCGCTGGTACAACATTTTAAATCACTCAAAATGAAGAAAATTTGAGAAAGATTTGCCAAAGTTTTCGATGATAAGGTAGTGTTTGGTGATGGGCCAGTTTACCCTACTGCAGCCTAGGCTGTGAGCCGCAGCCGTGAGGCTCCACATTCAGCAAGGGACAAAGGGGGAGGTTGCTACTGTAGCCCCCCATTTACCCCTTTAAGCTGTGCATGTGCCCAGCCTTTCTGGCTGCATCGCACAACCCTTAGAAAAAGCACTGATACCAATCGCCACCCCAAGTTGTCTGGTGTAGTAGTACTCAGGGAACATCTAAGTCACAAATGCTTGTCAGAAACCAAATATAGGATAGGGATTTGACTCGTAATTTCACGTACCTACCTCAGCTCAGGGTTAACATAACGGTTCGCAGTTAAGGTAACATAATGGTGGAGCTCAAAAACTGGTTAACATAACGGTTCGAAGTTACACTCTCCCCCCGCCTGCCTGCTTGTCTACTCCCGAGTTCCGCCTAGTCCCGAGTCTCGACGTCGTGCACTCGTCGTCCGCTTGCGCGCGGACGCATTCCGGAGAAATTTCTCGTACCCACATTTTGTTCCGGGCAGCTTCCCGCATCAATCAATCGAGTTCCACTACCTATAAATACATCCGGTACGCGAGATCGACATCAACAG